>Ga0194129_10001817_pt1 | contig 33530 bp, 44 predicted proteins | sample TA2KigCa35mmetaG_FD_150862 | JGI IMG/M metagenome (GOLD analysis project Ga0194129, IMG submission 150862) | Freshwater microbial communities from Lake Tanganyika, Tanzania - TA2015038 Kigoma Deep Cast 35m | ecosystem: Environmental > Aquatic > Freshwater > Lake | place: Tanzania: Lake...
GCGGTGCTCACCGACCCCAGTCGCGGTGGGGTGTCGGAGGTGCGAGAGATCCTGCGGGCTTCAGGGTTGGAGCCTGCCTATGGGCTGTGGCTGTGCGAACGCCTGGGGCACCCCGAGGAGCGGGTGCTGCGGTTGGCTCCGGCAGCGGCCCTGCCCGCCGATCTCGATCCGTTGCATCTGGTGGTGTTGCTGGCCGAATCCCCGGCCCCCCAGCCGCCGCAAGAGTTGCCATTGCTAGGGATTGCCGATGGCTTTTACCTGCAGCATCCCGATCGCCCCGGTCTGATGACCAAGCGGGAGGTGCGCATTCAGCTGCTGGCGGATCTGGATCTCCCCGCCGAAGGAGTGCTCTGGGATCTGGGGGCCGGGGTGGGCTCCATTGGTCTCGAGGCCCTGCGCTTGCGGCCCGGCTTGTCCCTCTGGGCGTTGGAGCAGCGCGGCGGCTCGGCCGAGTTGATCCGCGCCAATGCTCAACGGCTGGGTGTTGCGCCCGCCGGGGTGATCGAAGGCCGGGCCCCGGAGGCGCTGGCGCAGCTCCCAGATCCCGATCGCGTGCTGATTGGTGGTGGTGGCCGCGAGCGAGTGGCGCTGCTCGAGGCGGTGCTGCAGCGCCTCAGGTCAGGCGGCATTGTGGTGATTCCGCTGGCCACCATCGAGGCCCTGGCGGAACTGAGGCCTCTGCTGGAGCAGGCCGGCCTGCAGGTCAGCGTGAGTCAGCACCAGGCCTGGCGTGGTGCCCCGCTGGCGGATGGCACCCGCCTGGCCCCGCTTAATCCTGTGCTGGTGCTGCGGGGGCAGGCGTCAGCGGTTTGATCCGCACGGCACTGCCCACTCCGATCCCCAAACGCGCCGCTTCTCCGGCCCCCAGTTCCACCACGCTGGTGCCCGGGATGTCGGGGCCGTAGCTGCGGCAGGGCAGGTTCGGGCAGGGAGTGGTATTGGCTTCAACGGCGATCACCCGGTCGCCATCGATGAACACCATGTCGAGGGGCGAGGGGGTTTTGTGCATCCAGAACTTGAGCAGCTGGGGTTGCGGGAAGGGGAACCACATCCCCCGCAGTGGGGCGAGGGGTGGACGGCCCTGCAGGCCCCAGCGCTGTTGCTGACTGCTGCGGGCCACCTCCAGATCAATGCAGGGCTTGCGTTCCTCCAGGCACCACTGGGCCTCGATCGGTAGCTGTTGTGGAGGGGGTGGGGGTGTGGTCATCGGCTCAAGACAACTGAGGAGGACCGTCGCTGAGGCAATACCCCTGCCCCCGCACCGTGTGCAGCAGGCGCTTCTCGCCCTCAGCTTCCAGCTTTTGGCGTAGATAGCGCACGTAGACCTCGATCACGTTGCTGGCGGCTCCCTGTTGGTCGTGCCACACGCTGCGCAGGATCGTGTCGCGGCTCACCACCTCGCCAGCGTTGCGCATCAAGAGCTCGAGCAGGGCGTATTCCCGGGCCGTCAGGGCCACACCGCGATGCTGGCGGCGCACCTCATGGCGGCTGGGCACCAGGGTGAGATCTGCGAGCCGGAGCAGATCGCTCGGCGGGCGCCTCTTGTCCTGAAGCTTGCGGTGCAACCGCAAGCGGGTCAGCAGGTCACTGGCTCCGGCCGTGGAGATCCAGAAGTCATCGGCTCCCGACAGCAGCATGCGAGAGCGTGAGGCCACGCTGTCGCTGACGATGTCCAGCAGCACCGGCACCGGGCCGATCTGAGGGCGGAGGCTGGCCAGGCGCCCTTCCCACTCGCTGCCCAGCACCACCAGATCACAGCCGCTGGCGATGGAAGCTTCGCCCTGCAGGCACTGGTATCCGGAGGCTTCGAGGCGGGGGAGCAGCGCCTCGGCCTGCTCCCCCAGCAGTAGCACCGAGGCTCCGCTCACGGGGCTCCGTTGCTGGGTTTGGCCACATGGGGCAGGCCCCAACCGAGCTTGTTGCGCAGCACCTGGAAGAACTCGTGATCCGCCAGGCGCACGAAGCGCACCGGGTGCTCGCTGCGGCGGATCAGCACGCGATCCTCTGGCCACACGTAACAACCGGCGCTGCCATCCACCACCATCATCAAGCGCTCGGGTGTGGCGGGGAACACGGTGACCGGTTCCTGATCGCTGAACACCAGGGCCCGGGAGGCCAGGGAGTGGGGGGCGATCGGAGTGAGCTGCAGAACAGGGCAGTCGGGGGTGATCACGGGGCCACCGGCACTGAGGGCATAGGCGGTGGAGCCGGTGGGGGTCGAGAGGATCACCCCGTCGGCGGCGATGTCGACGGGAGCGTGGCGGCCTACGGCGATCTCGAAATGGCACATCGAGGTGAGGGGCTCACGGTGCAGGGCCATCTCGTTGAGGCAGAGCACCTCCCAGCGGCGCTGCTCACCCCGCATCACGCTCACCACCAGGGTGGTGCGTTCCTCCACGGTCCAGTTTCCGGAGACCACGCTCTCCAGGGCCTGCTCCAGCTCCGGTAGGTAGGTCTCGGCAAGGAAGCCCAGGTGCCCGGTGTTGATCGTGAGGATGGGCACATCGATCGGTGCCGTCATCCGAGCAGCGGAGAGCACCGTGCCATCACCCCCCAGCACCATCGCCATGGCCAGGCTGGATTCGAAGTTGGCCGGCACGCAGGCGGCGTGGCCGCGGCTGCGCAGGTGTTGATCGGGATTGGCAAATCCCACCATCCCGCCGGCACTGCTGGCGCGCACCACGTCGTAACCCGCCGCGCGCAGGCGGGTCTCGATGGCATCGGCGGTGGCCAGGGCCAGATCCTTGCCGTCGTTAACGATCAGTCCGACGCAGGGCACCGACAGAGGCAGGGGAGCCAGGCAAGTGTATGAGCACTGCCCCGAGCGGTTTTGATCCGGTTGCGAAGCGCTTCAGAACTGCTCCAGGAAGCGCAGATCGCTGGTGAACAGGCGGCGGATGTCATCAATGCCGTGGCGCACCATGCAGAAGCGTTCCACGCCCAGGCCGGCGGCAAAGCCGCTGTAGCGCTCAGGATCGATCCCCATTCCCTCCAGCACGGCGGGGTCGACCATGCCGCAGCCCATCACCTCGAGCCAGCGCCCGCGCCACTGCACATCCACCTCGGCGGAGGGTTCGGTGAAGGGGAAGTAGCTGGCGCGGAACCGCACCGGCAGGTCACCAAAGAACTGCTGCAGGAAGGAGGTCACCGTGCCGCGCAGGTGGCTGAAGTCGAGCCCTTCATCGATCGCCAGCACCTCCACTTGGTGAAACACCGGGGAGTGGGTGGCATCCACGGCATCGCGGCGATATACCCGCCCGGGGGCCACGATCCGCACCGGGGGCGCGTTGTTCTCCAGGTGCCGGATCTGCACCGGGGAGGTGTGGGTGCGCAGCAGCTCGCGCTCGCTCAGATAAAAGGTGTCCTGCATGTCCCGCGCGGGGTGATGCGGCGGGATGTTCAAGGCGGTGAAGTTGTAGAAGTCGCTCTCGATTTCAGGGCCTTCTTCGACCCGATAGCCCAGCCCGGAGAAGATGTCGACGATCTCCTCGATCGTGCTGATCAGCGGGTGACGGCGACCCACCGGCGTGTAGCTGGCGGGCATGGTCACATCGAGGGTTTCCTCGGCGATGCGCTCACTCATGGCGGCAGCTTTCACCGCGTTGAGCCGTTCGCTCAGCAGCCCCTGCACCTGGTCCTTGAGCACGTTCGCGCGTTGGCCCACGAGGGGGCGTTCATCGCCCGGCAATTTGCCCATCGCCCCCAGCACGCCTGACAGGCGACCCTTCTTGCCCAGCAGGCCCACCCGCAGGTCTTCCAGTTCGCTGGCACTGGAGGCCGCGGCGATGTCCGCAGCCGCCTGCGCTTCCAGTTGCTCCAGTTGGTCGGTGAGCTGCTGCAGGCTGACGGTGGCGCTCACGGCTGGGCTACGGCGACTGCCGACTCTAGGTAGACGCCCTCTAGCCTCGGCCCAGGTGGAACCAGAGCGTGCGGATCCTCATCAGTAACGACGACGGTGTCTTCGCCGGAGGGATCCGAGCTCTGGCGGCGGAGGCCGTGGCCCGGGGGCATGCAGTCACGGTGGTGTGCCCGGATCAGGAGCGCTCTGCCACCGGACACGGCCTCACCCTGCAGACCCCGTTGCGGGCGCAACGGGCCGATGAACTGTTCGCTGATGGGGTGACGGCCTGGGCCTGCAGTGGAACCCCGAGCGATTGCGTGAAGCTCGGCTTGTTCGCCCTGCTGGAGGAGTGGCCGGATCTAGTGCTCTCCGGGGTGAACCACGGCCCCAACCTCGGCACCGACACCCTCTATTCCGGCACCGTCAGTGCAGCGATGGAGGGCACGATCGAGGGGATCCGCTCCCTGGCGGTCAGCAGTGCCGATTTCCAGTGGCGCAGCTTTGAACCCGCCGCTGCCCTGGCCCTGGAGGTGGCGGAACAAATGGTGGAGCGGGGCTGGGATCCCGGCATGCTGCTCAATCTCAACGTGCCCCCCCTGGCCCGCGAAGCGATGGGGCCGCTGCGCTGGTGTCGCAAGGCGGTGCGCCGCTACACCGATCAGTTCGATCAGCGGGTCGATCCCCGCGGCCGCACCTATTACTGGCTGGCGGGGGAGGTGGCCAACGATCTCGAGGCCGAGGTGGCGGGCCCCGCCGATTGGCCGGTGGATGTGGCCCATGTGGGCAGCGGGGGTATCTCCTTGACTCCCCTGCAACCGGAGCTGTTCTGGCGCGGAGAGAGCGGGGTTTTGCCTCAGTTGGTGCTGGAGCGGTAGATCCTCTGGAGCAGCCAGAGGCTGATCCACAGGCCGATCAAGTGGGCAAACACCACCTGGGTGTTGCTCAACACCGAGAGCATCTCAAGGGAGGTGATCGGGTAGTTGGTGATGCGGCCGCCGGGGGTGGTCATCACGCCTCCGAAGGCGAAGCCTGCCTGCATCGAGGCCTGGAAGAACAGGGATCCTGCTAACGACTGATAGCCCACTACCCCGAGGGTCAGACCCACCAGATCCGCCAGGATGCCCCGCTTGATCAGTCGAGCGGTCTCGCCTTTGCTGGGCCGCACGGGGCTGTTCAGGGCCCTGCCGCAGCGCACCACCAGCCAGCTCTGCCAGAGGCACCAGAGCAGGATGAAGAAGGCAAAGGTGGTGAGAGAGAGGCCGGGGCTCAGCCCCAGGGCCTTGTCGGCCCGGGCCCCGATCTGCCCGCCGATGTTGTTGAACATCAGCACGCCGAGCACCACCACGGCCAGCACCACCTGGGCCCAGAAGCGCACCCAGCCCAGGCGGCGCAGGGCGGCGGAGATCAGCTGGAGGTCGAGGCGATCAGCCATGGGGGCGCGGGGTGATGCCCAAAGCTGCCATGGGAGAATGCGATCGGCGAGGCCAAGGGCGGTTTTGGTTGTGATCCATTGGTTGTGATCCATTGGTTGTGATCAAGCCGTGATTCCCTTGCTCAGCCCAGAGGCGGCGCGAGGACCAACCGCCATCGCCTTGGGCAGCTTTGACGGCCTGCACGAGGGCCATCGCCGTGTGATTGCCAGCGTCACCCGCCGCGCTGCGGAACGGAGCCTGGTGCCCACGGTGGTCAGCTTCTGGCCCCACCCCCGTGAGGTGCTGTTCGGAGAGGCCCGGCTGCGGCTCGATTTGCCTTCGGAAAAGTTGTCCCTGCTGCAGCCCCTGGGCATCCAGCAGCTGGTGCTCGTTCCCTTCACCCGGGCGCTGGCGCAGTTCAGCCCTGAGGATTTCGTGCAGAAGGTGCTGGTGCAGCAGCTGCAGGCTCAGGTGGTAGCGGTGGGCGAAAACTTTCGCTTTGGAGCCGGCCGCAGCGGGGACATCCACACCCTCCAGCAGCTGGGGGGCGATCACGGCATTGAGGTGTTGGTGCAGCCCCTGCTGTCTGATCAGCAGGAGCGCCTGAGCAGCAGTCGCATCCGCCGTGCTTTGGCGGCGGGTGAGCTGGGACAGGCGGCGGAGCTGCTCGGTCGCCCTTACCGCTTTGGCGGGCTGGTGGGCCATGGACGCGGCCTCGGTCGCCAACTGGGCTGGCCCACCGCCAACCTGCAGGTTGATGGCCGCAAGTTCCTGCCCCTGGAAGGGGTCTATGCCGCCTGGGCTTGGCTCGATCACCAACGCCTGCCCGCGGTGATGAACCTGGGCCCCCAGCCCACGGTGGATCCCACGGCCCCCTCGGCGGTGGAGGTGCATTTGCTGGGGCGTCAGCTGGATTTGGTGGGCGCTGAACTCCTGGTGGAGCCGGTGGCGTTGCTCCGGCGGCAGCAGCGTTTCGAGAACGTTGAGGCCCTTGTCGATCAGATCGGGCGCGACGCCCAAGAGGCTGAACGCCTGCTGGCCTCAGCTGCTGGGGTAGGCGTTGGTCAGGCCCCAGCTGATGAAGGCGGCGATGGCCCCCAGCAGCAGAATCCCTGAGATCAGCACCACCATCGGGCTGTCGGATCCGCCCTGGGCCATAGCCGTTCGCCGTTGTTGCTGCCCAAACCTAAGCAGAGTCCCCCGCCTTTGCCCCCTGCCATGACGAGTCCAGAACAACAAGCGGCGGTGTGGCGTTTGCTGGACGCCAATCTCGATCGCTCCCGAGAGGGGCTTCGGGTGGTGGAGGACTGGTGCCGTTTCGCCCTGGATCGCGCCGATCTGGTGGCGCGCCTCAAGGATCTCCGCCAGCGGCTCGGCCTGCTCCATGCTGAGCGCTACAAGCAGGCCCGGCACACCGCATCCGATGTGGCGGCCGGCATGGCCCACCTTGCCCAGGCCGAGCGCACGAATCCCCAGGCGGTGGTGTCTGCCAATTGCGGCCGGGTGCAGGAGGCCCTGCGGGTGCTCGAGGAGTTCGGCCGCGCCGAGGATCCCGCTCTGGCGGCTGAGGCGGCGTCGGCTCGCTATGCGCTCTATGACCTGGAGGTGGAGTTGCTGAGGGCCAGCTCCGGGGGCGATCACCGCCGTGCCCTGCTGCAGACCTGCCGTCTCTACCTGGTGACTAGTCCGTCCGATCAGCTGGAGAGGGTGGTGGAGGCGGCCCTCGACGGCGGGGTGCGACTGGTGCAATACCGGGCCAAGGAAGGAAGCTTGGCTCCAGGCGGCGAGCCGATCACCGATGCCCATCGTCTGGAGCAGGCGAGGGCCCTGCGGCAGCTCTGCAGCCGCTATGGAGCCCTGTTTCTGGTCAACGACCGCATCGACATCGCCCTGGCGGTGGATGCCGATGGGGTGCATCTGGGGCAGGGGGATCTGCCGCCGGCCCTGGCCCGCCGTTTGCTTGGGCCCGAGAAGCTGATCGGCCGCAGCACCCACGCCATCAGTCAGCTGCGCCTGGCGGTGTCCGATGGCTGTGATTACGTCGGGGTGGGTCCGGTCAATGCCACCCCCACCAAGCCAGGCCGCGACCCTGTGGGACTCGACTACGTGAGGCAGGCCGCGGCAGAAAGCCCGATCCCCTTCTTTGCCATCGGGGGGATCGAACTCGGCAATCTGTCAGCGGTGCAGGAGGCAGGCGGTCGCCGGGTTGCGGTGGTGCGGGCCATCACCGAGGCCGGCGATCCGGCCGCAGCGGCCCGGCAGCTGCTGGAGGCCCTCGCATGATCTCCGTGCGCGTGAATGGTGAGCCCGCCCAGTGCCCGCCAGGGTTGAACCTGTTGCAGCTGCTGGAGCACCTGGGCTACAAGCCGCAGCTGGTGGTGGTGGAGTTCAACGGAGAGATCCTTCCCCGGGCCCGCTGGGCGGATCAAGCGGTACGGGAAGCCGATGGGATCGAGGTGGTCACCATCGTTGGCGGTGGTTCCTAGATTCCAAGCCAGCAAAGGAGCCGACTTGGCCGATCAGCGTCACTCCATCCTCCTGCGCCGTTTGCTGAGTGGCCTGATGCTGCCGGCGCTGCTCTCGGTGCTGCTGGTGTTGCCCCAGCCCAGCCTCGCCGCCAGTGGCGGCCGCATCGGGGGAGGCAGCTTCCGCTCTGCTCCATCGATGCCCCGCGGTTACGGGGGCGGCTACCAGCGCGGCTACGGAGGCGGGGGAAACCGGGGTGGCTACGGCGGTGGCTTCGGCTTCCCCTTCATCGTTCCCTTTTTCTTTGGGGGAGGCGGCCTGTTTGGCTTCCTGATCCTGATGGCCGTGGTCGGTCTGCTGGTGAATGCTCTGCGAGGCGGCGGTCAGGCGCTTCCGGCAGGAGGCAATGGAGGCAATCTCGATCGCTACCAGCCCGAGGGTCCGGTGGCGATTGCCCAGCTGCAGGTGGGTCTGCTGGCCTCGGCGCGGGAGCTGCAGAGGGATCTGCGGCAGCTGGCGGGCAGCTCTGACACCAGCAGCAGTGCTGGTCTCCAGAGGGTTCTCCAAGACAGCACCCTGGCCCTGCTGCGCCATCCCGATCTCTGGGTCTACGCCAACGCTGAGGTCGGTCAGGTGCCCTTCCCCTCGGCGGAATCCACCTTCAATCGCCTCTCGATGACGGAGCGCAGCAAGCTGCGCAGTGAGGTCACCAGCAATGTCTCCGGGAGCATCTCCCGCGATGCAGGATCCGCCGCTGGAGACGCCGATGCGGTGAGCGATTACATCGCCGTGACCGTGCTGGTGGCGAGCCGTGGTCGCATTCCCCTCAACCCTGTCAATGGCTCCGAGGATCTGCGAGAAGCCCTGCGGATCATCGGCTCAGTCCCGTCTGATCAGCTCTTGGCTCTGGAGGTGATCTGGCAGCCCGAAGGCGCGGGTGACGTGCTGAGCGCCGACGAGTTGCTCACGGCCTATCCCCAGCGCAAGCACCTCTGATCCGGCAATTCCGCGAGTTCGATCTCTTTCGATTTCCTCAAGATTTATGGAATTAAAGAAACTCTTCTGCTCCTGATCGGCTGAAGCGGTTGTGATTCGGTTGGTTGGATTTGTAGGGTTAGCGTCCTACTTTTTTCAGTCGTGTCTGCCCCGCGTCACAAGCCCGCCACCGCCGCGATGAAGTGGCAGGCCAATGGTGAGCTGGCGGGTGGTGATCTGCAGGCTCTTCTGAGCCGCCTTAACCAGGTGGAGAGTGCAGAGCGCGCACGGGAGCTGGAGTGGCTCGGTCGCCACGACGAGCAGCAAAGCGCCTAATCCTGAAGGTCACACGCAGATTCGTCTGCTGGAGGTTGCCGCCCCCCGGGGAGTTCCCCACACTGCGGATCACCTGCGCCGATCGCATGGCTCCACGCTCGCTTCAGTGGGTGAACACTCCCGTTCTGATGGAAGCGTTGGATCGTTACGAGCAGGGTCGTTTGCCCCGATCGATGCGTCTGTGGGTGGAGGCGGTCCTCGAGTTGGAGCGCCCCCTCAGGGGCCCTCTGCGGCCCCACTGCTGAGCAGGATGCGAAGGGCGGCCATGGCCGCGCCGTAGCCATTGTCGATATTCACCACGCTCAGCCCCGGGGCGCAGCTGGCGAGCATGCCGTGCAGCGCCGCCATCCCACCGGCGCTGACCCCATAGCCCACGCTCACGGGAACGGCGATCACCGGTTGAGGAACCAGGCCTGCCACCACGGTGGGGAGAGCTCCCTCCATGCCGGCGCAGACGATTAGAACCCGCGCCTGCCGCAATCGATCCTGCTGATCGAGCAGGCGGTGCAGACCGGCCACCCCCACATCCAGCAGGCGATCGCAGCGGATGCCATGCCAGTGCAGGGCCAGCTGGGCTTCACTGGCCACCGGCAGATCACTGGTGCCTCCGCTGAGCACCAACACCTCCCCCTGTTCGGGGTTGAGGGCCGCGGGAGCTCCGAGGGTGAGACATCGGGCGTCGGGGTGATAGTTGAGGCTCGCTGCTTCCTGGGGTAGACGCTGGGCAACGGCCTCGGCTTTGCCGGGATCAACGCGGGTGGCTAGGGCTAGCTCGCCTTGCTGCTGCAGAGAGAGCAGGATCGCTGCGATCTGATCAGCACTTTTGTGTTCACCCCAGATCGCCTCCACCATGCCCAGGCGCTGGCGGCGTTGCAGATCGAGGCGGGCAATGTCCGGGTTCACGCCGCCGGTTGCAGCTCGCCTTCAAACACCAGGGGGAAGGGATTGCCCTGGCGTGTGCCGGTGGCCTGGCGGGCCAATTCCTCGAAGCGTTCCTGCACCCCCTCCACCTCTTCAATGGGGATGGCCTTCCACTGCTCACGGCTGGCCCAGCGGATCAGCAGGGTCCCCTCTTCGCGTTCGGGGTCCCAGAGCAGATCGCGACCCAGGTAACCGGCTTGCTGCTCCAGCCACGGTTCCCAGCTGCCCTGCTCGGCCTCCAGCCAGGCGGATCTCGCTTCGGCGGGCACTTTGACGCGCAGGTGCTCCACCACGGCGACTTCGAAGGTCCCGCCGGGCTGCTGCTGCTCGGCGATTGCCACATCGGGATGGCCGGCCAGCAGCATCAGCAGGCAAAGCACGTGGGCAAGAACCCTAGCCAGTGGGCGCCAGCTCATGGCTTCTGGAGCAGGACCACAGCGTGGCAGGAGATGCCTTCCTCGCGCCCCTCGGCTCCGAGCTTTTCATTGGTGGTGGCCTTCACCCCCACCTGATCGGGCTCCAGACCCATGCGGCCCGCGATGGACGCTCGCATCGAGGTGATGTGCGGCTTGAGCTTGGGGCGCTCGGCGATCACCACCGAATCCACATTGATCACGCTCCAGCCCCGCTCGGCCACCAGGGCCACCACCTGCTCGAGCAGCACCAGGCTGTCGGCCCCTTTCCACTGGGGATCATCAGGGGGGAAATACTTGCCGATATCCCCCAGGGAGAGGGCCCCGAGCAGGGCATCCATGATCGCGTGCACCAGCACGTCGGCATCGCTGTGCCCATCGAGCCCCAGCCCGGCGGGATGCTCCAGCTGCTGGCCCCCCAGGATCAGCGGCCGGCCCGGCACTAGGCGGTGGATGTCATAGCCGTTGCCGATGCGGAGCTGCACGGAGAACAGGGAAGATCCGGATGCCGACCCTATCGCTGTTCAGGGCCCAACCAGATCACACCGGCGTTGCTGCCGAAGCGCTGATCAAAGGTGAGAACTGGAAGAGCAGCGTGCTGTGTTGCCCGGGCCAGCATCAGGTGATCAGCGAAGTCGCCCCCGGTCTGGAAACGGTTCAAGGCATCGATCACGTTGTCGACATCGACGACAACCACCCCACGCGTGCGGATCAACCTTCCCAGCAGAGCGTGGCGCTCGCTGCGTTCGAGCCCATAGCCACTTAGCACCCAGGCCACCTCGGCCAGCACCACATCGGGGATGAAGGCACCACCCCCTGCAATCGCATCGAGGAACGCTTGTTCGGCTAATGGGGTCTGAACCGGGTCATCCCCGACCAAGATCCGCACGACAACGTTGGTATCAAGCGTCCGCACGGCCGGCAGCAGCAGCGATCGCTCGATCCATCTCTTCGAGAGTCATGGATCGCTTGACCGCGGGTCGATTGCGAAAGAGCTCTTCTGGTTCGTAGAGCGAGGGCACCAAGATGAGGCGTCCGTTTTGATCAACACTCACCATCAGGCGTGATCCTGGGGTTAAACCCAAGGATTCCCTCAGCTGACGCGGGATGGTCAGCTGGCCTTTTGAGCTCAGGGTGATCGTCGTCATGAACAAATCGTAAGGCGGATTGCCTTACCCGGGCCATCACTGCTGCTGTTGCTGTTCCTGCCAGCGGGCGTAGAGGTCGGGGCGGCGCTGTTGGGTGCGCTCCTGTTGCTGCTGGGATCGCCAGCGGGCGATGGCTCCATGGTCTCCGCTGCGCAGCACCTCGGGAACGGACATGCCACGGAAGTCGGCGGGGCGGGTGTAGTGGGGATGCTCCAGCAGCAGAGCGCTGTGGCTTTCCTCCTCCAGGCAGGCCTCGGTACCCACGGTGCCGGGGAGGAGGCGCACCACCCCGTTGATGATCGTCATCGCCGGCAGCTCCCCTCCGGTGAGCACGAAATCCCCGATCGACACCTCTTCATCGGCGAGGGATCGGATGCGCTCATCGAAGCCCTCGTAGTGCCCGCAGAGGAACACCAGTTGGTCGTAGTCAGACGCCCAACGCCGCAAATCGGCCTGCTCCAGGGGGTTGCCCTGCGGGCTCATCAACAGCACCCGCCGCCTTGGCAGCACCGGGATCGACTCCACGGCCGCATACACCGGCTCGGGCTTGAGCACCATGCCAGCCCCACCCCCGTAGGGTTCATCGTCGACCTTGCGGTAGCGATCCGTCGCGAAATCGCGAGGGTTGTGCAGGTGCAGTTCGGCGCGCCCGGCGGAGAAGGCTCGCCCGATCACCCCAAGGCTCAGAAGCGGAGTGAACGCCTCAGGGGCCAGGCTGACCACATCAAGACGCATCGGCTCAGGCTGTTGCAGGGCTTGAGGCAGCCGGCTTGCTCACCCGGCGAATTTCCGAGCTGAAGCTGGCGCGACCTGGCAGACCATCGGAGGGCTGCTCGATCGTGGAGCGCAGGCGCAGGTTGGGCTTGTTGAACCAGATCCGCTCGCGCAGCTCCGCTCCGTTCTGCTCGCTCACCAATTCGAGGCTTCCATCGGGCCAAAGGATCCAGCTGCCCTGGTGCTCGCCCACCCGGAAAGAACCATCGGCCTCAAACAGCAGATCGCGGGCTGCTTGATCCTTGGGGCCCACGCTCAGCCCACCCGGAGATCCCTCCAGGTAGCGCACCACCAATTCACCCCGTTCGCTGCTGTGCCATTCATCCCCCTCTCCGGCATCAGCGTCGGATCCGAGCACAAAGCGAGAGCGCAAACTCATCCACTCGCCCTCGCAGAAGCGCAGGAACTCCTCAATGGTGGCCGGGGGAAAGGAGGTGGATTCGCTCATCGGGGGATTCTCTCAGCTGTCGCCGCGGTAGCCCAGTTCCGCCAGACGGGAGGCGCTACGGCGCCAGTTGGGCACCACCTTCACGAACAGCTCCAGATACACGGGGCCCGAAATCAGCTTCTGCATCTGCAGGCGGGCTCCGGTCCCGATCTGGCGCAGCATGCTCCCCCCTTTGCCGATCAGGATCCCCTTCTGGCTGGTGCGCTCCACCAGCACCGTCGCCAACACTGCGGTGCGGGGGCCGTCATCAACAATCCGCTCGATCTGCACCGCCACCGAGTGGGGCACCTCCTCGCGGGTGTGCTCCAGCACCTGCTCCCGGATCAGTTCCGCCAGCAGCAATTGCTCCGGCTGATCGCTGATGGCATCGGGCGGATAAAGGTGGGGGCCTTCCGGAAGCTCGGCGGAGAGGGCCTCCACCAGCGCTTCGGTGCCATCGCCAGTCAGGGCGCTCACCGGATGCAGGGGCCAGTCCGGCACCAGATCCCGGTAGCTCGCCTCCAGTTCGGCAGCCTGGGCGGGATCCACCAGGTCGTGTTTGTTGAGGGCCACCTGCACCGGCACCTGGATGCGCGACAGCAGCTCGACGATGAAGCCGTCTCCGCGCCCGGCGGCTTCACTGCCATCCACCAGCAGCAGCACCTGATCGACCTCTCCGATGGCGCCGCGGGCGGTTTGCACCAGGCGCTCACCCAGGAGGTGGTGGGGCTTGTGAATGCCGGGGGTGTCCACCAGCACCAGCTGGGCCGTGGGGGTGGTGAGGATGGCCCTCAGTCGGTTGCGGGTGGTCTGGGCGATGGGAGAGGTGATTGCCACCTTCTCTCCCACCAGCTGATTGAGAAGGGTGGACTTGCCCACATTCGGGCGTCCGACGAGGGCCACGAAGCCGGAGCGGAATCCCTTCGGGCTGTCCCCCAGCTGAAAGCCGCCGGCCATGGCCTCAGCCGGTAGGTCGCTGAGGTCGGGGAATGGCAGCAGCGGGTCAGTGGGGTGGCTTGGCTCCATAACCTCACCTTGGCAGCCCGCCGTTCGTTCGACTCTCTGCGCCGATGACCGAGCCCACCATCGACACCACGCCGCTTGAACCCACTTTCCAGCAGGCGATGGAGATCACCGCCCAGTGGCTGGGCCTTTGGGAGAACGGAGAGCTCAGTGATGAGGTGATCGCCGATCGGGTTGAGGAGCTGGTGGCGAGCCGAGATGGAGCCCGGGGCTTTTTTGTGGTGTCGCTGGCGGGCGATTGCCCGCTGATGGACCGCCTGCCGGATCCGGTGGTGTTGGCCCTGCGTCAGTCCGGTGCTGGGGTGGTGGATCTCACGGCCCGGAACCTGGCGATGAGCACTGCGATGGTGTTGCATCACCAGCGCAGTGGAGATGCTGGCCAGCAGGCCGGATCGGAGCGCGTTCAGACCCGCTGCACCGAACTGCTGCGCCTGCTGGAGCCTGAAGCAGTGAAGCTTCGTCTCGAGACCCTGCTTCAAGCCACCCAGGGCGAGGGCGAGGACGTGGCGTTTCTTGATCGCTGGGGCTACGACGCGGAGCAGAGAGCGTCGATTGCCGAAGCGGTGTTGGCGGTGGCCGAGGGGTGAGGGTTGGGCGGCCGTGTCTTTTAAATCTGTACAGACCGTGCGGAATTAGCGGACACGGCCGCGACCCCCATGTCCCTCGGCTGAGGGGGCATCAAAAAAGCACCCCCGAAGGGGTGCCTGAAACCTGCGCGCTGGTGTTTGAGCTGCGCTCTGTTCAGTCGCGGCGACCGCCACCGTTGAGGGCGATCACCAGACGCAGGATGAAGATGAACAGGTTGATGTAGGTCAGGTACATCCCCAGGGCACCGGCCAGGTACTGGTCGTCGCGGTAGGTGCGGGGCATCGTGTAGAAGTCGACGAAGGCGGCGCCCACGAAGATCACGGTGCCGAAGCCTGCGATCAGCAGCTCCATGCCGCCCATGCCGAAGCCGGGCACAAAGATGCCGCCCACGACCTGCACGAGCATGGCGATCACCAGGCCGAGGATGCCCAGGCCGACCACGCCGCTGAGGGCCTGACCGACGCTGTCACTCATGCGGCGGCCCATCACGGAGGCGGCCACGAAGGTGATGCCGGTGGCGAGAGCCGCGGTGCCAATGGCCCCGATGCCTGCGGTGCCGATCGCCATGGCGACGATGCCGCTCAGGGTGAAGCCGGTGATCAGGCTGTAAGCCGACAGCAGGGGGAGGGCCGTGCTGTTGTTGCCCTTCATGGCCACGTTCTGGGCCACGAAGAAGAGAATGAAGTTGCCGATCAGGGCAACCCAGAACAGGGGCATGAAGCCGGCGGGGTTGCTGGCCAACAGGGCCAGACCACCCATGACGCCACCGGCGGTGAGCACCATGCCGCCACCCACGTAGGGCAGGGCTTTGTTCACCACATTGGGGCCAACCAGGGCGCTGGATTGCGCCTCGCGGATGGCCTCCTGGAAATTGCTGCTGGCCGGCATGGCTCAGAGGAAGACTGCCCTTATCCTGCCAGCGATCTCAAGAAGCTGCGTTGACCAGGGGTGTGGATCCCCCGACTATCGGCCCCGGGCTGCGTCGCGGGCGGCGTAGGCCGTGACCAGCCGTTGCACCAGCGGATGGCGCACCACATCGGAGGCGGTGAGCCGGCAGATGGCGATGCCCTCCACCCCCTCCAGCACCTGAGCGGCTTCGATCAATCCGCTGAGCTGCCCCTGGGGTAGATCGATCTGGGTGGGGTCGCCTGTGACCACCATGCGGGAGCCTTCTCCGAGGCGGGTGAGCACCATCCGCATCTGGGCTGGGGTGGTGTTCTGCGCTTCGTCGAGGATCACAAAGGCATCAGCCAGGGTGCGACCGCGCATGTAGGCCAGCGGGGCCACCTCGATCACGTTCTTTTCGATCAGGGCTGCGGTGCGCTCCTGGCCCAGCAGGGTGTGAAGGGCGTCGTAGAGGGGCCGTAGAAAGGGATCCACCTTCTGCTGCAGATCTCCGGGCAGGAAACCGAGGCGCTCTCCGGCTTCCACGGCTGGCCGGGTAAGGATCAGGCGCTCCACGCGCCGTTCCTGCAGGGCCCGCACCGCCTGCACCGCCGCCAAAAAGGTTTTGCCGGTGCCGGCCGGACCGAGGGCAAAGGTGAGATCGTGCCTCTCGATCGCCTCGACGTAGGCCTTCTGTTTGAGGGTGCGGGGGCGCAGGAGTTTGCCGCTCTGGCTGCGGGCGAGCACCTGCTTGCCGAGTTGTTGATGCTCCTCACCGCGCCCGGTGTCGAGGGCGGTGAGGGCGGTCTGCACGTCGACCTGGGTAATGCCCTGGCCTTCCTGCCACAGGGGGCGCAGCAGCTCGACCAGCCCTGCGGCGCGCTCGAGCTGGTTGGGCCTGCCGCGCAATTGCAACGACAAACCCCGCAACACCAGGGAGACACCAGTCAGGGCTTCCAGGCGATGCAGGGTCGATTCAGCCTCTCCGGCCAGGGCCATGGCGGCGTCCTGGTCGGGGAGGTCGATGCTGAATGCAGTGAGGCTGTCAGCCTCGGGCATAGGCTGAGGCCTCAGGCTTCAGCGGCGTCTTCAGCGGGTGCTTCGGCAGCGGCGGCAGCTGCAGCAGCTTCCTTGGCGGCAGCAGCCTCAGCAGCCTTGGCTTCAGCGGCTTCCTTGGCGGCCTGCTTGGCAGCGGCTTCACGGGCAGCGGCCTGCTTCTTCTGGCCGATCACCACGGAGGGCCGCACGCTCTTCTCGACGAGCCCGCCACGCTCCAGCAGGGTCAAGACAGAGTCAGTGGGCTGGGCGCCCTGAGCCAGACGAGCGCGGATGGCCTCGGTGTCGAGGCGAGTTTCCTTGGTGCGGGGGTTGTAGAAGCCCAGCTCCTCGAGGGGGCGACCATCGCGGCGCGAGGTGCTGTTGCAGGCCACCAGGCGGAAGCTCGCTTCCCGCTTTTTACCGAACCGCTTCAGGCGGAGCTTGATCATTGTGGCCTTGCCTTGCTGACTGGATAAAGGCGGGATTCGCGGGGAATCTCGCGCAAACGACAACAATACTCTCTGGGGTGACCCCCTCAGAGTTCCCCGAAGCCCTTGCGCTTCTTGGCCGGTTTCGGGGCCCTGGGCATCCCGCCGCCGCCCCGGCCTGGCATGCCGCCGCCCATGCCGCCCATTCCGGGCATCCCTGGCATCCCGGGGAAGCCGCCCATGCCTGGCATCCCGGGCATGCCGCCGCCGCGGGTCATCTGCTGCATGAAGCCCCGCATCTGCTGGAAGTTCTGCAGCACCTTGTCCACATCGGCGGGGGTGTGACCGCTGCCGCTGGCGATGCGGCGCCGGCGGGAGGGGTTGGCGGCCAGCAGATCGGGATCGCTGCGCTCGGCCTCGGTCATCGAGCCGATCATTGCTTCGATCTTCTTGAGCTGCTCTTCGCCCTGCTTGAGCATCCCGTCGTCGATCTTGTTCATCCCCGGGATCATTTTCATCAGACCGCCCAGGGAGCCCATGCGCTTGATCAGGCGCATCTGCTTGACGAAGTCCGAGAAGTCGAAGGTGGCTTCCTGGAGCTTCTGCTGCATCTTGGCCACATCGGCCAGCTCCACCTCCTTCTGGGCCTTCTCCACCAGGGTGAGCACATCGCCCATGCCGAGGATGCGGCTGGCCATCCGCTCGGGGTGGAAGGGCTGCAGCGCCTCCACCTTCTCTCCGGTGCCGATGAACTTGATCGGGGCTCCGCTCACCTTGCGGATCGAGAGGGCAGCCCCGCCTCTGGAGTCACCGTCGAGCTTGGTGAGCACGGCGCCGGTGATGCCCACCTGATCGTGGAAGGCGCGGGTGAGTTCGGCCGCTTCCTGGCCGATCATCGAATCCACCACCAGCAGCACCTCATCGGGCTGCACGGCTTCTCGGATCCGCACCATTTCCTCCATCATCGAGGTGTCGATCTGGAGGCGGCCGGCGGTGTCCACCAGCACGGTGTCAAAGCCTTCGGCTTTGGCCTTGGCGATGCCAGCGGCGGCGATGTCCTCGGGTTTGGCTTCGGTGCCGAGGCTGAACACCTCCACCCCGATCTGCCCGCCCAGGGTCTTGAGCTGCTCGATGGCGGCGGGGCGGTAGACGTCGGCGCCGACCAGGAGGGTCTTGCGGCCCTGGTCTTTGAGATGCAGGCCGAGCTTGGCGGTGGCGGTGGTCTTACCGGCGCCCTGCAGACCCGCCATCAGCACCACCGACGGCTCACCGGGTTGGCCGCCGGCGGCCAGGGGGGCGTTCTCGCCGCCCATGGTGTCCACCAGCTGGTCATGCACCACCTGGATGAATTTCTGATCCGGGCTGATGCCGCGCACCACCTCGGCCCCAAGGGCTTTTTTGCGCACCTCTTCAACGAAGTCTTTGACCACCGGGAGGCTCACGTCGGCCTCCAGCAGGGCGCGGCGCACATCCTTCAGGGCGCCGTCGATATTGCTCTCGCTGATGGCTCCCTGCCCACGCAGGTTCTTGACGGCATCTTCAAACCGTTGGGAGAGCTCGTCGAACATGGTGGGGCCGTTGATCGCTCGATCGTAAAAAGCGGCCGTCCGGCGTGAAGCCCTAGGGGGCGGACTGGTAGGCCACCAGCTGCCAGCTCCCGTTGGAGCGGCCGAAGATATAGACGTTGCGCAAGGTGGTGGTGGGGGTGCTGCTCAGCACCTGCCCATCGCGGCTGCGCAGCTCATCGCTGTAGCTCAGAGACACCTGGGCGGCGATGCGCTGGGGGCTGCGCTCGGTGATGTTGAAGCTGGTCACCTTGGCCTTCACCGTTTCTGTGGCGTTGCGCTGATCGTTGGCCTTGAGGGCCCGATCCACCCGCTCCACTTCCGATGCACGGGCGAGGTCGCTCAAGGGAACGGAAGGGGTGTCGCCCGCCAGAACGGAGGCCTTGGCATCGAGCCAGGTCTGCAGGAGGGCCTGCATCTGGGAATCCGAGGGCGCTTCGGCGCTGAGGGGATAGGCCGGCTTGGGGGCCTCCGGTGTTTTGGCGGGGGCTGCTTTCGGGGGGGCGACTTGCACGGCGACCTCCGGACGCTGCTCCTGGCGGGGCTTCCAGGCCATCCAGCCCGCAATGCCCACCACCACAACGGTGGCGGCGGCTCCCACCGGAAGGCTCCAGCGGGGCCAGTTCAGGTCTTCCCAGCGGGCCCGCAGCGCATCGAACTGGGGCCATGCCAAGGCCGGGAACTGCCAACCGGGCCCATCCCAGAGCTCATCGTCGTCGTCATCGACATCACTACTGAGCGGAGGTAGGTCGAAGCCGGTTCCCGTGCCGCTGCTCTCCGCTGTATTGATGCTGAAGTCAGGCCAGTCACCAAAGCTGCTCGAGCTCTCGCTGCTGGTGCTGTCGGTTGCGGCCCCGAAGCTGCTGCTCGACACGCTGCGGCTCTGGCGGCCCCGGATCCGGTCCTGCTGGTCGATGTAGGCCTGCACATCGCGATCGGCGAACCAGGCATCGAGGTCGGCGTCGGCTTCGATGTCGCGGAAGCCCTGCAGCACCTCACGGCTCAACCAGTCGCGGCAATAGGCGCAGAGGCGAGCCAAGGGGTCATCGCCCTGCTCGAGGGCCCACTGCTTGAGGGCGGCATCGGCGCCGGCCGTGAACAGGCGATCGGCCTCCTCGACCTGACCCAGAAGGAGTTGCTGGGCGGCGAGGAACACCTCCACGCCGGGCTGCCCACTGTTTTTGAGGCGCTCGTAGGCGGCCAGGATCCGCTCCGGTTTGCGCTGGGCGAAGCCCGAGGCGGTGAGGGCAAAGCTGGCGAGGAAATCCGCGGTGGGTGATCCGGCATCACCCCAACGGCTGAACAGATCCACCTGCTCCTGGGCCGTCAGGAACTGACGGATCTGTTTGAAGAAGGGTTGGAATTCGCTTTGGGGGAAGGTCGGGTCGGTTTCGCCCTCGAGGCCTCCGCGCTGCTGCACCAGTTGCTCCAGCAGGGCGATGCCCTGCTGACGGGAGGTGCTGGCCGAGAGCTCCCGGCTGATCAGATCGAGAACCCGATACGGAAGGAGTTCCTTGAGGTCTTGCTCGAGGCGGCGACGCTGTTCCGCCTGCTGCCCCATCCGCTGCAGCAGCTGCAGACCCTGTTGCAGGGTGAGGGCTGCGGCTTCATAGCGGCGCTGATCGCGGTAATCAGCGGCCGTGGCCTGGCAGGAGAGGCCCGCCAGCAGGGTGAGATCCGATTCACGGCTGCTGCCCAGGGCCGGGGCCTGCGGTGGTTGGAGGCCACGGGCGGCGCTGTCGAAGGCCTCCTGGGCCTGGCCGGCCTCCATCAGCAGGAGCAGGCCACCTACTTCTTTAGAAGGAGGAATTTCGAGGGCCGCGATCGATCCGGAGGCGCTGTCGGCGATGGCCGTCAGTTCCCGTTCGTAGGCCTGGCGGCGAACTTCGTCACTGAGCAGGTCGGCACTGGCCTGCAGCAATTCCGCACGGGATTGGAGGGCGTCCTGGGTGAAGCCTTGATCAGGACTGCGATCGAGCCGTTGTTGCAGGGTGCGCAGCACCGTTTGCCTGTCGGTGCTCGCGCTCACCCCAAGCAGGCGGAAATGGTCGATCGGCAGTTCCAAATTGAGGCCGGACTGGTGGGCGCTGATTGGACGTGACTGTAGGCAGGGTCAACGGTTTTGACCGCATCTCGTGCACCTTTTGGAGATGGACCCCGTACAGTCGCTTCAGCATCAGAGTCTCCGGAGAGCAGGACGGCAGCCATGACGCAGGCGGATCTCGGTCAGGGTGTTGCCACCAGTGGTGCTCCGTCCTGCTCTGCGGATGTCAATGCGGTCGGTCTTCACGCTGAGCGGCTGCTGAATCTCTACCCCTCCACCCCCGCCACGGTGAGCCGTGATGAGGGGTTGATGCTTTACCGCGACATGGTTCTCGGTCGGCGCTTCGAAGACAAGTGCGCCGAGATGTATTACCGCGGCAAGATGTTTGGCTTCGTTCACCTCTACAACGGCCAGGAAGCCGTGAGCACGGGGGTGATCAAGGCAATGAAGATGCAGCACGACTGGTTCTGCAGCACCTATCGCGATCACGTGCATGCCCTGAGCTGCGGTGTGCCTGCCCGCGAGGTGATGAGTGAACTCTTCGGTAAGGAGACTGGTTGCAGCAAGGGCCGTGGCGGCTCCATGCACCTGTTCTCCAAGGAGCACCACCTGCTCGGCGGCTACGCCTTCATCGGAGAGGGCATTCCGGTGGCGCTCGGGGCTGCCTTCACCAGCCGCTACAAGCGTGATGCGCTGGGCGATTCCAGCAGCGATGCGGTGACCGCTGCCTTCTTTGGCGACGGCACCTGCAACATCGGGCAGTTTTACGAGTGCCTGAACATGGCCTCGCTCTGGAAGCTGCCGATCATTTTTGTGGTCGAGAACAACAAGTGGGCCATCGGGATGGATCACAACCGGGCCACCAGTGATCCCGAGATCTGGCGCAAGGCCGCTGCCTTCGGCATGGCCGGAGAAGAGGTGGATGGCATGGATGTGCTGGCGGTGCGCGGCGCGGCCCAGCGGGCGATTGAGAGGGCCCGTGCCGGAGAGGGTCCCACCCTGCTGGAGTGCCTCACCTACCGCTTCCGCGGACACTCCCTTGCCGATCCCGATGAACTGAGGGCTGAGGCGGAGAAGGAGTTCTGGGCGGAGCGCGATCCGATCAAGGGCCTGGCCAAGCACCTCACCGAGGCTGGGCTGGCCACAGCTGATGAGCTCAAAGCGATCGACAAGGAGATCGATGCCGAGGTGGCCGATTGCGTGGAGTTCGCCCTGGCCGCTCCGGAGCCCAAGCCTGAAGAGCTCACCCGCTACATCTGGGCGGAAGACTGAGTCGCGCTTCAGATCCCATGGAGCCGGGCCTGCTCTGAGGCGGCCCGGAACACCAGGCTGTGGCGTTCCACCAGGGGATCGAGGGCGTCATAACCACCTCCGATCACGGTGGCGATCGGAATGCCGCGGCGCAGGCAGGTGTCGAGCACCAGGCGGTCTCGGTTGAGCAATCCGCTGTCACTGAGGCACAACCGGCCGAGGCGATCGCTGCGGTGGGGATCCACACCAGCGTTGTAGAGCACCAGATCGGGGCGCACCTGATCGAGCAGATCGGGGATCAGATCACCAATGGCTCTGAGGTAGTCGTCGTCTTCGAGGCCATCGTCGAGGGGCAGGTCGTGATCACTGATCTGTTTGCGCAGGGGGAAGTTGCTGGCGCAGTGCACCGAGAGGGTGGTGACCCTGGGATCCTCCGCAAAGATCGCAGCGGTGGCATCGCCCTGGTGCACATCCAGATCGATCACCATCACGCTCCGCACCAGATCCTCAGCGAGCAGCACCCGGGCGGCCACGGCGCAGTCATTGAAAATGCAGAAGCCACTGCCGTGGTCTGGGAAGGCGTGGTGGGTGCCTCCGGCGAGATGACAGGCCACGCCATGGCGGAGCGCCAGGCGGGCGGTGAGCACGGTGCCTCCCACCGCCAGCCAGGTGCGCTGCACCAGAGGGGTGGTGGCGGGTAGACCGATCCGGCGCTGCTCCTGGGGATTTAGTTCGCCGCGGGCAAAGGCGCGGTGATAGCGGGGGGTGTGCACCAGCTCCAGCCAGCGGCGAGGTGCCGGGAGGGGAGTGTGAAACTGCTCCGGCACGGCCACGCCCTGCTGCAGCAGCAGCTGATGCAACAGCCGAAACTTCGCCATCGGAAAACGATGGCTACTGGGCAGCGGGGCTGAGTAAGCCGGGTGGTAAACGAAGGGTGGGCGCACAACGCCTCAGAGGTCGTCGTCCGGATCCTCGTCCAAGAGGGACTCCCGCAGGAGACGATCCACCAGGAGGCCCATGTCATCGATCTGCATGTGCTGCATCAGCAGCTCCAGCTCCTTGATCACCGGTTCGGAGAGATGCAGGGTGAGCGGAAGGGTGTCTTCGCCTCCAAGCATGGTCGCTGGGATCAGATGGCTGTGGGCATGCGCCGCGTCAGATGACGCAGCTTGCGCAGGGCCTTGAGCTCCACTTGCCGCACGCGTTCGCGGGAGACATCCAGCATCCGGCCGATTTCCGCGAGGGTGTGACGCTCCTCACCCTCGAGACCGAAACGCAGCTCGAGCACCTGGCGTTCCTGATCGGTGAGGTGGCTCAACCAGCGGCCCAGCTGCTCTTGATGGATGCCGCGCTCCACCTGCTCGAGGGGCTCGGCGTTGCTGTTGTCGGCGATCAGTTCACCGAGAAAGCTGCGGCCTTCTTCGCCATTCACCGGGGCATCGAGGCTGGAGGTGGTGAGGGCCTGGCGCAGCAGGGAGTCGAGCTCATCGAGGGGCATGTCCATCTCCTCGGCGATCTCCTTGCGGCTGGGCATCGCTCCGAGTTTGTGGGCCAGCTCCAAGCTCACCTTGCGGATGGCGGTGAGGCGCTCGGAGAGATGCACCGGTAGGCGAATGGTGCGCGACTGGCAGGCAATCGCCCGGGTCATGCTCTGGCGAATCCACCAGAAGGCGTAGGTGGAGAACTTGTAGCCGCGGGTGGGATCGAACTTCTCGACAGCCCGCTCAAGACCGAGGGATCCTTCCTGGATGAGGTCGAGCAACTCCAGACCCTTGCCTTGATATTTCTTGGCAACACTCACCACCAAGCGCAGGTTGGCTTTCATCATGCGTTCTTTGGAACGCCGACCAACGCGAATTGTTTTCTTCTCTTTATCGCTGTATTGATCGCCTTTGTCTTCCTCCACAAGCCGCATCATGGCCTGCACCTGATTGCCCAATTCGATTTCCTCAGCGGGGGTGAGCAGAGGAACACGGCCAATGGTGGAGAGATACCAGCTGATGGGGTCGCTCGTGCGCCTGCGACTGCTGCCGCTGGCTTGACTGGTGGAGGCCGGCATAGGGCTCCTCCTGAAACGTGGGAGAAATTTCCTACGAGATCTCTGAAAAAGAACGTGATTTCCGTAACGCTTCAGCTTTGAGATGCAAAACAATACAAAGAGTTTGAGACTCGTGTGTGCAACAGGGCCCTACGGATTCTGTTAAGAAGTCAGTGCACCGATTCTGTTGCCCTGGATTCAAGGATTTCGGCAATCTTGCTCGGTGTGGCGCCTCCTGCCTTGAGGCCGGCTTGGGCATGGGCCAGGGCTGCCGCCGCTAGCAACGCTCCGCCGGTTTCGGCGCCGATGGCCCGTGCCTGGGCTCCGATCCCGGAGGCGTAGCCCGAAAGCACGTCTCCCAATCCCGCCCGTGCCGCGCTGCTGGAGGCTGAGCGAAGCTGCCAGCTCTGTCCACTGGGGTCAGACACCACGCTGCGGGCTCCCTTGCGCAGCACGCAACAGCGGCTCTGCTGGGCGGCGGCGATGGTGGCTCTGATGGGCGGCAGGTCGCTGAGCTCGGGGAACAGACGAGCGAATTCACCGGGATGCGGTGTGAGCCAGGTGGGGCCTTGGCGCCCCTGCAGCCAGGGCAAGGCCCCCCGCAGCGCCAGGCGGTTCAGGCCATCGGCATCGAGCAGCAGCAGCCCTGAGAAGGCCTGCAGGCGCGCCCAGATCTGGTCTTCACTGGGATCAAGAGCTGATCCGATGCCTGGGCCGAGCACCAGGGCATCCAGGCGCTCCAGGGTCTCCGCCTGCAGTTCCGCCAGGTTCAGGCTGCCATCGCTGCGGCTGCCCAGTCGGGATGCGATCACGGTGTGGGGTTGCACGCTCCAGAGCCCATCGGCCACCGCCTCCGGCAGGGCGGCCCGCAGGCTGCCAATCCCTGTGGCGCTGGCCCCCGCCAAACAGAGCAGGGCTGCACCGCGATAGGCCTCGCTGCCTGCCACTACCAGGAGGCGTCCGCGCTCGTATTTCGAGGCGGCTGCTGGAGGCACAGGCCAGGGGGCATTCTCGAGATCGCCCGCATCCAGAGCCAGCGGTTGCTGCGGGGGGAGCGCCTGGAGCAGAGCCGGTGCCAAAGCCAGATCAATCCGCTCGAGCTCTCCCACCCAGGCCAGGGCAGTGTCTTGAAGGAAGCCCTGTTTGAGCAGGCCAAGGCTGAGGGTTAAGCAGGCACACGCGGCAACGCGTCCCAGCAGCACGCCCTCATCCGAGCAGAGGCCGCTTGGGCCATCGATGGCGATCAGCTGGCCGGGGCAGAGCTGCTGGCGTTGCTCCAATAGCGTTTCAAGAGCGTCTCCGGGGGGGCGCCGTTGTCCGATGCCGAACAGGGCATCGATCCAGAGCGCTGGATCACCGGGATCGGGGCTGCGGTTCAGCTGGGGAATGCCCAGCCAGCGGGCGTGGCTGCGGTGCGCTGCGGTGAGCGGTTTGTGCTGCTCGAAGGGGCTCCAGATCCGCACGGCGATCCCCGCCAGATGCAGCTCCCGGGCCACCACCAGGCCATCGCCTCCGTTGTGACCCGGCCCCACCAGCACCAGGGCGCCGCGCTCCTGCAGCCTTGGCCACCAGTCGGGGTGCATCAGGCGCCGGCTGATGGCCAGGGCCGCCTTCTCCATCAGGGCTTCCACCGGCATGCCGCTGTCGAACAGGGTCTGCTCGAGCTGGGCCATCTGAGCGCCGCTCACCAGCAGGTGATCGGCATCGCGTGGGGGCCAGGAGGGCACGAACACGGAAGCGGGGCACCGTCAGTTCCAATATGGAGAGATCAGCCACCCTTGGCATTGGCTCGCTTTTCTGCTGTTCCTGTTGCCTCGGAGGCCTCGGTGGCGGCAACGCCGGCAGGGGCCGAGGCGATCGAGCGGCTGCGCCGCTGGCCGGGGGAGCATCGGGTGGCAGTGGGGCTCTCCGGCGGTGTCGACAGCTCACTGACGGCGGCCCTGCTGGTGGAGGCCGGCTGGGATGTCGAAGGCCTCACCCTGTGGTTGATGAGCGGTAAGGGGGCCTGCTGCGCCGAAGGCCTGGTGGATGCCGCCGGGGTGTGTGAGCAGCTGGGGGTGCCGCACCACGTGGTGGATTTCCGCGAGCACTTCAAGGAGCAGATCGTTGACTTCCTGGTGCAGGGCTACGAAGCCGGGGTCACCCCGCTGCCTTGCTCGCGCTGCAACCGGGAGGTGAAGTTCGGGCCGATGCTGCGCTGGGCCTCAGAGGAGCGTGGCATTGATCGCATCGCCACGGGCCACTACGCCCGAGTGCGCCATGGCGATCAGAGTGACAACGGGCGCCATCAGTTGCTGCGGGGCCTCGATCAGCAGAAGGACCAGAGCTATTTCCTCTACGACCTCCCCCAGGGGGCGTTAGGCCGGTTGGTGTTCCCGTTGGGGGAGCTGACCAAGCCCGACACTCGCGCTGAAGCGGATCGCCATGGGCTGCGCACGGCGCAGAAACCCGAAAGCCAAGACCTTTGCCTGGCGGATCACCACGGTTCGATGAAGGCCTTTCTGGATGCCTACCTGCCGCCGCGACCCGGGCAGATCGTGCTCGCTGATGGCCAGGTGGTGGGAGAGCACGATGGGATTGAGCACTTCACCATCGGGCAACGCAAAGGACTGGGGGTGGCCTGGAGTGAGCCCTTGCATGTGGTGCGCCTCGATGGGGCGATGAACCAGGTGGTGGTCGCGCCCCGCCGGGATGCGGCCCGCGGCGAGGCCGTGGTGGGAGCGGTGAATTGGGTCTCGATCGCTCCGCCCGAGGAGCCGATGGAGGTGGAGGTGCAGGTGCGCTACCGCAGTGGCCCCCAGCGGGCCCGGCTGATTCCCCTGCCGGAGACAGAGGCCGATCGGGCCGCGGATCGCCCGCATCGCTGCCGTCTGGAGTTCGCCGAGGAGCAGTTCTCGATCACCCCGGGCCAGGCGGCGGTCTTCTACGCCGGTGAGATGGTCCTGGGCGGCGGCTTAATCCAGGGCGATCACCAGTAGGGATCGCTCGCCAACTCCACCGTGAGCTCGCCGCTTTTGCTGGCGGGAACCGTGGCGATGCAGGCTCGGATGGTTTTGCCGTTGACGTCGATTTCGCAGGCGCCGCAGCTGCCTCCCAGGCAGCCTGTAGGGATCGAGAAGCCGGCCTCGCGAGCAGCCTGCAGCCAATCGATCCCTGCCGTGCAGCGGGTCTGCTGCCCATTGGGCCACTGGATCAGGACATCCTTCATGGCTTGAGCAACGGCTCCAGATTCACGTGTTGCTCAAAGGCATCGGCGAGGCGATCGAGGAGTTCCTCGCGCTGACGACTGTGGTGCGGTTGCCGTTCACTCAACAACGGCAACCCCTTGCGGGCCCGCAGTTGATTGAGCCAGCGCCGCCGCCAGGGGCCGCTCTCGAACACCGAGTGCAGATAGGTACCCGCTACCCCTCCGGCCACCCAGCCCAGGCCTGGATCTCTGGCAAGGGCCTCGCAGGGTTCGAGGGCTGTGGTGTTGCCGCGATGCAGCTCAAAGCCTTCCAGCAGGGCAGGTTCTGTGGCCACTGGCCAGAGAGCCTCACTGCGGCATTGGCGGAGGGCTTTGGCCTCCCCAAACACCGTCCGCAACGGAATCAGGTTCAAGCCAGCGCAGCTGGTTCCGGCGCTGCCCTCCAATCCCTGGGGGTCATCCAGCTCCCGCCCCAGCAGCTGCATCCCGCCGCAGATCCCAAACACGGAGCCCCCGGCGCCGGCATAGCCCTGCAGGGCTGCCCCCAGGCCGCTGCGCTCCAGGGCCTCCAGATCCCGCAGGGTCTGCTTGCTGCCGGGCACCACCACGGCATCGGGGTTCCCCAGCTCCTGACCTGGGGCGATCCAGTTGAGCTGGACCGTTGGTTCGGCCTCCAGCGGATCGAGATCGGAGAAGTTGCTCAGCGAGGGCAGCTTCAGTACCGCGATCTCCAGCTCGGCGCCGCGTTTGCGGCCCCGGCGCTCCAGCAGATCGAGGGAGTCTTCCGGGGGGAACAGCTCATCGAGCCAGGGCATCACGCCGAGAACGGGAATGCCGGTGTTGGCCTCCAGCCAGCGGCGCCCCTCATCAAACAGTTCGCGGCGGCCGCGGAAGCGGTTGATCAGGAGCCCGCGAATCAGCGGACGCTCCACTGGCCGCAGCAGCGCCAAGGTGCCCACGAGCTGGGCGAACACGCCGCCCCGCTCGATGTCCGCCACCAAGATGCAGTTCGCCCGCAGGTATTGGGCCAGGCGCAGGTTGGTGAGGTCCCGCGGCTGGAGGTTCACCTCCACCGGGCTGCCAGCGCCCTCCAGCACCAGTCGCCCGCCGGGATGAGCGGCCTGCAGCTCGCTTAGGCCCTGTCGGATCGCAGCCCAACCGGGACGGAACCAGTCGCGGTAGTAGTGCTCGGCGCGGCAGCTCCCCACCGATTGCCCCAGGTGGATCACTTCGCTGGTGCTGTCCCCCTGGGGCTTGAGTAGCACCGGGTTCATGGCGCACTGGGGCTCGAGACCCGCTGCCCAGGACTGCAGGGCCTGGGAGTAGGCCATCTCCCCGCCGGCCTGGTCTACCCAGGCGTTGTTGCTCATGTTCTGCCCCTTGAAGGGCAGGGGTGTCTCACCCCGTCGCCGCAGCACCCGGCAGAGGGCGGCCGTCATCAACGACTTGCCGGCACCGCTGCTGGTGCCGAGCACCATCAAGGGGGGTGGAGTGTTCATCGGGCGATGGGCGAGCTCTGGCTTGCAAACCACGCTTCGAGCTCCTCCCACGGCAGTTCGCCAGCCGCGAGGCGCTGAATCATCAACACCACGCTTTCATTGCTGACCTCGAAGCTGAAGCCGTTCAGCCCGAGAAACACCACAGCCACAAGGAAACCGCTGCGCTTGTTGCCATCCACAAACGGATGGGCCCGCACGATGGCTTCCGCGTGGGCCGCTGCAAGTTGCGCAATCGTGCTCAGCTCCCCGTAGCTCCAGCGTTGCTGCGGCCTGGCGAGTGCGGCATCCAGGGCGTCCTGCCTTCTGATGCCCTGCAGCCCTCCGTGCTCCAGCGTTTGCTGCCGGTGGATGGCCTGCACGGCAACGCTGGGGACCCATCGAGGTTCCGGTGTGTTGCTCAACGGGCCAACTCTCGCAGGGCTGGCTGGAATTGGCGTGCTGCTGCGCTCGCCAGCGCCAGGGCTTCTTCCACCGTTGGATCAAAGGGCGAGAGCAAGATCCCCTGTTCCGTTTCGATCGCTTGCACCCGGTCTCCAGGCGACAAATGAAACCGGCGGGCCATCTCAGCTGGGATCGTGGCGCTCACCGACCCGCCGGCCTGCCGCAAGGTGACTTCAATCGCCATGGCTGATGCCCCGTAGCACAAGAATGCTACTGGCGGGGGTGTGTCTTGGCTGGTGCCGTAGCGGTGAAAGGCGGGCACTTCTTGCAGTTCCTTCAAGGCGGTTCCGGGAGTTTCACCTCTTCCAGAAGTTCCGCCAGCGCAGCGTTCAGTTGGAGTCGGCTGAAGGGGGTGTCGGCCAGCTGGAATCGGATAACTGCAATACGGCGAGTAGCCGCTCGTTGGATTTTCGAATCCTCGCGGTTTCTTCTCTCAATCTCCTCGTTTCTTGCTCGATGTCGTAAACGGGTCGCCAGTTCAGCATCGCCAACAAGCGCCTCCAAAGCGGCAACGTGGAGACAAACTCCGATCTGCTCATCCAGAGCGGCGGCTCTGATGTGGAGGAGGGTTCCATAGCCGATGTTGCTGAAGAAGGAAATTGCAAGCAGGAGGTCACCTGCGATCAGTGTGGCGGCGGCTTGGCGGTCAAGAACGGGTAGGCTGTTCATCACGGTAGCGGCGCCATTCGGGCGTCGTTCCTGGATGTTCTTATCGATCACCAAACCGCTGCATCCGTGAAATCACGGAATGAATGCCCTAGATCACAACCGTTGCGACCGAGGCATGGGTTTCCGGCTGTGGGGCTGCATCCTCTGCAAGCCCATCGAGATGAAATCGAATGGCTGAGCGGATCTCTTCTAGAACGGCCTCTCGCGTTGGAGCTGTTGCGACACACCCTGGAAGGTCAGGTACGTAGGCCGAGAAATTTTCCCCAGCAGGCTCAATAACGACGGCAAACGATTGGTTCATTTCAGGGCAACTCCAGATTGCTTCGCAATGCTTTTGAGGGTGCCGGTGGCGAGATCTTCACTTGGCTTACCTGCAACCGTAACTCGACCGGGCCGGTTTGGATGCTTGAACTGCCTGTGGCTACCTCGCGTTGCAACGAGACTCCATCCGGCAGCGTTCAGTTGATCGATGACATCCCGTACCTTCACGGCATCGAGGCTGAGCTGGTTGTTCACCATCAGCCCGAAGCTCCACCTGCGGCATCCGTGAAATCACGGCACCTGGCTCAAAGCCTTGGCCAGTGCTGAACCAGCCAATGGAGCAGGCGACTGGGCACGCTGGCCCTGGAGATCTCCCCATCCCACTGGCTCATGACTTGGCGGCCGAGGGGTGTGAGGCGGACCCGTTCGGTCAGGCCCTGGCCGTCGACTTCCCGGCGCAGCACGCCGACCTGGATCAGCCAAATCAGATGATCTTCGGTGCTGTTCGCCGAGAGGGGGTGCCGGCTCAGCTCGCTCCAGTCGGCCCGGTTGGCCAGTTCGTTGCTGCTCAGGGCCCCATGCTCGAGCGCGCTGTAGAACCGCCCGCGAAACGGCAGGCAGCGCACCGCGCGCCGGGCGCGCCGCAGGGCCCTCAGCTCTTGAATACTTTCGTTGAACTGCAGCACGGGGGCCGGTTGTCTGTTGACATTGTCTTTGACCACTGCCTCGCCCTGCCGTGCTGCTGTTGGCTTCTGCCTCCCCGGCCCGCCGGCGTTTGCTAGAGCAGGCCTCGATCGCCCACCGCGTGCAGGTGAGCGGGGTTGATGAAGACGTCATCACCCATCCCGACCCGGCGCAGTTGGTGCAGCTATTGGCCCGGGCTAAGGCGGGGGCCGTCCTCCAGAGCGGGATTGCTCCAGACATCTCAGCGGTGCTGGGTTGCGATTCGGTCTTGGCCTTTGAGGGGGAGGTCTTTGGCAAACCCGCAGATGCCGCGGAGGCCATCGCCAGGTGGAAGCGAATGCGGGGCTGTTGGGGGGAGCTGCACACCGGCCATGCCCTGCTCAATCCCGGGGGCGGGGAGCAGGTCGCGACCGTGACCACTCGAGTCTTGTTTGCTGATCTGAGCGATACCGGGATCGAGGCCTATGTGGCAACGGGTGAACCGATGCAGTGCGCCGGTGGCTTTGCCTTGGAAGGGCGTGGTGGTGCCTTGGTGGAGCGCCTCGATGGTTGCTTCTCCAACGTGATTGGATTGAGCTTGCCGCTGCTGCGGCGCTGGTTATTGGCAGTGTGTTAACAGTTCTGTTGCCATTTTTCTCTGGCCGTAGCTAAGGCGAAGACAAGGCCCTCCTCACACACCTGGCCATGAAGACCTTCGCGCTTGCGGCTGCCTGCGGACTCCTTGTCGGTAGCGGATTCACCCTGAATGCCTCCGCCATGGAGCCGATCGTGCTCTCATCGGCTCTCCCTCCTGCCGATTACGGCCTGAGTTCCGAGCAGGCGCATCTGCAGGCGGCCTCGGCTCGCTACAGCGTGGAGATACCCGATGACGAAGCCCTCCCGCTGGAGTTCAAGAACCCTTCCGGACCAAACGGGCACAACACGCTCAACCTCAGCTTCTGAGGTTGGAGGTGCAGCGTGATTCGCTTGATGCGTTCCTTGCCTGCTGTCGTGTTGTTCCCTGCTCTTTTGGCTTGCGCTTCACAAGCGCAAGCCAGCTCAGGTAGTTGTCCTGAGGGATTGTCAACGCTAGAGATGTCTTTGTGCATCGGCAAATTGCTCGAGCAAAAAGACCTGAAGCTTTCCTCGGAGATGCAGAGGGTTGCCACCAGCGCTTCAAGCAGCACTGGTGGGCAGTTTTCCTTGCTTTGGAAGGACCGGCTTGCGAGCACATTCCATACTTCGATCGATCCGGAAGAGCAGGTCGCCGCATTTCAACAGGCCAGGCGTAATGCCTGCGTTTATCTCAATTCCCTGGCACTACAGAGTGCAGGATTTGGCATCACTGTGAGTCACTGCGAGCTGCGTTTGACAGACGCTCTGATACAAAGCCTCCAGTAAAGATCACCGCTGTATCGCTGTTGTTCCCATTCTTTTTGCGGAGGGCTAGTGCGTTGTTGGCCAGCCCTGCGCTCAGCACCGCATCGGCAAGCGGATCAGCCCCCCCTGCGAGGGCGCTACGGCTAGGACATTCCACATCGGAATAGGCATCCCACTCACCTCGCGCCAGTGAGCCGAACAGCCAGAGTGCTGTCCCTGGATGCAGGCCGATCAGGGACAGCACTCTGGCTGAAGACCCTCGATGTTTGATTGATTCAAGGTTGCAACAAAAAAGCCCTCGCCTTGCGGCGAGGGCTTGGGATGACGATCGTGACTGAAGAATCAGTCGAGGTCCGGCATGGCCAGGGTGGGCTCGGCCTGACGGTCGATGCCCTTTTCGAAGCCAGCAGCAGCAGCGCGGGCGCGGCCGGCGTGCCAGAGGTGACCCACCAGGAAGAAGAAGGCCAGCACGAACTGAGTCGCGGCCAACCACTGACGCAGGTTCACGAAGTTCACCGAGTTGGGCTCGGTGATGATGCCGCCCACGGAGTTCAGAGACGCGTTGGGGGCGTGGGTCATGTATTCAGCCGCGCGGCGCACTTGCCAGGGCTGAATGTCGTTCTGGAGCTTGTCGAGGCTCAGGCCGTTGGGGCCACGCAGGGGCTCCAGCCAAGGACCACGGAAGTCCCAGAAGCGCATGGTCTCACCACCGAAGATGATCTCGCCGGTGGGGGAGCGCATCAGGTACTTACCCAGACCGGTGGGACCCATGGCGGAGCCGATGTTGGCGCCGAGGCGTTGGTCACGCACCAGGAAGGTGAAGCTCTGGGCCTGGGAGGCTTCGGCGTTGGTGGGGCCGTAGAACTCCGAGGGATAGGCGGTGTTGTTGAACCAGATGTAGGCCGAGGCGATGAAGCTCATGAAGCTCAGAGCGCCCAGGCTGTAGCTCAGGTAGGCCTCACCGTTCCAGATGAAGGCGCGGCGCACCCAGCCGAAGGGCTTGGTCACGACGTGCCAGATGCCACCGAAGATCAGGGTCAGACCCAGCCAGATGTGGCCACCGATGATGTCTTCCATCGAGTTCACCCCGATGATCCAGCCCTCGCCGCCGAAGGGGGCGCGGGTCAGGTAGCCGAAGATCACACCCGGATCGAGGGTGGGGTTGGTGATCAGACGCACGTCACCGCCACCGGGAGCCCAGGTGTCGTAAACGCCACCGAAGAACATCGCCTTGAACACCAGCAGCAGCGCACCCACACCCAGAAGGATCAGGTGGTAGCCAATGATGTTGGTCATCTGGTTCTTATCGCGCCAATCCTGCGAGAAGAAGGCGGAATAGTTCTCCAGAATTTCAGGACCACGCAGGGCGTGGTACAGGCCGCCGAGACCGAGCACGGCGGAGCTGATCAGGTGCAGAACACCAACGACGAAGAAGGGATAGATATCCACCACTTCACCGCCGGGGCCCACGCCGTAGCCGAGGGTGGCCACGTGGGGGAACAGGATCAGACCCTGCTCATACATGGGCTTGTCGAAGGTGAAGTGGCTCACCTCGAACAGCATCATGGCGCCGGCCCAGAAGACCATCAGGCCTGCGTGGGCAACGTGGGCGCCGAGCAGGCGACCGGAGAGGTTGATCAGACGGGCATTACCCGACCACCAGGCGTAGCCGGTGGAGTCGAGGTCCTTCCCGCCGATCCCGGAGAGAGAAGGATTAGAGAGCGTTACCACGGGGCAGAACCTCTTCAGGGAAGACGAAGTTTTCGTGCGGTTGGTCCGCGGGGGCCATCCAGGCGCGCAGGCCTTCGTTCAGAAGAATGTTCTTCGTGTAGAAGGTCTCGAACTCGGGGTCCTCAG
>Ga0194129_10001819_pt1 | contig 33508 bp, 16 predicted proteins | sample TA2KigCa35mmetaG_FD_150862 | JGI IMG/M metagenome (GOLD analysis project Ga0194129, IMG submission 150862) | Freshwater microbial communities from Lake Tanganyika, Tanzania - TA2015038 Kigoma Deep Cast 35m | ecosystem: Environmental > Aquatic > Freshwater > Lake | place: Tanzania: Lake...
AGAATCAAACTCAAACCTCAAAACTATGCCAGTGTAAACGAAACAAACAAGATTGCTTACGAAGAACAAAGAGTACTGGAAAATATCAGCGTACCCGACGGCGACGATACAGCAAAGCTGGAAGCTTATAAAAAACATCTGGACCGTTTGATTAAACTAAACGCCAAGTTGCTGGTAGACAACACCGAATATATTGAAATCACCAACACAGGCACAGTGGTTTCAGAACCAGAATATATTGAAGAATTTTATTTCAATTGCGATAGTGAAATTTGTAAAACTATCAGAGAGAAAATGGAACAGATCAATAAAGAAGGCGCAGTCAAACCTCTAGTAGGATCTTGTAACAGTTGTACCAAAGAATATGATATTGCATTGACTTTTGATTACTCAAGTTTTTTCGGCAAAAGCTCTTAACAAAAAACGCCGAAGAAATACTAGGCTTAGTTAAGAGCTACGAAAATCAAATCAAGCAGATCAAAGACGAACTATTGAGATTTTGTTGGTACATGCGCGGCGGTATATCTTATTCCGACGCCATGATGTTGAGCGCAGAAGATAGAAAAATCATCAACGAGATTATCAAAGACAATTTAGAGACCGCCAAAAAAAGCGGGATGCCATTCTTCTAAGACTAACTGCGTTAGTCTATTGATTTCGCTTGCGCTCATCAATATTGTTTTTAGAGATTTCATCCAGATTAATTGGTCACTCTTTGCCCAGGGCGGGCAAAAAATATATACGCTTCATCCGAGTAGCATAGTCACTGATATTAGAGCATTACAGAGGCGGTTGTCCTGTACCTCGAGCTCCGTCTTTATACAACGGCGGTTTACAAAATGTATATCAGCACATCTCATAAACGTGTACGATCGCTCGTACGTCTTTTCAGCCTTTATGAATCCTGTTCAAACAACTAAATCGCGGCATTTGCGATCTTCATCCCGAAGGGTAGTAGTTGAGTGCTTGTTGCAGCGACAAGACTTCCATCCCTGTGATCATGGATCCAGGTATAGGGCACACGTGATTGGCCTGTGCTAGCCTAACTGCTTAACTTGTTTTTGATATGGGAGCCATGGATACGGCAATTTATTATGCCGTTGTAGTAATCATCTGATTCTAAGACTTGGTGTCTAAATTGTTCGCGTGCCTCAACATACGAGCACTCTGCTCGTGAATTACAATAAAAAAGTATTTCTCGTTTAAAATTTTCTGGGCCTAATAATTCTACGTCTTTTTTAAGTTCGTCATTGGAGCCATAATATTCTTGCCAGTCTGAGTCTATTTTGCTTCTAATTTTCTTTTTCTTTTTATTACCATTTTTTAATTTTACTGTTCGTACTGTGGTTTTTGAAAATTTAGCTAGTTTCTTACCAATGTATTTGCGTCCAGATACGGTATTTGTAATCATATACACGAATCCAACGCAATCTTCCGGAAGCACATCAACCGTTTTGTTTTCAAATAGCCACACCATGTACACATAATTATGATTTCCTATGGATTTAACATAATTTCTTTACGCCATTGATTTGAAAAATTAGTTTCATTATCAACTATGCTACAGGTTTGTCTACAAATAGAATCAGGAATAACGTTCCAAGAATCAATAAGTTTATCAAATTGATCTAATTTAGTGCCGCCAAGATTACCATGCCAACAGCAAGGATGAAATATACCTTGACTGGACAGATATACACTATTTTCTTCTAATGCCTGGCATCTTATTTTGTTGGATAATTCTATTTTTTCTGGATAATTTTTAGGAGGGCTCAATCCCACTATAGGTATAAAATCATGTCTTCTGCTGACCTTATACCTTAAAATATAAAATCCTAAATCTTTGGCCAGATTTTCGACTTGCTGAATTTGATGCTCGTTGTGTTCAAATACTATCATTTCCCAATGAGCACGACCGCCTGCCTTAATAAAAGCAGTTGCATTTTTAATTACCCTATCCCATACAACATTTTTTCTATATATATGATTAGTATCTTTTAAGCCGTCTATACTAAACACCACGTAATCTTTTTGACGATTAATAATTGTACCTAGAGATTGCCACCATCTAATCGATTGTAAACCTCCGTTGGTATTCATGCCTAGAGTAATATCGGGATTAATTTCGCGAAAATAATTACAAATTTCTATAGCATTACCAGCGGCAGGGTCTCCATAATTGCCACACATAAACATTTTATCTAAGTTTTTTATAGTATCAGTTGATATTAATCTCTTGATATCACCAACAGAGAGTGTATTTTTTATGTCGGAATTAAAGTTAGGATCACATTCTCTAGAGCACTGTGGACATGCTGCCTGACAAATGTCTGTTATTTCCAAATGCAATGTTTTAGGTGATGTCAACATCTGTGTTATAACTTGTAAATCCGTTTTCTTTGATAACATTGAGCACGTTGTTAACACGACCAGCCAGTTCGTCTTTATGGCTAACTAGCCATACACTACGATTACCTTCTCTACTCATTTTCTTAAGGATAGCCAAACTGTTTTCTACACCCGAACTGTCCATGCCAGTATCAATAACTTCATCAATGAACAGCAGATTAATAGGTTGATATAAACTTTCCCATACATCTCTAAATGCCCAACTTAGACTTAGAATTAATCTATTGCGTTCTCCTCTACTGAGATTGTCAAAATCAAGTTCACGTCCTAGTTCCTCAATACTTACAGTTAGATCGTTTTGAAACTTAACAGTATGCGGTAGTCCAATGCGATCTAGATACTGACTTAGTCTAGCATTTAGATAACTTAAATTTTGGTCAATAATACGTTTACGAATAAAACTGTCTTTGTTAGTTAATAGTTTTAACAAGAATTCTTGATGTTCTCGAACATTAGCAAGTTCGTTGATCAAATCATAATTAATTTCTTCTAACGCCTGTGTTTCCATTTCGCGAATTTGTTCTTCGTATGGATCTGCTTCGGCTTGTTTTGTTGTTAACTGTTGCTTTAGGTTGGCTACAGTATTTCTATGATTAATAGCGTCTTCTTTACGATCGTAAAATACTGTAGGAACAGGACCTAAATTACCTATTAATGCCAACGCATCCACATGAGACATTAACTGTTTATCGTTGGACAAATACTGTAGTGAAGTTTCTTTTAGCGTGTTTCGTTTTTCTTTTGATACCTGTTCGTGCTTGCTATCATGGATCGCCTGTCCGCAAGCATAGCATTCGTGTTTTTCTAAAGTTTCTATTTCTCGTTTGAGTTTATCTAACGTCTTTAATATTCTAACTTGATCAGTTTCACAGGCAACTTTCCATCGATTAATTTCTGCAGCCTTTTTAGTTTTTTCATTATAAGCATCTAATGCGTCATGATTAGCCAGCTCTATCTCAATGTTTAAATCGCCTACAACACTTAATGCACGTTCAAGATCGGTGATTTCATTTAGTCTTTTAGTATTCCATAGTGTTTGTCTACGGCGAGTAGCTTCAATTTGTTCTTGTATGCGGGTGTTGGCATCCGTTACTGCTTTAATACGATATTCCTCAACAGTAATGGCATCTCGGGTTGCTTTAACTTGTTCTTTGAGTGCATCTGCTTTTTCAGATAATACTGTAATACCTAGCAATTGTTCAATAATAATACGTTGATCGTTGGCTTTTAATGCCAAGAATGGTTCTGTATAGGTGTTTAATGCAACGATATGTTTGAACATATCATGACTCATCCCAAGCATGCGTTCTATGTAGGCCTGCGTCTCTCTACTGTCTCCTTGACTTTCATCTGTAATCTGTTGTTCTTCGCCTCCAACGTAAAATGCCATTGTATTTGGACGGCGTCCTCGTTCAATTTTGTAGTCGATGCCGTCTTTTTCGAAATCAATCGTGACCAACATATTCTTACTATTTGTTTTGTTGATAAGATTATCTTTTTTAATGTTAGTAAGAGCCGATCCATATAGTGCATAAGATAAAGCATTGATGATTGTAGTTTTACCAGTACCATTTCTGGCCCCTGTGTCATCGCCACCTAGATCTAAATTTTGTCCTAGTACTAGGGTTAGATCTTTACGATCAAATTGAACTGCTTGTGTAGCATTGCCTACACTCAGAAAGTTTTTTACTGATAGGTTTTTTATTTTAAACATTAATTTTGTATATTATCATTTAAATTCATAATATCGTCTTTTATAATAACTTTATTTTCTTAATTTTGCAATAGCCTTAGTTAGTTCATAAGTGTCTTTAAACCAATTTTTAAAATCCCATACTGGAATTTTTATATTAAATTTTGTTTCTATCCAGTAATTTAAATATCCTTGATCATGTAAATCATCAATATAAGTTAAATCAATATTTTTGTTGTTTTTAATTGCTGCTTCTAATAATTTACAATCATAATAAATTTGGAAATAACAAGAATTTTTATTTTTCCAATCTTCTAAAAATATTTTTAATTTGCTTTCATTAATGATGTTCATCTTTAATTCATTAATTAATGTAATTACAGTATTCAACGGATTATTAATTAAAGATTCTAGTTCCAAATTTATATATGAATGATTAGTTTCCCATTTAAATGGCCAATTATGATAGAATAAGGTAAAATTTTCTCTAATAGCATATGGTTCGTTGGCATCTTTTGCCCATCCTTCAATTAAATGATTTTTTGTCTCAGATATAAGGTCAGATTGCATGGCTTTGACAACACAGGTTTTATAAACCACAGGACGAATTGGAGGAGTTAACGCTATTCTTATAATGGTAGCATTTGGAAAATTTTTTTTTAATTTAGTATAAGAATCATTTTTTATACCATTATCACATAAAACTAAAATTTTTTTATTTGTTATGTTGGAATTTATATTCAAATATGGAATGTAATTTTCAGGATCGTTAAAATAAATTTCTGTATATTTGTTAGTTTTATGACTATTACCGTTTATGTTAAAATCAAAATCATCGTTACTAACTTTAATCGTTAAATCTGCAAATTCACTTAAGATATAGTAAATGAAATTACCAAATCCACCAGATGGATATGTAATTACAATGAGGTCCTTGCTTAATGTATTAAATAACCTCATAGATTTCTATAAATATCCAAAAGTAAATTTTTATTATACTGTTCACTTTGAATATTTGTTAATTGATTGGTTACTATAGTATCTACACTTTCAAACATTATGTTTCCTGTAATATCGTAATTGATATCTTCACTCACAGTCTTTTGCGGTATTAGAGTTATCTCTCTGAGATTGTAAGTGTTAACAAACGTTTCCTTGATAAACGTTGCTTCTTCGTAGCTGATATCTACGTCAAGATTCACACGCACATGCATGCCAGGGCTCAATAACTTTTCTGTGTTTGTAAGAACATCACTTAATTGATACACACGATATCTGGGTTGATCTGGCCAAGCATGATACTCCGGCTCCGCACCCCATGCAAGCACCATCATACCACGTTCGTCGTCGTGGTTATCTGCATAGTTGTGCGGGAAGCAATTTCCAATGTAAGTAATGTTTTTTTGTGTTTGTCTCTTGTGAAAGTGGCCGGTAAACACATGCTCAATACCTGTGAAGTCTTCTCGTTTGACATCACCATGGTCAGGCATCTGCACCATGGCATTCATATAGAATGTTGGCAGTTCAAAATGCCCAAACATGTATTTGGCTGATAATTTTGGTATGCGTTTGTAATCGTCGCCCACTAACCAAGGGGCCACAATAACATCACCATCGTGTAACCAATCATTACAAATGACCACATTCGGTAAATGTCGAGCCCACTCAACGCTTTGAACATCCCTTTTGTCCCTATAATATAAGTCGTGATTGCCAGGAATGAAATACACACGATCGAAGTTGTCGTTGAGATGTTCCAAAGCACGGAGACTATAGTTAAGAGTGACAATATTGATACTAGCACGATTGTTATGCCAATCTCCAAGAAAAAACGCTGTTTCACACCCTTCCTCCCGTGCTTTTGCTGTAAACCATTTTATAAAGTTTAAACAATCTTCATTATGTGTTTGACTGTTACTCTTTAATCCAAAATGTATATCTGTGCAGACTGCTGCTTTGCGAAATAAATTACTCATCGTGTTAGTATATACTATAGCAATTAATAATTCAACAAGTTATGGCTGTCAATGTGTGCGATCAACTTATCAACCAAAAGTCTGTTAGTTGTGGGACCAGGGTGAATTTGATCATCAGATCGATCTAGGGCGCTATCTAAAAACGACGGCGAAGAAAAATTGATCCATTTAGTGGTATCAATTTGCCTAATAAGTTTTTTTATATCTGTGATTTTCTCTAATATGTAGTAGTCGGGTCTATTTTCAAAATCCAGTAGGTGTTTTAGATTATCACTTAGTGAAAAAAGTTGATTGGCCACATATTCTACCTTGATAAAATCTGATAATAAATTTTCAAAACCTTTGACAAAAACAAAATTTTGATTTTTGTTGGCAAACACGTTTTCAAGTGCAATGATCTGTATCAGCCATTTTTTGAGCTCGACATACAGGTTGTTGAAGTAAGCATAATGCAATTTGCTATAGGTTTGTAGTTCTTCGTTGGAATAATTTAAACCTGTAGGATTTCCGTTCAGTATAGTCCAATCGTCAATATTGTTGTCTGCGTAGTACACACAGCGTCTGCCAATTTGAGACCACATGACTACAACAAGTTGATAATTTTGATCTAGCGCACGTTCTATACTTCGTAGAAAGATTTCGTCGTTGTTGAAACCACCAATGGCAATATTATTATAATTGCAATTGTAGTGATGGCTGAGCAAAACAGGCCAATGATATTTGGCGATGTTTTCGGTGCGGAACCCACTGTTTGCTGTAAACGAACATCCTGCAAACAGTATTTTGTTAGTCATCGCTGTAATCACCAGAAGGTGCACCGCCGCCCCAGGAACCCATGCCCTGTCTGGTGTAACTGGGCGTTAGGCCATTCATTTCAAGAATATCGTCTCGAAGATTCTGGTTGCGCTTTTCAATGTTAAGGACTCGAGTAAAGCTATTAGTGATAGCAGCAGTATAATAAGCAAAAGGATTTTGTGATTTGCTTTCATCAAATTGTAGTCCTATCTGTGATAATTGAAGCAATGCTTGACTACGCATTTCGTCGTTATAGGTGTAACCACGCCAGTTGCTTCTAGTAGCATAACGTTCACACAGTTTCATAAACATATGCGCTAATTTTTTAGTCATTGTTCCGTGATCCTTACAAAACTGCCCTTTTTCTAAGTCGCCTTGCCAATGACTCTTGCCAACACAGTAAGGATTACCGGATTCATCTATTCGATAATGTTGGAATGGCGGAAAGTTTACTTTGGTGTATTTTGTTACACTTGTAACATCTAAATTGTCATCGTATTCAGTTGCAGGATCATCATCGTCGTCTACTATAACTACGGTTTTTGCTTTTTTAGATTTTGCAGTATCAGCAGGAACATGTTCCCAAGTCATTACGCGAAAAACAATGTCAGTGGTAGCCACTTTGCTGGGCTTCACTGAAAAATCATCTAATCGAAGTTTGACAGTGCTGCTTTCTTGGGCAGCATCATAAGCAGCCCGACCTAGTCGTTCAGCTCGCAATTTACGCCCTTCTGCAATGTTTTTCTTGTTAATTTTGTCAACGCTGGGCAAAATTATATCATAATAACCGTCTTCGGGTGTTGCAAACGAACAATAAGTCAGTTTGCTTTTGTGAATTTCTTTAAGAATATCTCTATTGTTAAGATAGTTGTGTTTCATTGGGTTCCTTAAAATACACAGTTAATTTAGCAAATAAATAATAAAAAAGCAAGAGGAATCTATATGGCAGTAGTACAGCAGGTACAATACAAACAAGATATTGCATTCAATCAGGGCGGCGGTGCAACTGGCCGAGATTTTATGGCTAAAACAAATCAATCATTTGTGAACGCAATAACTAAAAGCCCAAATAACGGAAACCAAACCACTACAGCAGGCAGCGTTGATCCTGCTGATGCTCGACGAGCCAAAGCAGGAGTGCAAAAAGGTGGATCACGCACAGCCAAAGCATCAACGCAAGATCCCAAAGTACAATTTGGAACAACAGACGAGTCTGGTAACGATTGGCGTGTACGCATTAGTATCAATACTAATTCTAAAATTTTGTACAATGATCCTGATATAACATCAAAAGTTTCTGGTTTACTAGCCCCTTTAAGACACACCGCCGGGTTTATTTTTCCTTATGTGCCTCAAATTACAGTGTCGCATACAGCCAATTACAACTCTACAGCACTCACACATTCCAATTATGCACAATACTTTTACGAATCAAGTGCGGTAGCTGCTATAAGTATTTCTGGTGAATTTACTGTTCAAAATGAAGCAGAAGCCAAATATTTTTTGGCAGGCATTTATTTCTTTAGAGCTTGTACAAAAATGTTTTATGGCTTGAGTGGTGATTATCAAGGAAGCCCTCCGCCTATTGTTTATCTTGATGGTTACGGACAACACTATTTACCGCATGTGCCTTGTGTAGTCACTAGTTTCAGTCACACAATGCCCAATGATGTGGACTATTTGGAAGTAAACACAACGCAATCAATAACCGAAACAAAAACCAAAGCCGATAATTCGAGTTCGTACTATCAGCTTCCGGGCCAAGGATCAGGAGCTGGTACAGAGCTAACAACACAAACAATAAATACCGCCTTTAATCGTGTTCCAACAGCCAGCACTTTGAGCTTGACATTGCAACCAATTATTAGTAGAACACAGGCAATCAGATTTGATTATCAAAAATTTGCTCGCGGAGAACTGATTCCGGGCAAAGGAAGTTTGTTCTCTGGGGGATTTTTATAATGGCACAAAATCCTTACACCCCGTCTAGTTGTTATTATAGAACCGGCACATTTGGCATTTTTCTTGATGTAATGACCAATAGGCCTATTACTAAATTATCCGACGATACCTTATACGAAATTGATAGTGTGTATGAATATCGACCTGATCTATTGGCTTCGGATTTATATGGTGATAGTGCATTATGGTGGGTGTTTGCACAGCGCAATCCAAATGTATTAGTAGACCCTCTTTTTGATTTTATTGCCGGCGCTAGAATTTACATTCCCAAAGCAGAAACACTTAAACAAGATTTGGGAGTATAACTGGTGGCCACAGTTCAAGAATTAGAAAATCAGGTCAAGGCTCTAAACGACGACATTGCTAGAAGAAGCGGCGGCGGGTCCAAAGCAGCACCAATTAGAAATAAACGCACAAATGATGGTTTATTACCATTGGGCACCGTTCAGTTTTTCATTGACGAAAATTTAAAAAAACAAGACATAGCAAAGGCGGCAGGTAATACATTTGGTTTAGAAGATCTACAAAGAAAGTACCGTAATTTAATAAGTGAACAGCTAGCACAAGAGCGTGCTATTGCTGGGGTTCAAACACAATTATCACAAGCCGAACAAGAATTAGAAACGGCCAGATCAAATCAGGCGCAGCAGGATGCTGCCAAGGGACAAATTGCCACAGCACCACCTACCAATGGTGAACAAATAGCCCCTGCTGTAGCAATAACAGCCGAACAAAAACAAACACTAGATCAATCCAAATCTGGTGAACTGTCGTCCAAAGTTGATCAAAGTCAAGACCCAACTGCGGTCAACCAACAGAGTGCTGCTGGCGGCACGGATCAAAAAAAATCCGAAGCAAATTTCAGCGGAGATAAAAATCAAAATAGTGCAACATCGGTCACTGGTAATAGTAATGTGTCTGGAAAAACATCAGATTATGCACGATCGTTTAGTGTGGGCTTGCCAACAAACAAACTACACGATTATACCAGTTACACCTATAGAATCACCCTGTTTCTTTTAACAAAAAAAGATTTCAATGAGTTGGCAACCAATCCTACAAAATTTGTACCTACATTTAGTTTAATAAGCAGTGGCGCTGGCTTTGCTACGCCAGGGTCTATTAAGACAGAGACTACAAGAAAGGTTACACCCTTTGGGGGTTATGAAGATGTGTCAACAACACAAACCAAATCTGGTAGACATCCTGATTTTCAAACTGATTTTTTTATTGACAATTTGCAAATGAAAACTGTGGTTGGTTTAAATGCCAAATCTAAAGCATCTAATGCCATTGATATATCTTTCAACATTACAGAACCCTACGGCCTAAGTCTACTAGATAGATTATTAAGTGCCTCGGAAACTTGCGGGGACAAGAATCCCAATTACATGGAGCAACCGTATTTGTTACAAATTGATTTACTGGCCAGTCCCACAGATGAACAGTTGGAAATAACCAAGCAGACCAACAACGTAATAGACAGTAAAAAAATAGCTATAAAATTGTTAGAGATGAAAATCAAACCGTCGGGCAGTGGAAGCACTTATGCGTTGAATGCCATGCCTTATAATCATACAGCGTTTAGTTTGACAAATGCAGCCATGCCGGTAGCTATGAGTGTTGAAGCCAGCACAGTAGGAGAGTTTTTTAGCAGCACCGACGATCTCGCAAAACTTTTTTCTGGGCAAGCAGCAATTTCTGACGAACGATTAGAAAGCGAATTAGACAAATGGATAAAAGAAAACACTAAGATTTTTGTAAATACTAAACCCAGCCCTGAACAAATAGCCAGTCAAAGGAAAGCACTCAAAGACGCTAATATTTACAACAGCAAAAGCCTAGCAGCTGGCTATAACGGCTATATGGACAAAGTTTCAAAAGAACAAAAGTTAAGTCAATTACCTCCTACAAAGATAGCGTTTAATATACCTGACAAAATTATAGCTGAATCACCTATTGTTGACGAAACTGCTCAAGCCGGTGACGGCACAATGATTGATCCTAGGCAGACTGCTGGCAAGCCTGACCCACAGTTTAAGAAAAAACAATCATTCACAATCAATGCTGGCACCAGCATCATTGATGTGATTGACATGGTTATGGGAAAAAGTGAATATGTTAAAAATCAATTGAACAATCTTAGCAAAACAAACAATAACGATACGGCCGAAAAAAATTATACCAACAATAACGAAAGAACCAAGGATTCAAAAAAAGCAGCGGCACTTAAATGGTACAAAATAGTCCCCACAGTGGCACTGAATGATTTTGATGCCGCAAGGAACGCCTACAGTAAAACTATATTGTATACCATTTTGCCATATACCGGTGCAAATGCTTATCACCCAAATTTTCCAAAATCAACAGCACAAAATATCGCAGACACAGTAGTAAGAGAATACAATTACCTATATACCGGAAAAAATCAAGACATTTTGCGTTTGGATGTAGATTTTGATAGCACTTTTTACACTCAATTGACCACTAAAGCTTCCCAAGTGGCTAGATTAGGAACAGACAGAGCAAGCGACGCAGTAGATGTTGACGAAGATCAGTTTAGTGTAAATGCCAAGGCCCAACAAACCAATCCGCCAAGCACTTATCAAATTATTGGTGCCAATAGAAAAAGCTCCTCATTAAATTCTTCAACTAATCCCAATGAACAAGTGGTCAATGATTTAAAGCAAAGCATTTATACCAGTCAACGTGGAGATGCATTAAACATAAAATTACAAATTATAGGAGATCCTGATTTTATTAAACAAGATGATATCTTTTTTAATCCAGGTAGCCCAGCTGAATATGCTAAAGTGATGGGATCTAGGTTGAATAATTCTGCAGCTCCTATTACTGAAAACGGGCAAATATTGTTCGACGCACAGCAAGTATATGTGAAATTGACATTTAAAAATTCAGTAGATATCAATGATAAAATTGGCATAGTCAATAAACAAGATCGATTGACAAATGGTAGAATGACCGACGGTACATTCAGCGGCATATATAAAGTTCTCACAGTGGATAACGACTTCAGTAGAGGACAGTTTACTCAAACACTGGATCTAATCAGAATGCCAGACAGTCTGCCAGAAATTAAATTGCCTGCACCTAAAACAACTCAAACTGGTGTAGTAACGGAAACACAAAGTGCCAAACAAAGTGAAAGTTTAGACGAATCAAAACGTAGTGCTATAGCTCGAAACCCTGCCGGGGTCGCGCCTACTGGATCGCCTAGACTAGATCCAGGAGCAAATCAATAATGGCCAGTGATAAACAAAGTACAAATAGAATACCAGACTGGGCCGGAACATCAAAATCTTCTGGGGTAAAACTAGATCCTGGGCCGTTCATTGGCATTATAAAAAACAATGCTGACCCGGCAAGACAAGGTCGTGTGGCAGTGTGGGTTCCTGACATTGGTGGCGATGAGGACGATCCCAATCAATGGTATGTGGTACGATATGCAAGTCCATTTTTTGGTAGTACACTGGGATTGCCGGGCTCACCAGATAGTCAAAATGATAATTTTGGCACATCGCAGCAGACATACGGCTTTTGGGCAGTACCACCTGACATTAACAATCGTGTGTTAATTACATTTGTAATGGGGGATCCTACCAGGGGATATTGGTTTGCTTGTGTTCCTAATATACAGACCATGAGCATGGTGCCAGGATTAGCAAGACCGCCTGGCGATTTTCCTTATGCAGAAACTAATTCTGACAAATTTTTTGGATCCAACAGAATTACCAGCGATAGTTACCTGCCGGTATCAGAACTAGTAACTGAGAATCCACTCATTGACAAAAGTCCTAGTTTTTACAATCTTCCAAAAGTAGTACACATATACCAGGCCAACATTGTGATCAATCAAGGATTAGATCAGGATCCTGTGCGTGGTACAATCACATCAAGTGCTCAACGTGAAACACCTAGTCAAGTGGTAGGACTCAGTAGTCCCGGTCGTACCGCTCCCGACACCGCTGATTTTCCTAATTTACAACAATTATTAGATAATCAATCTCTTCCGATAGCAGTAGTGCAACAATTTCCTAATAGAAAAGGTGGTCATTCTTTAGTACTAGATGACGGAGATATTTTTGGTCAAAATAGATTATTACGATTAAGGAGCAGTGCTGGTCATCAAATAGTAATGCATGACACTGAAGATTTGATGTACATAAGCAACAGTCGCGGAACTGCGTGGATAGAGCTTGCCCCAGATGGTAGTGTAAACATTTTTAGCGCCAGCAATGTAAGTATTAGGTCACAGCAGGATTTGAATTTTCATGCTGATAACAATATTAACCTGCACAGCGGCAACACTATCAAGATGTTTGCTGAAAAATATTTTTTGAATCAGACCCAAAGTTATCAACTATCGGCCTCTAAAAATATTTCTCTTAATGCAGGCAACGTGGGAATAAAAAGCGGAACCAGTTTGTTAATGCAATCAGTAACCGGAGGATGGAAAACAGCAGCTGATTTGGTGTTAAAAGGTAGAAAAATTTTCTTGAACACTTTGACTCCAGAGTCGCCTTTGACCAATCAGCCGTTGGAATTTTATCATCAAAGTAATGTTGCCTACGATAATGAAAGAAAATTATGGAGACCGGTCACAACAAGATTTGAAAGTCTTGCCCCATTCGCCCCCACTCACGAACCCTGGACCAGGCAAACAGGCCAACTTAAAAAGAACAACGGTAAGGTTGTGGATCCAATAGCACAAACACCAGGGAAAAAATAATGGCAAATCAAGGAATCGTTAATGCAGCAAACAACATAGTAGTCAATCCCGCCGGCAGACAAGTGCTCGATGGGGTAAATTCTCCACGTGGGTTTAGTCTAGACAAAATTAAACCCAACATAGAGACATTGACCAAATTTGAAACCAAATGTGTTTTAATACAGCTTGGTAATCTAGAAAGTAATATTGATGCAAACACTATCAATATTGGCGTTCCAAGAATAGGATCGTTCCGTTCAACAATAAATGCAAATGTATTTTTTGCCAACACAGCAGCAATTACCATAACCAATGCTGATCACAGTGACATACTATTGGGCATGGTAGCTAACGTACAGTTGCCTAGCACTGGGTCTTTTGGTAGTAATACCATGATTATTAAAAAATCAGCGGGCGGAAACATTACAGCTGGAAATTTTGTTCCTGGATTTACCTACACTGTGACCAGTATAGGAACCACGGATTTTGCAAATATAGGAGTGAATACAGATGCAGCCAATGTAGTAATAGGAAATGTGTTTGTGGCAACCGCAGTTGGTTCAGGAACCGGAACAGCATTTTTAACCAATAATCAAATTTTATTAGGCAGCAATCATACTGTCAGCGGAGACATCACATTTAATGTTTTTCCGCTTAAATTGGGAAAATATCAAAATTCTAATTACTTACTAACTAGATACGGTTATAAAAACTCCGATGGTACATGGGCGACAAAAGATGGAGTGGATTCCAATGATATTTTCTTGGCTGCAACAGAAGTACAAGACAGTATCATGGGCGGCTTTCTTCAAGATCAGTATCAAGCATTGATTAAACAAGGTGCAATTAGACCTAATGATAGCAAAGAAACAGTTGCCGGTATGTTGGCCTTGGCTTACCAATATCAAGATCTGGGCAATCCCCAGCTGAAGAAAAATGTTTATAATACCGATGGTTCGGTAAATTTAGAAAATTATTCCATTGCTTCGCGAGCAAATGTTTGGAGAAATACTGGACAAACAGTGGACAGCCAAGGAAGACCGGGACATATTTACTTTAATGCCGGACGTTATGCAATACGCAATTTGGGCGCAGACGTACCAGAATAAATACAATTATGGCTCTTATCAGATATAAAGGTTTTAGCACGATTGATCAAACAAAAAAATTTCGTTTGACTGATCTAGAACTAATCAAACGAGATTTATTAAATCATTTTGCTATCAGAAAAGGCGAAAAATTAATGAATTCCAATTTTGGTAGCATTATTTGGAATATCATGTTTGAACCGCTGACTGCTGATGTAAAAGCTTTAGTAGTAGACGATATACAACGAGTTGTTAACTCCGACCCTAGAATCAGAATAGATAATGTGTTAGTTGATCAGCTTGACATAGGTTTACAAGTACAAGTAGAACTTACTGTTTTGCCTGACAATTATAGCGATATTATAAATTTTCAATTTAATAGAGAACTCAATACTGTAGTAGCAGCATAAAAGTACCAGATTATTTTTGCAATAAATACTAGAACACAGGTATTGATATGGCTATTACTACAAGACAAACCAATTTACTAGTCCAACAAGATTGGACCAAAATCTATCAAACTTTCAGAGAAGCTGATTTTCAAAGTTTTGATTACGAAACTTTGCGTAAATCAATGATAGAATATTTACGAACTTATTATCCAGAAGATTTCAATGATTTTACTGAAAGTTCGGAATACATTGCACTAATTGATCTAATAGCTTTTTTAGGGCAAAGTTTGGCTTTTAGGGCAGATTTAAATGCCCGTGAAAATTTCATTGATACGGCAGAACGTAGAGATAGTATTTTAAAACTAGCAAGATTAGTTAGTTATAACCCAAAACGTAGTACTCCTGCAACTGGTTTTTTAAAATTTGACAGTGTAAGTACATCTGAAACTATCTTTGATAGCACCGGAATCAATTTAAGCAATATCGTTGTAAACTGGAATGATGCTACCAACGATAACTGGCTAGAGCAATTTACAGCAATTCTAAATGCTTCATTGGTAGCAACACAAGCCGTTGGCAAACCTGGTGCTACTAAAAGTTTAAGTGGAGTAAAAACCGACGAATATACTGTTGATATTATAAATGGAATTACCCCCACATATCCATACACAGCTTCAATAGCAGGAGTCACGTATCCGTTTGAAATTGTGAGTGCTACCAGCAACGGCCAGAATTACATTTACGAGTCAACTCCCAATCCCGGCGGCGCATTTAATTTTGTTTATAGAAACGACAATCAAGGAAACGCCAGTAACAACACAGGATACTTTTTCTACTTTAAACAAGGTGAATTGCAAAGTCTTGATTTTGCAATTACTGAAAGTTTACCAAATAGAGTTGTAAATATCAATTTTGACAACATTAACAACACCGACGTGTGGCTATATGCTGTTACTTCTAGTGGAACATTGAGCGAAGTTTGGACACAAGTGCCAGCGGTAAACGGAATCAATGTTATCTATAACAACACCGAAGATAGAAACCTCTATAGTGTGGCCAGCAGAGCAAATGATCAAATTGATTTGGTGTTTGGCGACGGATCCTTTACAAATATTCCTGTTGGCAACTTTAGAATATATTATAGAGTCAGCAATAATTTAACTTATAAAGTAACACCAGACGAAATGTCTGGCATAACAATCAATATTCCTTACGTGGGCAGAACAGGCCGAGCAGAAACACTGACTGTGCGAGCAAGCTTACAGTATACCGTAACCAGTGCTATTTCTCGTGAGAGCCTTGAAGATATAAGAACAAAAGCACCACAACAGTATTATACTCAAAATCGCATGGTAACAGGCGAGGATTATAATGTTTTGCCGTACACAACCTTTAACAATATTTTAAAATTAAAAGCAGTTAATCGTACCAGCTCTGGTATAAGCAGGTATCTTGACGTGATTGATGCTACAGGAAAATACTCAAGTACAAATATTTTTGCACAAGACGGAATAATTTACAAAGAAGATTATTCAGAGACAGAAAATTTCCAATTTACAAGCAGTATTGAAGTAAATGCAATTGCAAGAAACACGTTGAAACCATTGATATCTAGCATCACTACTAGACATTTATATTACAATACCGCCACTAGAAATAGTCCTCAAGGAGCTACTATTACAGCTACTAGTATGGTAGCAGGAACAGTATATAAAATTATAAGTGTGGGTTCTACAACATTTACAAATTTTGGAGCAAGCGAAAATACAGTAGGTACAATTTTTACTGCCACTGCTGCCGGAACAGGCAATGGTACAGTGGCCACTGTGGCCACATGGACCCAGCTCACCAACTCAAATAGTCGCAGTACTGGCACGTTTAATAGTCCTAGCTACACATTTTTAGTACAAGGCAGTTTGGTAAAATTTGTTGCTCCAGCTGGCAAATATTTTGATGCACAAAATCAATTACAAACCGGAACTCCTACCACAGAATACCAGAGAACTACAATTTGGGCCAGTATTATTGAATATGATAATCCAGGTTTATCAGCAACGGCTACATTGAGTATTGTGGTGCCCACAGGAGCAATAATCGGCGAAATTATCCCGGTATTTGCCAACGATTGGTCCGAAACTTTGATCAACAACATCATATTACAGATATTAAGTTATAAAACTTTTGGCCTAAGATACGACATACCCTCAATGAGTTGGCAAATCGTCGAAAGTCAAAATTTAGGGTCAGGGACATTTAGCTTAACAAACGCCGGCAGCACATCCGGAACCGGATTAGACAATAGTTGGTTTTTGAGTTTGAGTTTTGTCAACGGTGAATACACCACTGTCAGCAGAGGATTACATTATTTTTTTGAGAGTCAAAGAGAAACTAGATTTTATTTTGATCCTGATGTCAGAGTGTACGACAGTAGAACAGCAACCACTCTAGTGGACAGTATCAAAGTGTTAAGAACTAACACACAACCTGATTCAAGTGACGCATTGTTTTACAGTCAAACATATAGAATCTGGTCCAGAGCTGTTGGTACAGATGGCATTGACGATAACAGAAAAATCAAAATCACTTTCCCCGACGATAACTTAGATGAAGTGCCTGATGATCCTGATTTGTTTGTTGACCTAGTGGATCCCGCGGTCAATGCAGAAAACAAATATGTGTATTTTGTAGAAACAGTTAATCAGTATAATTTCTTACAGTATGACCCAGTAGATCAAACAGAAATTGTAAGTGCTTATCAAACAGAAGAAGATATCTTAACAAATATTTCCCTGTACGCATCAGGTACAATTTTTTATGCAACCAACGAAGATATTTTTTACGAGTCACAAGGAGCAACAATTGCTGCAATTACAAATTATGTTGCACGTTTTGGGAGACAATACATTCAGTTTCAATACAAGCATAATGCTCCTAACAGTAGAAGAATAGATCCAAGTCCAAACAACTTAATTGATTTTTATATCTTAACTAAAACCTATTCAACTGACTATTTTTCTTATATCACGGATACCAGTGGTCGAATCCAAGAACCAGTTGCTCCTTTGATAGATGAATTGAAAACAGAATTTGGTTCAATTGAACAATACAAGACTATCAGTGACAGTATAATTTACAATCCGGCAGTGTTTAAACCGTTGTTTGGTAACAAGGCTGATGCTGCATTAAGGGCCACATTCAAAGTAATTAAAAATCCAAATGTCAGTATCAGCGACAACGAAGTTAAGAGCCAAGTTATCTCGGCCATTAACACATACTTCGACATTAACAATTGGGATTTTGGGGAAACATTCTATTTCAGTGAATTGAGCGCATATTTACATACAACCTTGGTTCCCAACGTGAGCAGTATTGTAATTGTGCCTGCAAACTCTGGAAGCCAATTTGGCGCATTATATCAAATCAATGCAGACCCTGATGAAATTTTAGTAAGCGCAGCAACAGTAGATAACGTACAAATTATTTCTGCTATTACAGCAGCACAACTTAATATAGCATCAGGTGGTGGCGGTGGATCAGGTGGTGGCGGTGGATCAGGTGGTGGCGGTGGATCAGGTGGTGGCGGTGGATCATCTGGTGGTGGATCGTCTGGTGGCGGTGGATCATCTGGTGGTGGATCGTCTGGTGGTGGATCAGGTGGTGGCGGTGGTGGAGGATATTATTAATGGCAAATATAGTAAGAGCAAAAGAACCTAGCAATCTTGGGCAGATCAATCTTGATGCAATTGGCACAAAAAACACAAACAAGTATTTGAATAATTTTTTATAGGATTAGTAATGGCAGCTTTTAAGACTTTACAATTTTTACCTGAAATTTTTAGAACCGATACCAATAGAAAATTTCTAAACGCCACAGTTGACCAATTGGTAAGTGAACCAAACTTAACCAAAGTCAATGGTTATATTGGCAGAAAATTGGCACCTTCGTACAAAACCACCGACAGTTATATCACTGAACCCACAAAGGCCAGACAGGACTATCAACTTGAGCCTAGTATTATAATCAAAGATCCTGCCACAAACAAATTAACTTTTGCTACTACTTACAACGACATTGTAAACAAAATTAATTTTTACGGCGGATTTGGTAGCAATCAAAATAGATTATTTGATAACGAATACTATTCGTATGATCCGCAAATTGATCTTGACAAATTTGTTAATTTTGCACAATATTATTGGTTAGAAAACGGTCCCGGAGCAGTCACAATTACTGCTACCACAGTACCTTTAGAGCAGACATTCACTATCTCTTTTGATATTACAACGCAAACTTACAGATTTAGCGGATACAACAATATACCTAATCCTGTGATAACGCTAGCAAGAGGTGGAAGATATACCTTTGTTAGTAACGAACCCGGCAATAAATTTTATATTCAAACCGCACCTGGTTCTTTGGGGGTTGATCCCAGTGTGCCCAATTTATCTACTAGAACAGTACTGGGAGTCAGCGGCAACGGCCAAGACGTTGGCGACACAGTTTTTCAAGTACCAGTAGAATCTGCACAAGTGCAATGGTCAAGTATGCCCATTGTTGATAATGTAAACTTTGCCACTAATTTGAGTTATCAATCATTGCAAGGCTGTTTGGTAACAGAATTAGAAACAGTGCTAGGCGGCCTAGACGGACCAACGTCAAGTCTTGAGGATGTTTCGATTATATTTGTTAATAATGGTTACATTGACGATATCTATTGGCATAACACAGCAAGAGTGGTTGGCAACACAATTTATCTAGATCAAGATGTATTAGTGCCGTTCGACGAACGAAACAACATTTATCAAATCAATGTTAAACCTGATGTTGACGGAAATCCTCGAGTTTATCTGACTAACAAATTTACAGTATCAAACGAACAAAAAGTCAGAATCATTGCAGGTGCAACCAATGCAGGTAGAGAATTTTATAGTAGGCTAGATATCTATAACGAAGTACCAACTATTACCGCACCTTTGAGTTTATTGTATTATCAAAGCGACCAGTCTGACTTGGCCGTAGGCGGAATACAGTTAATTAATCCTGCCGCTGCTGTGATTAATCCTGCATTAGAAATAGTAGGACAGAAAAATTATACCAGCCCTGGCGGCATTGTGTTTACTAATGGACTTAAAATAACTTTCGATTCAACCGCAGCAGAGCCGTATGCAAACAACACATACTATGTCGATGGAGTAGGAACAGCAATAGTGTTGATTTTGGTTAGCAATCTTACATCTCCAGAATTGAACAACGATCTATCAACTCCCGATTATTTGACTATCAATCGCGGTGGTGCAGATTTAAACGGATGGACTAGAAGTAATCGATGGTTTCACATTGATGTAATTGAAAAAACTGCACAATACAACAATACTGATTTGGTTCTAAACCAGACACTGAGATCTCAGAGACCTATCATTGAATTTAAGCCCAATTTACAACTTTATAATTTTGGTAGAGAAGGAAAAAATCCAATTGATATCTTGGATGATGTTATTACAAATGCCTACCTACAGGTACAAGGGGTTCTTTGTGAATCAACTACCGAATTAACAATCACAGTCGACAGCAACACAGTTACATTAACCAACGGCGACAGAGTTATTTTTAGTCAAGATGATAATCTTGATGTCAGAAATAAGATCTATGATTTTAGCATTGAATTAATGACGGAAGCTCCTGATCCTTTAGAATACAGAGCGTATATACGTGAATCTGACGACACAACAGTCGACGAAGGACAAACTATTATTGTAAACTCCGGCGACAATGGACAAAAGCAATGGTATTTTAATGGAAATTCATGGATTCAATCGCAACAAAAAACACAAATTAACCAAGCACCGTTGTTTGATATTATTAATCAAGAAGGTATAAGTTTTGGAGATAATTCTGTTTATCCAGGTACAACATTCATTGGCAGTAAAATATTTTCTTATAAAACAGGATCAGGCACCAATGACACAGTATTAGGTTTTCCATTAAGCTATAAAAATTTAATTACTCAGGGTGATATACAATTTGAAAATAACATTGATTTAAACAGCTTTACTTATATTATAAGTGCAGGCGTCACTGATACGGTACTAATAAATTCAGGTTTTATACAGAAAAATTTATCAAGAACCACCAGTGCTAGATTAAACACATGGGTTATTAATTCTAATTTTAGCAAGCAATATCAAGTTTTTAATTTTACATACGACGGAGCAACAAATTTATTTCCTGTAGATATTCTACCTGACATCAGCGTTGAGATTCCCAATATCAAAGTTATTATCAATAATATACCAGTTTCGAACGGACAGTTTGGTATTACTAAAGTAGTTGATAAGTTAGCTATTCTAGTAGATTCAACATTGTTGACTACCGGAGATGTGGTCTTTATTAGCATTTTTAATAGTACAAACACATCATCTCAGGGATTTTATCAAGTTCCTGCGAACTTTGATGTTAACAGTCTTAATACAGAATTAGAAACGTTAACTTTAGGGCAGATGCGTAATCATCTGATAGTTTATAAAAGTAATAGCCTTGATATTGTTGGAGATGTTCCTGGTGATAGCAATATCAGAGATCTTGATTTTTTTAATCGAGGTGGAAGCATATTACAACATAGCGCACCTTTAATTTATGCCGGATTATTTCTAAATCATCCCGAAATGAATTTTGTAGATGCTGTCAAATTGGCATCTCGCGAATACACACAATTTAAAATTAGATTTTTAGAACTGGCCGCTAATTTAGATCTTGACAGAACTAATATTGCAGAATGTGTAGACATCATAATGTCAAGTTTGAACAGTGTTAAAAATGATAATTTTCCTTGGCACTACAGTGACATGATACCACACAGAATAGATAACAGGGTAGACTTACCTAGCTATACAGTATTTGATTCTGCTATTAGAGCTTACGAAATAACATCAATATTTCAGGACACTGTGGTAGGTAATAAAGCTGTTTTTGTCTATCTAACCAGACAGTTAAACGGTACAAATACTACAACTCTTTTAGTAAAAGGACAAGATTATTATTTTGATCAAACTAGACCTGCAGTAGTAATTCAAGATACCTTTAATTTGTTATACAATGATATATTAAGCATAATCGAATACAACAACACCGATGGAAGTTATGTGCCCGAGACTCCGACCAAGTTAGGGTTGTATCCCAAATACGTTCCAGAGATATTCACCGATAATACTTATAGAACTCCTCGACAAGTGATACAAGGGCATGATGGAAGCTTGACACCAGCATTTGGAGATTTTAGAGACAATATTCTATTAGAATTAGAAAGAAGAATATACAATAATATCAAAGTTGATTATGATCCAGTTAGTTTTAATATCAACGATTATGTTCCGGGCAAGTGGAGAATATTAGATTATTCTAGACAGGAATTTGACCAACTGTTAAGCCAGAGTTTTTTAAGATGGGCAGGTACCAATAGAGTAGACTTTACAACCAATAACACGTTTCAAGCATCGGATGCATTTACGTGGAACTATAAAAAATTTAGAGATGTAATCAACGGCGAAAATTTACAAGGCACCTGGCGTAGCATTTTCAGATATTTCTTTGATACTGATCGTCCACATACGCATCCCTGGGAAATGTTAGGATTCAGTGAAAAACCAGATTACTGGAATGACCGTTACGGTCCCGCACCGTACACAGGAGGAAATATTGTACTATGGAGTGATTTGGAGTCAGGTTATATTCATGCAGGAGATCGTGCCGGTATTGATTTAAGATACAGTAGACCTGGATTGACTTCGGTTATTCCGGTAGACGAGAATGGTAATCTTCGTAGCCCGGCAGAATTTTTAGTCACTGATTTTGATAGCTCAAATGCAAATACAAGCTTTGCAGTAGGCGACATTGGACCCACTGAACTGGCCTGGCGTAGAAGTAGCGATTTCCCATTTGCTGTACAGTATGCATTGGCTATCGGAAAACCAGCCAGATATTTTTCACTACTAGCCGACGTGCAAAAATATAACAGAAATACCATAACTGGACAATTTACTGATACAACAACAAATCAGCATTTACAACCAACTGTGCTACGAGTGAACGGTTATGTAGATATAACTGGCACAGTCGAGCGTAGTGCCGGGTATTTAAATTGGATTAGAGATTATATCAAAAATCTAGGAGTGACCGATGCTGGTACAATTCTAAAAGATAATCTAGCTAGAATATCAGTTCAGTTGGCATATAAAATGGCTGGGTATTCTGATAAAAGATTCTTGGAATTACTGGCGGAGCAAGTCAGTCCAAGTAGTATCAATGACAGTGTTGTTATACCTGAAGAGAACTATACTATAGAGTTATATAAGGGTGCTCCTCTAAACAAAATAACTTATTCGGCTGTTATTGTTGAAAAAACAGTAAATGGGTATACAGTCAGTGGATACAATACAACAAATCCTTATTTTTACATTGTTCCTAGTTTGCCCAACAACAATGCCTATACCATTGATGTCAGTGGTCAAAGAGGTACAATTTTTAAAGATTTTAAAAATCAAAGACTAACTATTCCGTACGGCTTTGAATTCAGCAAAAAACAACAAGTCATTGACTTCCTGGTAAGTTACCAAAGATACCTAATTGCACAAGGTTTTGTTTTTGAAGATAGAGAAAATATACTTAACGAAAAGAAAGATTGGATTTTAAGTGCTAAAGAATTCTTACATTGGGCTGCACAAGGATGGAGAATTGGAAATATAATTGTGTTAAGTCCGGTATCAACTACATTAAAGGTATTCAATGACCAAGCTATAGTTGACGAAATAACAAATACTGCTAACGGTAGTCGGGTGCTCGACATAAATTTCCAGCCAGTAAAGAAAAATAATTTTACGATTGTTAGAGATAGTAATTTGTTTACATTTAAATCTCTTAGAGAGCAAACAATAGGATTAGCAGAATTTAATCTGGTTCAATACGAACATTTGTTGCTATTAGATAATACCACTGTGTTTAGAGACGTTGTATATGTACCAGAAACTGGTAATAGACAATATAGATTAAAATTAGTAGGAACTAAAACTGGATCCTGGAATGGAAGTTTAGAATTGCCAGGTTATATTTACAGCAGTGACAAAATTGACGAATGGCGTCCTGGTCAAGACTATTTGAAAGGATCACTGGTAGTCAATAAAGCAAGATATTACACAGCGTCAGAAAATATATCAGCAGCTGATCAGTTTCAAATCACACTGTGGAAACAGATAGATCAAAGTGAATTGACCTCGGGAATGGTCAATAATCTAGCCACAAACGCTAAACAAGCAATCACATACTATGACATCAATGATCAACCACTTGACGAAAAAATACAGTTATTAAGTAATGGATTGATTGGATTTAGACCACGACAGTATTTTACTAGTCTGGGTATTGATAATGTTACCCAAAGCAAATTTTATCAAGGACTGACAAAACAAGGCGGAACAGCAAACGCTATCAATTCGTTGAGAGGCGCACAATTTAAAAATCTCAACACCGAATTAAACTTTTTTGAAAATTGGGCAATCAGAGTCGGCGAATATGGCGCATTGGATATCAATCAGTTTTACGAATTTATTTTATCAGAATCTGAGTTTGATAATAATCCCGCAGTGTTTCAGCTAACTAACGGAGCGACTGCTGCACAAACTGATATTTTATCGTTTGCTGAAACTGATGTTTACAAAATCAGTGGTCCTTATACTGCTAATTTTTTAAGAACACAATCTATTACACAACCCAATGAATTTAAACCGTTGCCGGTTGCTGGGTTTGTGAATCTAGATGATGCTGACAGTACAATTTTTGATATAACAGATTATACTCAGTATGCCAGTATTGTCGATGACATGGCAGTTGGGTATACTGTCTGGACTGCACGCGATTTTGACAAGCAATGGAATATCTATAGAGCCACTGATGTCGCTGGCCTGGCTTTTATATTGAGATATAATATAGATTCGCAAGCTGAACTTGTGATGAGCGCCGAACACGGACTTGGGGGCGGAGAGCTTATTGCGTTAAAGAATTTTGACGAAAGATACAACGGAATTTACCGCGTGGATTTGATTATTGATTCCACTAGATTTTTAATAACCATTTATAATAATTTGCAAGATCTCATTGACGACGAAGCAGTATTAGGCAATGGTATTGTTTACAAACTTGTAAGTAGTAAATTGTCTACACCTATAGACGTAGTAAATTCAACTCCTAGTAATGGATGGATTGACAACGACAAAGTTTGGGTAGAAAATCTCGACAATCAATCCAACTGGGGAGTGTATACAAAAACACAACCGTGGGACTATCAAGATAAAATTGAATTAGGGGAAAGTCAGTACGCAGGAAACGATCATTTTGGTAAAGCTATTGTAATGGATAACAATGCTTTTTATCTATACAGTGGCGCACCTGACAGTTCCAGCGGTAGAGTAAGCATTTTTGTCAGAAATATTTATAATGCATGGGATAGTTATGGATTTTTGTGGGGCAATAACCCAGCTTTAGATAGTTTTGGCAAGGTTCTTGCAACAGCAACAGTTGGTAGCTCGAACTATCTGATAGTATCTGCCCCGGATTCTGGTACTAAACAAGGTGTAATATATGTTTTCGAAAATCAGACTCTAATGCAAATTTTGTCTGACAGTTCCGGCTCGGCTGGAGACGAGTTTGGTGCATCGTTGGCAATGAGTAGCGATGCCAAATACTTGTATGTTGGAGCCCCGGGTGCTAACAAAGTCTATTGCTATGCGTTAAATTATCCAAGAGAGCAAACTTCACAAAATATTATAGGATCAACTGGAGTCGACACATTTAATCTAAGTTTTCCGGCAGCAGATGCCAGCGATATTATTGTCACCTCTCCGTTAAGATCGTCGGAATATTTTCCGGGGATCGATTATACTGTGGCAAGTTCTCCAGATCGGATCATATTCACAGTGGCACCACTTAACGGAGAGAGAATAACAATACAAAAGAGAACATATTTTTATAGCTTGTTAGATACTTTACCGTTGGCTTCGGAATCTATTGCTGGCAGTAGATTCGGCTCTGCAATAGTTTGTAACAATAGCGGGTCAACAATCGCAGTAGGTGCAAGCTCAACCACAGTTGATGGCTTACAAGACGCAGGTGCTGTTTATGTGTATCATAGAACTGTTACAGAATTTGTAACCAATGGTATTACTAATACGTTTACTTTGCCTGACAACCTGGGTAATATTTTTTACGTTTATTACAATGGCCTGTTATATATAAATCCCACAAATTATTATGTCATCGGAACCAACATCATTCAGTTCGCAGGATTTGATATACCAGCTGCTGGCAATAAATTAAAAGTTGAAAGCAATCAATTTATACTAGATCAAACAATCTATCCAGAAACAGTTGGCTTGGCTGGTGGCAGTTTTGGTTCCGGTCTCACAATGTGTAGTACTGGGTGCAATCTCTACGTGACCAGCCCAACTTATCAAGAATCTAATTACAAATTTGGATTAGCTACTAGATATGTCAATGTGGGCAGAGTATATGGTACAGTGACTGGAACAATAGCCAATCCTACTGTCACCATTGGCGAAACTATTATAATCAATGATCGAGTGGTAACTTTTACAGGAACCGGCCTTGCGTCAGTGATACTTAATATCAATGGTGCCAACATTCCTGGCGTAACAGCGTCAAATGAGAATAACAAATTAAAAATAGATAGTGATGTAGTTGTAGCAGCAAACAAGTTGAATATTGTTTCTGGTAATTCTGGGACTCCATTGCAAGATCTTGGAATAGTAGATTATCAGTATGTCCAGGCACTTCGCCATCCGGAATCTCTAGGTGAAACATTTGGATCAGTGATCAAAGTTGACCAATCTAGCGGAACATTGGCCATTGGCAGCGATGGCGCAGACATTGCAATTTCAGTTGCAATTGATTCCACATTGGCCATCCCCACAGTGTTTGACAGTGGCGGCACAAAGTTTGTTGATTTGATTACAGACAGCGGCGCTGTTTATGTTTATAATCTCATGAGTAATCCTTATGAAGATGTTAACAATCCATCATTGTTTGCGTTTACGCAAAAGTTAACCGGGCCAAGCTTGGATACAGGGTTTAATTTTGGTGCAGCAATTGAATTAAAAACAGATTACTTGGTAGTTGGTGTAACCAATGACTATAACATTGTACTCGAAGGCGGCAGCTTGTACTACTTTTACAATCAAGATGCCAAATCTGGATGGGCATTGACTAGATACAAGGAACCCAGAGTAGACACTGGCGCAGTACACAGTGCCTTCTTGTATAACACTGTTTCTCAAAATATATTAGATTTCTTTGATTATCTAGATCCAGCAAAAGGAAAATTACTAGGTATAGTAGATCAAGAATTGGATTACAAAGAAGAATACGATCCTGCTAGCTATAATAGAACAAGCAGAACAGAAACAATCAATAACACAAATTTTTATTGGTCTGACCGTCAGGTAGGACGCACCTGGTGGGATTTGAGCTTGGTCAGTTTTATAGACTACGAGCAAGATGTCTTGCAGTATAGAGTCAACAATTGGGGAAGTTTGTTCCCCGGAAGCCAGGTAGTAATATACGAATGGATTGAAAGTGATTTCTTGCCTAGTCAGTATGTGGACTCAGTCGGTGACGGAATCCCTAAATATTCTGATGATACTGCTTATAGTTCAGTAACAGTAGTTGACCCAGCGTCAGGCATAATAAATCAAAAGTATTACTATTGGGTATCAGGTAAAACAGGCGTAGATGTCAAACGAGCAGCTCGAACACTGAGCGTAAGATCCTTGGAATTGTATATTACCAATCCCAAGGATCAGGCGTTGCCTTATCTGGCATTGTTGTCTCCAAATTCTCTAGCAGTTTATAATATCACTAATCAATTGATTGGCGATGATGTTGCAATACATCTAGACATTGCTGAAGTCAGAAATAGCAATTTGATACACAATGAATGGCAACTGGTGCAGCAAAATGCCGGAGCGGAATCTATACCTCTTAGATTTATCTTAAAACTCAAAGACAGTATTGCAGGATTTGACGCCAACGGGCTAACAGTTCCAGACCCTTTGCTTAAAGCACAAGATAAGTTAGGAATACTGGATTTACCTAGACAAACTTTGGTTGCTAATAGAGTAGGTGCATTACAAGAGTATGTAGAAACTCTTAATACAATTTTAGCACAATATCCAATTTTGCTGATTACTACACCATCGTCGTTGCTGCTAGAAGATCCAATTCCTGTGTCGGGATTCGATACTCAAACTGCCAGTGTGACAGAATTGAGTTATTTAGATACCAATGCGTTCCCGGATGGATATAAAGTTTTGATCCCCAGCGACGCTACCTATCAAGGTAAATGGAGCATTTACAGCTTTAATTCAGTTAACGAAACTTTTGAATTATTTAAACTACAAAGTTACAAGACTGATTTATTTTGGAGTCCTGTAGAATGGTATGATAGCACATATCAAAACGGTAAAGACGTAAACTATATTATCAACATTTATAGTGACACACAGGCCCTTACACCGTCTGTTGGCGACTATATCCGTGTACTAGACAACGGCCAGGGAAAATGGGTTCTATACGAAGTGCTGTCAGATGGTACGTTTAATTTAATTGGTGCCCAAGATGGAACATTTGAAGTCAGTACCGAAGTTTATGATGTAACAGTAGGAGCAGGATACGATAGTGCAGTTTTTGACTCAGTGGGATTTGACCCTCAAGCAGTGCAAGAATTACAAAACATTTACGATAGTGTATATCAAGAGATACTGATTGGCAATTTGGGTACAGAGTTGAATCGATTGTTGCTGACTCTGGTAAATTATATCTTTACTGAGCAAAAAAATCCAGACTGGATTTTCAAAACCAGCTTCATTGATGTATATCATAATCTAAGAACTCTGGAACAGTTTCCAAATTACGTAAAAGACAATCAAAGTTTTTACAACGATTATATAAATGAAGTAAAACCATATAGAACTCAAATCAGAGAATACATACCCAGCTACTATAAACAAGATTTGGCTAAAGGCGATTGGACTGACTTTGATTTGCCAAGTGCTTATGACGCTAGATACAACACATTTAGAATCCCAGATATTTCATTATCTAGTGATGCTGCATTGTTTGATACTGAATTATATTTTGATTGGGCAAATAATTACAAATTAAAAATAACTGATTACATAATTGGAAATGTTGGCCTAAACTATATACTACCTCCAAACGTCGAAATCACCGGCGGCGGAGGTTCAGGAGCCAGTGCGATTACCACCATAAATGCGAACGGACAAGTAACAGGCATCACCGTGATCAGTGCAGGGTCCGGATATACCTCAACACCAAATGTGTTTATAAATGGTGACGGTGTTGGAGCCACTGCATATCCTTTGCTTAAAAATGATTTTTATAGCGCACAGGCCAATTTAAGTTACAACTTGGTAAGAAATGTCACAACCACAATTAAATTTGACAGATTTGTTTATTCAAGCAACTTGGTAGTATGGCAACCCAACACGGCTTATGCCAATACAGTGATTACTTCAGGGAACGCTCTAGTAGATACAACAAATATTTACATCAGTTCTGGCAACATTGTTGTTTACAACAATCAAGCTTATCTTGCTACAAATGCCAATGTAACAACTGAATCAATATTTGATTTCACTAGATTCAGCCAAATTGATAGTGGTAACATTTTATTAAATGCATTAGATAGAATTGTTGCGTACTATGAGCCTGAAGTGGGAATGCCTGGAAAAACTTTTGCACAGTTGGTTGACGGAGTAGAATATCCAGGAACTAATATTATTGGACCTGAGTTTAGAACAAATGCATTTGAAATTACCAGTAATATCATTTCGTTTAACTACACTGGTTTGACCATGGATAGCGGCAATGTAGATGCAGTGAATTTTCAAACTCTAGGCTTTGAAATTGATCAAAGCATCAGAATTGAATCATTGGTTCCGTTTGATTTCCAAAATAATGGATACTTTAAAATTATTAGTGTTGACAGAGATTCAATGACATTGACTGGACAACCGGTAGAAACAACATACAAGCTGCTACTAGATGATCCAATCACTGCTAACACTGGCGACTATATTACTCAGGCCAATACCTTGGCTAATGCTTGGGTGCTGCAATCAGTCACTGATTCGCTTTATGTTGACATAATTTATTCTGTGCCAGAGTTTACCGTATCGTCTAATACGATCAGTATCAACGGTGCAAGCATGTTGGCCAACATTGCTGAAATCAACACAGGCGGCAATGCCAATGTTACTATATCGTATTTAGATTTACAAACAGTATTAGATTCAAATATTTACAGCACTTATCTAGATACAGAGCTAGGAACCAGACCACAAGACATCAACATTGTTGGCGGCGCTTATGTTGATGCCTACGCGAGTCATGCACCTGAAGAATTGATTCCGGGAAGAATGTATGATGCCTTGGAAATGCGTGTGTTTAGTAACACGGTCGGCAATACAGCAACATATGGATTCAGAGTGTTCCAGCCAATGAGTGCAAATGTTTTGTATACAAGAATAAGTGCTAATGCAACAACTACACTTTCAGCTAACTTAATTTTAACCGACGATGAAATATTAGTCACAAACGCCGGTATATTACCTGAACCAGGCGCTGCATTGGGAAATCCAGGTGTTATTTTTGTCAACGGTGAACGAATTCATTATTATCAAAGATATGACTTTGCAAAAATGTCTACAGCCGTAGCATGGACTGCTAACACACAGATACCTGTAGACACATTAATTGCACTTGATAGCAATGTTTACCTGACCACAGGTAATGTATATGCCAATGCCAATGTGTACGTTAATTCTGCTAACGTACAATTAATTAAATTAAATTCGTTGCGACAATTACGTCGTGGTGTAGACGGAACTGGTGCTGCTAACATAATATTAACTGGCAATCTAGTATCAGACAGTAGTGAAGCTCAAATTATTCCAAATGCTCAAATTGCAAGTTATGCAACTATTAGCGGCAATGTTAATGTAACGTCAAATGTCACTTATAAAGTTATTCTTGGTGAAGCAATTACAGCAAATATAGGCGACTACATTACACAATTTGTAAACAATACTGGCAATGCTAAAATTTTATCTAACGTAACTAATAGTAAAGTAATTGCAGTTGATATTGTGTCACCAGGATTTTATGCTAATGCCAATCTTGATTACACTTTAACTTTAAGCAGCCCAATTAGTGCTAACCGCGGCGATAGTATAGGTCAATTTTTTGAGGGCAATACCTACCTACTAGAGTTGTCAAGTCCTATCACATCAAACATTGGTGATTATATCACTCAATTCCAAGGAAATACATATAGACTAGAATTATCAAGTCCTATAAGTGCAAACATTGGAGATTACATTACACAATTTGTTGGTAACTTATCTAACTTGCAAGTAATAGATGCTAATGTAGTTTCAAACTTTGTTAACGTACAGTTTGTTACCGCAAATGTAGAAAACTTAAAATTTGCTACTAATACAGGAACCAGAGTCAATATTGCCAACCTCTATAGCAGTGGCGGTAGCGTGTTTAGTCAAACAACTGCAAATATTGTAAACATTACACTAAAAGGATTTAGTCCTAATGTATACTCTGTTGGTAGTGCAAATTTACGTGTTTCACGTAATGTTATTAACTCAAATGTTATTCCGGTGACATTTATTACTGGAACAACTTCGGTTATTCAAACAGCAGCCAACATTGGTACTCGAGTGAATATTGCAAATATTCAAGCAGGAACCTTTAATTTCTCTACTGCTAATATTTCTTCAATTGCACTTGCTCCAAGTGTTCAAAGTAATCTAAGAGTTAGAGCAAATGTTACATCGTCTATAACTGTGCCAGTTGAGTTTATTGCTGGAAACTTAAACACACTTAAAACAGCAACTAACAATGCAACAAGAATTGTTAATGTTAGCACATTTACTAATGTAAATGTTGTTTCTATAAGTCTAGTAGGGTTTGGTAGTAATTTATTTGGTAATGCTGGTACAAGAATTAATCTAGTTAGTGCAACATCAGGAGTTAGCAGTTTAGTTGCTAATATAGTTTCATTTCAACCACTTGGACAAATAACATTTACAAACAATGTTGAATATCCTAGAATCTTACTTTCAAACGGTAATGTAGTGCTTACAAGCACCACAATAACTAGAAGTAACATATGGGAGCAATTTAGCACAACACTAGAAAACAGCACAACTGTAGCTGCACAGTTCATTAGAGCGGAGCCTAGTTATACACCATGAACAACAGCCAACTAAATAGTAATATGGATAAAAATATGGAAGATTTACAAGAAAATTCTATGGACAAAGACACCAAACCCAATGAAACCGGAGGCATCCATGTGCAGGGACATATCAAAATCTTTGACCCCAAATCCGGCGAAATTTATGTGGACAAGCGGAACGCTATTCATTACGAAAATATTAGCGAGGCCATTGCTTACACTTTGGCAAATAAGGGCCAAAATTATATCTATGAAATGCATTTTGGCAACGGTGGAACCAGCATAGACCCTACTGGTATTATTAACTATCTGCCGCCCAATGTAAACACTGGCAACAGTAACTTATACAATCCCACATTTGCCAAAATTGTAGATAATACCAGCGCACTAAATGCTGACCCCACTAGAAATAAAATGGAAATTAGGCACGTTCCTGGTAGAGTTTATACAGATATAGTAATAAGCTGTCTATTAGATTACGGCGAACCTACAGGCCAAAGTGCCTTTGATAACAGCACTAACTTAGAAGACACCTACACCTTTGATGAATTAGGTTTGAAGGCTAGAAGCACAGACGGTAGTTCGGGATTAACTACTACTGGAAAACTTTTAACGCACGTTATTTTTCATCCGGTGCAAAAAAGCTTGAACAGATTGATTCAAATTGATTACACAGTTAGAATTCAAACATTAACAAATTTTAGTAGTATAGGATAAACACAATGAGTTATTTTGTAAACAAAACCGACGGATCAGTGATTGTAGTTTTAGATGGTACCAAAGATACTACCAGCACCAGTCTCACACTGTTTGGGCGGTTGGTACAAAATTACGGCGATCAAACCAATGAAAATTTTGTTCACTTACTAGAAAACTTTGCATTTGGTAGTGCGCCAGCCAATCCAATTCATGGACAACTATGGTTTGATACAAGTATTAACAATCTTAAAAATTACACCACTGATAATATCTGGGTTGTAGTAGGCAGTGAGATTACAGGTAATCTTGATGTATCGGGCAATGTGCATTTTGGGCCATACAATTTTGCTTTCAAAGATCTTGATGGAAATGTTCAGATAACCAATAGTGCTAATGTAGGCAATGTCAGTTTTTACACCAACGTAAACG
>Ga0194129_10001821_pt1 | contig 33482 bp, 34 predicted proteins | sample TA2KigCa35mmetaG_FD_150862 | JGI IMG/M metagenome (GOLD analysis project Ga0194129, IMG submission 150862) | Freshwater microbial communities from Lake Tanganyika, Tanzania - TA2015038 Kigoma Deep Cast 35m | ecosystem: Environmental > Aquatic > Freshwater > Lake | place: Tanzania: Lake...
GGTCGCGTCGTCGTGGTCGTGACCGGCGGTCGCGTCGTCGTGGTCGTGACCGGCGGTCGCGTCGTCGTGGTCGTGACCGGCGGTCGCGTCGTCGTGGTCGTCGCGGTCGGGGCGATCGCGCTCGGGGTGAACGGCGCGCTCATCACCGACGGTGCCCCCCGGCCCGTGGTGGTGACCACCCGCAGGCGCAGGTGGAGCGTGACCCCGTTGGGCAGGCCCCCGAAGCGCACCGGCGATGTGGCGTCGTCGGGGCGGGCCGGGATCCACGACGACCACCGGGCCCCGGCACTAGAGGTGAACGACGCCTCGTAGTTCCGGGCCGTGGTGCCGGCCGGGAGCACCGGCGGGGTGAATGCGACCGACACGTGCTGGTTCCCGGCGGTGAGGCGGAGGCCGGTGGGTGCGCCCACGGTCGCCGCGCCGGCGGGCGCGGCCGTGCCCACTCCCGCCGCGGCCAGGGTCGTCGCCAACACCGCGCCGACCGCGACGAGCCGCCGCATCCGCCGGCCCGGGCGGGGGTCGGGGGTGGTCCGTGGGGTCCGGGTCGTCCGCATCAGGAATCCCTTCGACCGGCGAGCCCTCCGACTGGAGGGTTTTCCGTGGGTCAGATCTGCGGGATCACGCCCATGGGGGTGGGACCCGGGAGCAGACCACGTTCGCCAGCTCGTACGGAGTGGCGGCCCGGAGGTCGCCGAGGGTGCGCACCGCCCGGCGGGTGCCGTCGGCAGACACAACGTATCGGTGCGGGAAGGCGTCGGTCAGGGTGGCCCAGAACCCCTCGGGGTCGGCGTAGGCGGCGAAGGTGAACTCGAGCACCATCCGCAGCGCGGGGCTGCGCTCGAGGACCCCGGTCATGCCCGCGAGCACCGCGTCCTCGTGGCCCTCGACGTCGATCTTCACGAGGTCGAGCGCGGCGAGGTCGTGGGCGTCGCAGTAGGCGTCGAGCGTGGTCGTCGCGACGGTCACGGCCTCGCTCGGGCCCGCGGGGTCCAGCCACGGCCGCCCGGCCGCGACGATCTCGTCGAGCCCGAGCAGCGATGCACCCCCGACCGGCTCGGGCCACTGCACCAGCGTGGCTTCGCCGGCCCGGTCCGAGAGCGCGACCGCGCTCACGACCGACCGGTCGCCGAGGCCGTTGGCCAGCACGGTGCGCCGCAGCAGGCTCGCGATCCTGGGGTTGGGCTCGAACAGGTGCAGCGGCCGGGGGCCGGTGAGGTGGTCGGCCATGGTCAGGCTGTGCACCCCGAGGTTGGCGCCCACGTCGAGGAAGGTGTCGGTCGGGCGGGCGAGCTCGGTCAGCACCGCGGCGATCTCGGGCTCCCAGACCGTGCCGAGCATGAGGTGCATCGCGATCGAGGTGTCGCGGGTGTCTTGGCGTAGCACCACGCGAGCTCGGGGTCCGACGGACCGTCGAGCCAGAGCACCTTCCCGGCGGAGGCCGGGGTGTACTCGAGCCGGGCCCGGGTCTCGGCGAACAGCCAGCCGGTGCGCCCGGCCACCACCAGCGGCGGCACCTCGGCGCGGGGCAGGTCGCGCAGCATGGTGTCTCACACGTCGAGGAGGAGCCGGTGGTTCTTGCGGGCCTCGATCGTGCCCACCGTGAGCACGAACCGTCCCGGTGCCGGCGCGTCGGGCTCGGCGAGGCGGGCCGGGCGCACCTGCGGCTCGCGCGCCAGCCCGGCCACGAGCGGCACCTGCACCGCGCCGCGCACCTCGAGCCCGGCCTCGGCCGCGAACGCCTCGAGGTCGCGCCACGTCGCGTCGGAGCTCACGATGAGGCGGTCGGCGGTGTCGAGCAGCGCGGCGCAGTGCGCGCGGAACACCTCGGTGAAGCGGCGGTTGGGCTCCCACGCCGAGAACTCACTGTGGTGCTGCGGGGTCACGAGCGGGGTGAGGTCGTAGAACACGAGCGCCACGGTCAGGCCCTGCTCGGCCCGCAGCCGGTGCAGCAGCGCCAGGTCCAGGTCGTGGTAGTCGAAGGCGAGCGAGCAGTAGGTGGTGGCGGGACCCCAGCGGCGGCTCGCGCATTGCCGCGACCCGGCGTGGCGGTCGGCCCGGACCGCCCGGGGGACCCGGCCCACCTCGTGGGCGGCCCGGCGGGCGTGGTAGCCGAGGCGGCCCACGGTGCGCGCGGTGGCGGGCCGCTCGTCGAGGAGCCGGTCGGTGAGGTGGTGCAGGCGCGAGCCGGGCATGGCGACCGCACCGGTGCGGCGGGCCTCGCCCCCGTGGGCCCGGGCCAGGAGCGCACGCACTGCGGGCCGGTCGAGCTCGGTGAAGCGGCGGCCCGTGTGGTCGTAGGCCACGAACACGGTGCCGGGGTCGTCCTCGGCGAGCAGGGCCTCGGCCACCGCGACCATGACCCGGGCGACCCCGACCATGGCCGGGTCGCGCACGAGGGCGGTGCAGTCGTAGGCGAGGCGGACCGGCGCGACGTCGGGCTCAGGGCGTGACCGGTGTCGCACTGCCCGCAGGATAGGCCCGGTCCCGGCGGTGGCGAGGGAGACGCAGCACGAGCAGCGCCTGGACCAGGGCCAGGCCGATGGTGATCCACATCACCCCGGCGAGCCCGTCGAGGTAGGGCTGGAGGCGGGTGCTGGCGCCGATCGCGCCGTAGAACGCGACGCCGTACACCGCGATGCCGATCGCGCTCGAGAGCTGCAGCCCGGTGGCCTGCACGCCCGCCGCGCTCCCCGCGTCGGCGCCGGGCACGTCGGAGAGCACGATCGCGAGCACCGCCGCGATCGCGATGCCGAGGGCGAAGCCGATGAGCATGAACCCGGGCAGGAACGCGAGCACGTTGACGGCGCCTGCGCCGGGTCGCAGCGCGAGCAGCACCGTCACGGCGGCCAGGACCGTGCAGCCCGATCCGAACGCGACCGTGAGGCGTCCGAAGCGGCGCAGCAAGGGTGCGGTCACGAGCGAGCCGGCCATGTTCGCCAGCGGCATCGGGAACGACAGCAGCGCGGCCTCGAACGCGTTGCGGCCGAAGCCGATCTGCACGGTCAGGATCAGGTAGAGGGGCACCGCCGCGGCGATGAGCCCGACGAGCAGGGTGATCGCGTTGCCGGCCCGGAACGTGGGGATGACGAACAGCCCGGGGTTCACCAGCGGCGACCCGCCCCGTCGCACCAGGCGGCGCTCGTGGGCGACGAACGCGCCGAACACCGGCACCGCCGCGGCGAGGACCACGAAGATCCACGCCGGCCACCCCGCGACGCGCCCCTGGATGAGCGGGAACATCAACAGGAACGCCACCGCCGCCAGGCCGATCGCGCCGGGCACGTCGAGGCGGCCCTCGGCCTCGGGCTCGAGGTCGGGGATGATGCGGGCGGCCACGAACCACAGCGCCGCCGCGGGCACCACGAAGGGCAGGAACCCCCACCGCCACCCGAGCCCGAGCGGGTCGGCGGCCATCAGCCCGCCCCCGGTGAGCTGCCCGAGGCTGAACGACGCGCCCGCCGCGGTGAGGTACACGGTGAACGCGCGGGTGCGGGCGTGGCCCCGGAAGGTGCGCTGGATCACCGCCGAGAGCTGCGGGGTCATGAGCCCGCCCGAGAGCCCCTGGAGCACCCGCGCCGCGAGCAGCACCCCGATGGTCGGGGCGAGCGCCTGCATCGCCATCGCGACCACGAACCCGGCGTTGCCGAGGAGCAGCAGCCGCCGGGTGCCGTAGAGGTCGCCGAGGCGCCCGGCCATCACCAGCACCAGCGAGAACGCCAGCGCGAACAGCGACGCGAACCACTGGAGCTGCGCGTTCGACGCCCCGAGCCCCGACTGGATCGACGGCAGCGCCATCGTGGTCGAGCCGTTGATGAGCACGGTCACGAACTGGATCCCGGTCACCACCACGAAGGCCGGCTGCCACAGCGACGTCGCCGGGCCGGCGTCCGGCACGGTCATGGGCTCGGTGGCGTCGCTCGGCACGGTGGGGCTCCCGGGGTCGTCGGCACCCTACGACCCCGTCGCCACGCCCACCCGTCCCGGGGCGGCGCCGGGTTCCCTATCCTCGGGGCACCCGGGATCGGCCCGGGTCCGTCCGGAAGGATCGCCGTGCCCGATGCCCGCCCGGTCGTGGTGGTGGCCGGCCTCGGCGACACCGGCGTCCTCGTCGCCACCCGCCTGGCCCGCTCCCACCGGGTCGTGGCCGTGGCCACCCGGCCCGGGCTGGTGAGCGGCCAGGAGCTCGGCACCCGCCTGGTCGACCCCGAGCGGTGGCGGCGCACCTACCTCGTCCCCTACTCCCGGTTCCGTCGCCTCGACCGGGTCGAGCGCCACCACGGGCGCATCACCGCCGCCGACCTCGACGCGTCCACCGTCGTGGTCGCCCACCCCGACGGCACCACCACCACGCTGCGCTACGACGCGCTCGTCGTGGCCACCGGTGTGACCAACGGCTTCTGGCGCCACGACCGGGTGGAGGACCTCGCCGCGGCCGAGGCCGGCCTCGACGCCGTGCGGGCCGATCTCGCCTGGGCGCGCACCGTGGCCGTGGTCGGCGGTGGCGCCACCGGGGTGAGCGTGGCCGCCAACCTCGCCCGGGCCCGCGGCGCCGACGTCCACCTCTACGTGAGCGGCGACGCGCCCCTCCCCGGCTACCACCCCCGGGTGCGCCGCTGGGCCGCGGGGGTGCTCGCCCGCGACGGGGTCACCGTGCACCCCGGGCACCGGGCGGTGGTCCCGGCCGGCTTCACCGGCGACCGGCCCACCCACGAACCGGTCGAGTGGTCCACCGGCCAGGATCCCGTCACCGCCGACGTCGTGCTCTGGGCCACCGGCGCGGTGCGCCCCCACAGCGACTTCCTCCCCGCCGCGGTCCTCGACCCCGACGGCTTCGTGCGGGTCGACGCGCACCTGCGCGTGCCCGGCCACCCGAATGTCTTCGCCGTGGGCGACGTCGCCGCGAGCGACCCGCTGCGCAGCTCCGCGCGCAACTGGGGCTACCGGGTGGTGGTGACCAACGTGCGCCGCACGCTGGCGCGCGCACCGCGTCGTCTCGCCCGCTTCCGCGCGCCGGAGTGCCGCTGGGGCTCGGTGCTCGGCCTGCGCGACGACGGCCTCACCGTGGTCCAGCCCCGGGGCGGTCGCTTCCGGCTCCCCCGCCGAATCGCCGAGCCGCTGCTGTTCCGCGGCTTCGTCGACCGCGTGCTCTACGGCGGTCTGCGGCCCCCCGCTCCCTGAGAGCCCGCTCAGCCGGTGATCCGTCGCCGTGCGGTGCCCGGTCGTACGGTGACCGCCATGGCCAACGGGTACCGGCGCTCCCGCCATCGTCGCGTCACCCGTGAGGCGGCCCGCAACGCAGCGCGCGTCGCCGCGGTCGGCGGCCTCGCGCTGGTGCCGCTGGCCTGCGCCAACAACGACGCCGAGATCCTCTCGGGTGCCCGCGACCGGGTCGACCCCACGTCGGTGGGCACCACCACCCCGTCGGCCACCGCCACCGCCGCCCCGTCGGCGACGACCACCCCGGCCCGGGGGTCCACCACCACGACCACGACCCCGTACGCCCTGCCCGCCGGCACCGCGCTCAACGTGACCTTCACCCACGCGATGGCCGGCTCGGGCGTGCCGAAGAATCCGTACATCGCGGTGTGGGTCGAGAACTCGTCGGGGCAGCTGGTCAAGACCGTCAGCCTCTGGTACCAGCAGGGGCGCGGGTCGCAGTGGCTGCGCGACCTGCGGGCGTGGTTCACCAAGAGCGGCGGGCAGCTCCCGGCGGTGGGCGCCGGGGCGTCGCGCTCGCCCGGGCAGTACACGGTCTCGTGGGACGGCACCGACGCCAACGGTGCGCCGGTCCCGAAGGGCGACTACACGATCTGGGTCGAGGCCGCGCGCGAGAAGGGCCCCTACCAGACGACCTCCGGGGCGATCCGGGCGGTCGGCACCCCGATCTCGGTGGTGCTCCCGAGCAACGGAGAGCTCACCGGACTCTCGGCGAGCACGGTCCTGTGAGCACGCCGCCGCTCGGGCTCGGTCAGCGGCCGAAGATCGTCGCTCACGGCGGGGAACCTACCGGACTCCCCTTCGGGGACGGGGTGAAGCTCGGCCCGTCGGCGGGGGTCGTCAGGACGCCCCGGCCACCTCGGCGAACACGGCCGACGCCCCGGCGCCGCGCGCGCTGGCCCACCGATCCCGCCGGCGCCAGACTGGTGGCGCCGAGCCCGCCCGGTCCGACCGACCCCGACCGACCCCCGGAGCACTTGTGCCCCCCTCCGTCTCGCCTGCCCGCCCGCCCTCCCACCCCCTCGCCCGGGCCCGCGCCGTGGCCGGTCGGGCGCGCCGGACGGTCCGGCGCACCCGTGCGCGGGTCGCGGCCCGGGTGTGGCGGCGGGGGCGGCGGATCGTGCGACCGCTCCGGGCGCCCCGCGACCGGGCCCGCGCCCCCTGGGCCCCGGTGGCGGTCGTCGACGGCGGCGACTTCGCGCCGGCGGCGATGGCCGAGGTGGGTGAGCTCATGCTGTTCGCAGCGGCGAACGGGCGCTTCGCCACCTGTACGGGGGTGGTGTGGACCCGACCCGACCGCCTGGTCACCGCCTATCTGCTCGGTCGCGCGTTCGTGACCTCGACCTTCCGTGCCGGGGCCGGCGCGCCGGTCGCAACCGTCGGCATCGAGCGGCGGGCCGTGCTCGCCGACCGCCCCGAGATCGGCTGGATCTGCAACGTGAAGCAGTCGCGCGACGGGCGCTGGCTCGTCTACGGCGACGACACCCACGGCTACGCGGCGGTGCTCCCCGTGGACCCGACCACCGGGGAACCGACGGGCATCGCGGGTACGGTCGCGGTCCCGGGCGACACCTTCCTGCACGCGCTCGGGTTCTCCCCCGACGGGCGGTACCTCCTCTACAGCAGCATCGGGGTGGCCGGCGGGCTCCGGGTCGTCGCGTGCACCGGTGACCCGACCACCGGCGCCGTCACCTTCGGACCGGTGGTGTGCACCCCGAACCCGCACTTCCCCGCCGCACTCAAGGCCCTCGACTTCTCCCCCGACGGGCGCTGGATCGCCATGGCCTACGGCGCCAACGCGGGCGCCGCCTCGGGCCGGCCGCGTTCGGCGAGCTTCGTGGAGGTCCGCCCCTGGGACGCGGCCACCGGGACCCCCGGCCCACCGGTCGCCCGCTCGCCCCGGAGCTGGCGGACGGGTGGCATCGAGGACCTGGTCTGGCTCGCGGCCGGCGACCGGCTGCTCGTCACCGACCAGTTCCGCGACCAGGCGCTGATCGTGGGCTGCGATCCCGCCACCGGAGCCCTCGGCCCCGTGCTCGGACGCATCGGCTGGGCCACCGGCGGGCTCCACGCCCCGCACGGCTGCGCGCAGTCGCCCGACGGCCGCTGGCTCGCGATCACGAACTACGGCGACGGGTCGCTGCGGATCTACGACACCGCCGACCCGGCATCGGGAGGCGCGGCCGGGGATGCGTCGGGTGCGGTCCCCACCGGTGCGGCGAGCACCGTGTAGCGGTCGCGGATCGCGGGGTCGGCCCGCCGCCGCGGTGGGAGCCGCACCGAGTAGCGGACCAGCCACCCGATCGCGATGCACTCGGCCAGCACCTGGTCCCACTGCTCGCGCCGGGGCCCGCAACGGCCGGTGACAACCGCCTTCAGGGCGGCCGCCACCCCGAGGAGCCGGTACCGGACGGTGAACGTGGTGGTGGTGCCGTCGCGGCGCGCCGCGATGCGGCGCGCGATGCAGGCGTGACCGCGCTGATGGACGAACGACCGGCGCCGGAGCACGCGCCGGTCGGTCGGCAGGTGGTACCGGATCACCGCGTCGTCGGCCCGGACCACGGTCGCACCGTGGTCGAGCTGCGCGGTCAGCACGAACTCAGCCTCGGTCCCACCCTGGAGGATCTCCTCGTCGAAGCCCCCGACCGCGTCGAACACCGCGCGCTCGACCCCGAAGCAGCCCCCGAACACGAGGGGGAGGTCGACGCCGTAGAAGCCGCTCGGCGGGTAGACCCTGCCCGACCGGACGTCCTCGACCTGCCCGGTCACGATCAGGTCCGGGCCCCGTCGCGCGGTCAGGTTCTCCAGCCAGTCGGGCCGCACCTCGTCGTCTCCGTCGCAGAACGCCACGAACGCGCCCCGCGAGAACGCGACCCCGGCGTTGCGGGAGCCGTTGATGTTCCGGCGATGCCCGGCACGCAGCACCGTGCAGGCCACGTCGGGGTGCGCCAGCGCCCACGCCGCGACCACGGCGCCGGTCCCGTCGGTCGAGGCGTCGTCGACGAACACGATCTCGGCGCCGGCCGCCCGGACCTGGGGCCCCAGCGCGTCGAGGGTCGCGGTGACCGACGCAGCCACGTTGCGGGCGGGCACGACCACACTGACCGCAACGGGGGCCTGCCGGTCGCCCGGCTGGGTGGTGTCGGCATCGCTCATTGGGCGATTGTGGCACTGCGGGCCCACCCGTCCCGAAGGGTCGAATTCCCCAGACTCACCGGGTGGAGGCACGCGCACGCAGAGGCTCAGGGCGGCGGAACGGGTCGCAGACAACCGCGGTCGTCCTCGAGGATCTCGGCGTCCTCAGCCTCGAGGTGGGCGACGAGCGAGTCGCGCAGGTGGATCGCCGCCGGGGCGAGGTCGGCCAACGCGCGCGCCTCGTGGGCGAGGGCCTCGTGGATGTCGCACCACGAGCGCAGCGGGCCGGTGATCCGCCGGGGGCTGGGGTCGTCGGCCATGGTCGTCCTCCCGGGTCCGGGGGGAACCTAGGCGATCGTGGCGGGCGCTCCGGCGTCGGGCTCCGGGCCGGTCAGGGCCATCGCCAGGGTCCGCGCGGCCGTGCCGTTCTCGAAGTATCCCACGGCGACGCACTGCCGGTCCGAGACACACGCCGCAGCGTCGAGACTGTTCTCGAGTCCGGCGCCCGGGTTCGGCGTCGCCAGCAACGTCCAGGCGCTGCCGTCCCACGCCACGGCCATGGTCTGCCCGGACGAGCCGTCGGCGTACTCGCCCACCATCACACACAGCGACGTCGAATGACACGACACGTGGTTGACGTAGTTCGATGCAGTTCCCACGTTGGGGGTCGACTGCAGCGTCCACGTCGACCCGTCCCACACCATCGCCAGGGTCCGGTAGTCGCCCGACATGGCCTCCCCGACCGCCACACAGAACGACGTCGACACGCACGACAGACCGTTGAGGTAGTTCGATCCGGCGCCCACGTTGGGGGTCGACTGCAGCATCCACGTCGACCCGTTCCACACCATCGCCGTGGTCCGGCGCGCCGTCCCGTCGTAGCCGTCACCGGCCGCGACGCAGAACGACGTCGACACGCACGACACGTCGTAGAGGCCGTTGTCCTGGCCGGGGCCGAACGAGTTCGGGGTCGCCTGCAGGGTCCAGTCCGATCCGTTCCAGACCATCGACAGGTTCTGGTCGGACGCGCCGTCGTATCCGTTTCCGACCGCCAGGCAGTACGACGTCGACACGCACGACACCGCTCTGAGGAAGTTGTCGTTCCCGGCGAAGGCGTTCGGGGTGGTCTCGACCGTCCACACCGACCCGTCCCAGTGCAGGGCCGACGTCTCGAAGTTCGACCCCGCATCGAAGCGGCCCACCGCGACGCAGAACGACGCCGACACGCACGACACCCCGTAGAGCTTGTTCGACTGGATCCAGACGTTCGGGGTCGTCTGCGACGCCCAGGTGGAACCGTTCCAGACCAGCGCCAGGTTCTGGTCGTCGACACCGTTCGAGTAGGTACCGACCGCGACGCAGAACGACGCCGACACGCACGACACCGACTCGAGGTAGTTCCCCTGGTCGGCGGCCGTGTTCGGCGTGGGGACCACCACCGCCGAATCGATCGCCGCACCGGTGGGCACGACCATGACCGCTGAGACCGCCAGCGCCGCCAGTGCGCCCGTCACGACCGCACGTGTCTTCAAGATGCGCATCAACCCTGTCCTGCCGTCCGCACGGGCAGCGGGGTCTGCCCCGTGTTTGGTTGACGGTGGGTTTGACTGATCATGCTGCTTGACGGCTGATCTGGTCGGCGAAGGCGAGCTCGAACTCGACGGGGGTGAGCTTGCCGAGAACCCGACCGGCGCCTAGCGTGCCCGAATGTCCGTCCGGGTACCCCGCCCCGCGCCCGCCACCACGGGCGACTGGTCGCCGGCCCTCCCCGGCCTGGCACGCCTCCGCCTCGACGTCGTGGTCGTGGTCCAGGCGATCGTCACCTCGCTGATGGTCGGCATGATCTGGACGGTGCACCTCCTGCACTACGAGCTGTTCCCGCTGGTGGGCACCGACGCATGGGACGCCTACGAATCGGCCCACGTCGATCGCATCGGCAACATCCTGTTCGGCCCGTGGCTGGTCGAGGGACTGTGCGTGCTCGTGTTGCTGCTGGCTCGTCCCCGGAACCTGCGGATCCTCGCCTTCGTGGGCGCGTTCCTGATGTTGGGCATCCTCATCGACACCGCAGCGTTCTCCGCACCGGCCCACGGCCGACTCCTGGAGCGTTGGGACCGCACCACCTACGACGACCTGATGGTCATCAACCTCATCCGTGCGTGGCTGTGGACGGCCCGGGGCGTCGTGGCGGTCTGGATGCTGTGGCTGGTCGTTGCTCACACCCGCGCACCGCGCGTCGAGGGAGCCTGACGCCTCAGGCCATCTCGGCGCGGCGGGCCACGACCATCCGGTCGAGCAGTGCCGCGTCGACCGGCCAACCGATCGGCACCGAGAAGGTGTGCGCCTGGACCGTGCACCCGTTGAGCAGGGGCGCGTGCGCCTGCAGCACCTCGGTGCTGAAGGGGTTGCAGGTGAGGTGGCGGGTGGCCGCCGACACCCCGAACACGTACCCCCCGGTGGCCCGCAGGATCGGCTGGTTCCAGGCGATCACGAGATCGAGGTCCGGATGGCGATCCGTGATCGCGGCGAAGATCGCCCGCGCGGTACCCGCCTGGTCCGGCGGGAGCGCGTCGAACCAGGCGTCGGGTGACGCCACCCGCCGGGCCGACGGCGAGCCCCGGTGGGTCATCACCACGGCGTTGGCGTGCGTCCGCGAGAACCCGTGACCGTCGCGCAGCAGCGCCATCTGCGCGTCGTACGACGCCGGACCCGCAGCGGCGAGGAGGTCGAACCAGTGCTGGACCGGCTGGCCGTGGGCCCGCTCGATCGCCGAGAAGTACCGGGCCCGGTCGCCCGGCTCGCCGCTCACGACGGCACGGCGCGAACGGGCGGGGTCACCCCCGGTACCAGCGCAACGGCTTCGCGGCCGCGTCCCGCTGCAGGATCCCCTTGGCCTCGAGGTCGAGCTGCACGGTCTTCTGCCACCAGCCGACCTTCTCCCCACCGGGCCACAGGTCGTCGGGGAGGAGCGGCCGCACCCGCTCCACCATCTCCGCCGCCGAGAGCCCGGGCGGTTCCCCGGGCGTCACCCGGAGGATGGCGTGCTTCATCGCCTCGTACTTGGCCGCGTCGACCTGCGTGGTCCGCCCCGGGACGTTGACGTTCTCAACCGGGACCTTGGCCACGGCTTCTCCTCTGGCTGCTCCTCCTGCGTCCGATGAGGCTATCGACGTCGCCGGGCTCACCGAGTCCGGGAGTGCGGTGTATTCCCCGGGCGTCGCACGGTTCCCGTGACCCGAGGCAAGAAGACCCCTGTATTCCACGATCCGGCTTCGAGGAGGATCCATGTCCCGACGACACATCCACATCCGACGGGTATCGCTGGTCGCACTGCTCGGGGTCGTCGTGCTCCTCGCAGGCTGCGGCGGCTCCGACGAATCGGAGCGCAGGACCGGGCCGACCCGGGGAGCGACGGTGCCGGTCCCCGTCATCACGCTCCGGGTGACGAACAACACCTCGTCGGTCCTCCAGGGAACGCCCACGTCGCCCGAGGCGGCAAACAACGGTGAGCGCGAGTTCCGAGCCGAGCCCGGCCAGCGTGCCTGTGTCGAAAGCGTCCCCGAGCGGGGTGTCCATCGGTCCGTCGTTCGAAAGGTGCAGTCGGGTGTCGGTGGTTCGGCGTGGGACCTGTCGTTCACGCGGTACGTGGAATCGGAGCCTGCCGAGGTCGGCTACACGGTCGGTGCCTGCGGCAGCAAGACGAGGGTCTCCCAAGGTCTCAGAGGTGACCAGCGGAAGGTGACCTTCGACGTCGTCTGCGGAGGGAACAACTACCGGTTCACCGGGAACTACACCAACGACGAACAGGCCGGCGAGCTTCTCGCGGAGTACACCTTCGCCGACCGCTGACGCCGGCGCCACGCCGCCTGACCGGCCCACAATCCCCGCGACTACCGTTGCGACCGCCGGCCCGGCCAGCGCACAACCCACCAAACCCGACCTGTCACCACACCTGTCACCGCGCTTGTCGCAGGCCCCCCGCCCTCGTAGCTCAGGGGATAGAGCGTCGGTTTCCTAAACCGTGCGTCGCAGGTTCGAATCCTGCCGAGGGCGCCCTCACGAGCTCGGTGAAGCAGTTCCCGCCCGTTGCGCCAGCGTTCGGAGCTGACGTCGCACCATGAGCCCGTCACCCGGTCCGAGGAACCCACGCTCGACCAGGAACCCTCCCGGCACCCGGATCCGGGTTCGCATCCTCGTGACGAGTCGGGTGCCGGCCGGATGGGGGCGCAACTCGTAGGCCAGCGTGAAGCACATCCGACCATCGGGTCGGCCGAACTGCAGCACGAAGGCACGCGGTGGATCGACGACCGCTGCGGTGAACGACGCCGGGCCACCGGGCACGATCGAACCGGCGACGACGTCCTGCCACTCGGGGTGCACCACCGTCGCGCTGCGCCGCCCGAGGTTGTCGAGCCAGTCGTAGCTGTACCACCCCGCGCGACCGAACCCCATCTGGCGGATCCACGGGAACACCTCGGCCGGTGGTGCCGTGATCGTCACGCAACGGGTGGCGACGGTGCGGGCATCGACGCAGAGGTCGTCACCGACCACCGCACCTTCGATCTCGTCGGTCGTCGCGCGCCAGTCCCCGAACCACATCACGGGTGAGGCTATCCAGCCCTCCCGGTCAGATCGTCCGGGCGATCGCCACGAGGACGTCGACGAGGTCGTCGGGCGCCGAGAAGAACGGGGAGTGCGACGTCGGCAACGTGACCGTTGCCCCCGTGCGCCCCGCGTTGGCCTCCTGCACCGGAACGGGGACGGTCCGGTCGTCGGTGCACAGCACGTAGGTGGACGGCACGTCGCGCCACGCGGCCCCCGTCAGCGTCGCGGCGAAGCTCGCGGTGGACTGCGGTGAGAGCCGGGCCCGAGCGAACTCCACGTCGGCGTCGGCACAGTCGTGGTAGAAGATCTCACGCACCGCGTGGTCGGCCACCCGGACCGTGGCGCCGTCGGCGGCGGGCACGAACGCCGTCGTGATCGTCATCGACGCGGCACCCGGATCCACTCCGGCCGACGCGCCACCGATGGTCTCGCCGACGTCGGGGACCATCGCGGCCAGGTACACGAGGTGGCCGACGTCGGCACGGCCCGCTGCGGCTTCGGTGATCACCGCGCCGCCGTACGAGTGCCCCACCAGCAGCACCGGACCGGCGCACCCGTCGAGCACCGCCCGGACGTGGGCGGCGTCGTCGGAGAGGTCGCCGACCGGTCCCGGGTCGCCGACCCCGTGGCCCGGGAGGTCGACGACGACCGGCGTGAGCCCGGCACCGGTGAGGCCGGGGACGATCCGGTCCCAGCACCACCCGCCGTGGAACGCGCCGTGGACGAGGACGACGGTGACGGTCATCGCCGGAGTGTAGGGAGGGGCGGGCCCGGCGTGCGGGGCTGCACGGGTGGACGGCACGCCGGGCGGACGGCGCGCCGGAGCCGGGCGTCGGGCAGAATGCGGCCATGCGCACACTCGAGGGCAAGGTCGCGGTCATCACCGGCGGGGCGAGCGGGATCGGGCTGGCCCTGGCCCACCGGTTCCAACGGGCGGGCATGCACGTCGCCGTCGCCGACATCGAGCCCGGGGCGCTCGACGCAGCGACGGCTGCGCTGGGGGCCGGCGAGGTGCTGGCCGTGCGCACCGACGTCACCGTGCCCGCCGAGGTCGAGGCCCTGCGCGCCGCGGTGCTCGACCGCTTCGGCGCTGCGCACGTGGTGTGCGCCAACGCAGGGGTCGCGCCCACCGGCTCGATCCTCACCACGTCGCTCGAGACCTGGCGCTGGGTGGTCGACGTCAACCTGATGGGGGTCGTGCACACGGTGGCCACCTTCGGACCCGGGCTGGTCGACCAGGGCGACGGGCACCTCGTCCTCACGGCGTCGGCGGCCGGGCTCAGCGCGACCGTGGGACTCGGCGCCTACTGCGCGACCAAGCACGCGGTCGTCGGCACCGCCACCACCCTGCAGGCCGAGTTGGCCGGTACCGGCGTCGGGGTGTCGGTGCTGTGCCCCGGTCTCGTCAGCACCCGCATCTTCGACAGCGAGCGCAACCGGCCCGACCCCGGTGTGTCGCACGCTGACCCCGAGACTGCGTCGATGCTCAAGGGCGTGATCGGCGGGGGCGTCGACCCGGCGGTGATCGCCGACGCGGTGCACGACGCCGTGGTCGCCGACGAGCTGTTCATCCTCCCGACCACCGACGTGATCGGGTTGATCCAGGCCCGGCTCGACGGCGTCGCCGCTGCGCTGCCGCGCGTCTAGCCGTTCGCCACACCGGCGTATCGATGCCGCCACCCGGGGATCGGGCGCGCGGCGACCGGGCTCAGGCCTCCACGGCCTCCGGGAGGCCGAGGGCTCCCGCGGCGTCGCGCAACGGTGTGCCCGGGGCCACCGCGTCGAACCCGGGCTTGCCCGGCGCGCCCGGCTTCACCCGCACCACTGCGTCGTCGCCGCAGTAGCGCACCGACAACGCCCGCCGGGTGGTGGTCCCGAGGTTGCCGCCCGCGGCGTGCAGGGTGCGCACGTGGTGGATGGTGAGGTCGCCGGGCTCGAGATCCCACCCGAACGCGTCGGGGTCGTCGAGGTCGACGGTCGGGACGAGGTCACCCTCGGTGCCGGGGATGGGATCGTCGGTGACGAAGAACGTGGGTCGGTACCGTCGGCCGTCGCGGTGGGAGTCCCGCAGGAACCGCAGCGACCCCGAGCGACGCGGCGCCGGGTCGAGCGCCACCCACACCGTCGCCATCTGGCGGCCCTCGGTGTGGAAGTACCCGTCGTCGGTGTGCCAGCGGGTCGGCACCGGCGACCCCGGCTCCTTCACCAGCACGCTGTCCTCGTAGAGCCAGAGCCGCTCGGAGCCGAGCACCGCGCGGGTGACCGCGGGGATCGCACCGAGCGTCGCGAACTCACGGAACTCCTCCCGGGTCCGCCAGTGGTCGACCCCGCCGCGGAACCGGGCCGCCGAGGTGTCGCCCGCCATCGCGCTCAGGTCGGCGAGCTCAGGGCTCACGATCAGCGCATCGACCGCGGCGCGGATGCGCTCGACGCCGGCCGGATCGACGACGCCCCGCACCACGCAGGCGCCGTCGGCCCAGAACTCCTCGGCGGCCGCCTCGAGCTCGGTCGTCATCGTCGCCTCCCGGTGCGGCCGCGGCGCCGGCCCGACGGCGCGTACCGTAGCGCGCGACCATCGGGGGATGACGACGCCCGCCGCGCCCGGACCCGACGGGATCGACCTCGGGTGGGCCGAGCGCGCCACGCTCGTGTTCTGCCCGGGCTTCCTCGTGGCGCCGCAGGCCTACACCGCGCTCCTCGGGCCGGTGGCCGACCGGGGGTACCGGGTGGTCGTGCCCCGTCTCGTGCGCCCCGGCCCGCGCCTGCTGCTCGGCGGCGTCCCGATCGCGGCCGAGGCGGCGCGGGCGGCGGCGGTGGTCGCAGCCCTGGCCGGGGCCGACGCCCGGCCGGTGTGGATCGGCGGCCACTCGCGCGGCGGGGCGGTGGCCTGGACCGTGGCGGCGGGCCCGACCCCCGTGGCCGGCCTGGTCGTGGTGGATCCGGTGGCCGGCGGCGGCCCCCCGTGGGCCGGTGCGCCCGCACCCCCTCCCCTCCCCGACGGGCGGCCCGCCCTCGTCGTCGGCGCGGCGATCGGCGGACGCTGCGCACCCGCCGCGCGCAACCACCTGCACTTCGCGGCCGCGGCCCCGCACGCCGAGCACGTGGTGGTGGCCGACTGCGGGCACGCCGACGTGCTCGACGACCGGTCCGCCCACCGGGGCCGGCGACTCTGCGGCGGTGGCACCGACCCGGCCCGGGCCCGCGCCACCGTGGCCGAGCGGATCGCCGCGTTCCTCGATGCGGCCGGGTCGCGGCGCTAGAGGTCGGCGATCGCGACCGGCACGCCGGTCCGGGCGCTGCGGTAGGCCGCCTCGACTAGCTGGTGCGCCGCCAACGCGTCGCGCACCCCCGGTGACGGTGGTGTCCCCGCCGCGAGCGACCGGGCGAAGGCCCGATGGGCGAGGTACTGGTACACGTAGAACGGCCGGTCGACGTCGACCCCGTCACGCACGAACGACTCGCGGCACAGCGCCTGGGTGTCGATCCGCTCGGCCGGGCCCGACCGCTCCTTCACCAGGAGCGAGTCCTCGGGCGCGCCCACCACGAAGTCGGTGGTCGCCTCGATCGCGGCCTGCTCGAGGAACACCTCGATCCGGCGCTCCTCGCGGTCGATCACCCCGTTGAAGATCGTGAGCAGCGTGCCCACCACCCCGTTGGCGTGCTCGATCGTGAGCGCGGCGGTGTCCTCGACGTCGTAGCCGAACACGTGCCGGGTGCGGGCGTAGACCCGGGTCACCGGACCGAACAGCCAGCAGGCGATGTCGCACGAGTGGATCGAGTGCTCGAGCAGCGCGCCGCCGCCCGCCTCGGCCGCACTCGACCGCCACGCCGTGTGGCCCTCCATCACGTCGGTGGTGGGCCAGAACTGGTCGTCGCGGATCACGTAGCCCATCGGGCGGCCGTAGCGCGCGTCGGCGACCACGCCGTGTAGGAAGCGCAGGATCGGGTGGAACCGCGACTGGAACCCGACCTGGGTGGGGATGCCCGCCCGCTCGACCAGGTCGACGATCTCGGTGACCACGGGGAAGGTCGGGGCGAGCGGCTTCTCGGTGAAGCACGGCTTGCCCGCCTCGGCCACCGCGGCGATGAGCTCGCGGTGGTGCTTGGTCGGGGCGATCACGAGGACCGCCTCCACGTCGGGGTCGGCGATCAGGTCGCGCCCGTCGGTGTACCGGCGGGCCACCGGGCCGGCGATCTGCTCCACCCGCTCGATCCCGGCCGGGTCGGGGTCGGCCAGGGCGACGAGGCGCACGAGGCCGTCGTCGCCGAGGAGGCGCAGCGACACCGCGTGGGCCCGGCTGATCGACCCGCACCCGATGATCCCGACCGAGAGCGCCACGAGCCGGACACTACCGCCGACCGGTCCCCGACCCCGGACCGACCCAGGACCAGCGCACGGACCAGTGCACGGGCGGGCGCGCGGACCAGCGCACGGGCGGGCGCACGCACCGGCACACGGGCCAGCGCCGACCCCGGCGTTCGCTAGCCTCCCCGCGTCCCGGCACCCCCGGCCCCCTGCGAGGTCCCCATGCGTCCCGACCCCCGCTCCCCCGTCGTCGTCGGCGTCGCCCAGCGGACCTGGCACCCCGGCCCCGAGCCCGCGCCGGCCCCGCTCGTCCTCTGGGAGACGGTGGCCCGCGCCGCCGCCGACGACGCCGGGCGCAGCAGCCTGCTCGACCGGGTCCAGGGCGTCAACGTCGTCCACTGCGCGACCTGGGAGTACGACGACCCGGCGGCGCGGCTCGCCGAGCGGCTCGGCGTGTCGGCCGGCCCGCGCGACACGTCGTCGCTGGCGGGCACCGCGCACCAGCAGATGATCGACGCCGCCGCGGCGCGCATCCTCGCCGGCGAGACCGACGTGGAGCTCGTGGTGGGGGGCGAGGCGCTCTGGACCGTCCGCACGTACGCGCGCGCCGGCGAGACCCCGCCGTGGGACCTCGGCACCGCACCGATCGGCCCCCCGATCGACCTGCAGGCCTGGTACCTCCCCACCGAGCTCGCCCACGGGGTGATCCCGGCGTGGCTCACCTTCGCGCTGCTCGACGACGCCCGCCGCCACCACCTCGGCATCACCCCGGCCGACCACCGGGCGCAGATGGGTCGCGACCTCGAGGCCATGGCCCGGGTCGCCGCCGCCAGCCCCCACGCGTGGCGCCCGACCGCGCGGTCGGCGGACGAGATCACCACCCCGGCCCCCGACAACCGCTGGGTCGCCACCCCCTACACGAAGCGCATGGTCGCGGTCCCCGACGTCGACATGGCCGCCGCCACGATCGTCACCTCGGCGGAGGCCGCCGACCGGCTCGGGATCCCCGAGGACCGGCGGGTGCACCTCCGGGCGTGGGGCTACGGCCAGGACTCGGCGCACCTCGCGGCGCGCGACGACCTCCACCGGTCGCTCGCGATGCAGACCGTGTTCGCCGACACGTTCCGGCGGGCCGGCCTCGCGCTCGACGACATCGGGGTGATCGACCTCTACTCGTGCTTCCCGTCGTCGATCGACTTCGCGCGCGACACGCTCGGCCTCGCCGCCGACGACCCGCGCGGCGTGACCGCCACCGGTGGCCTCCCGTTCCACGGCGCGCCGAGCGCCAACTACGTCGGTCACTCGGTCGCGGCGGTGGTGGAGCGGATCCGGGCCGGCGCCGGCGCCGGGCTCGTCACCGGGGTCGGCATGCACATGACCAAGCACGTGGCCGCCGTGTACGCCGACACTCCGGGCCCAGTGGTCGCCCCGGACCCGGCGCTGGAGGCCGGCCTCGCCGCCCGCCCCGAGCGCACGGTCGTCGCCACGGTCGACGGCACGGTCACCGTGGCCGCCCAGACCGTCGTGCACGACCGCACCGGCGCGCCGACCACCGCGATCGTCATCGGCACGGGCGCCGACGGCACCCGGGGCTACGCCCGCACCGAGGACCCGGGCGTGATCGCCGACATGCTCGCGGCGCCCTGGACCGGCCGCGCCGTGGCGGTCGTTCCCGACGGCACCACCAACCGCATCGTCGCTCCGGCGCCCTGAGCCGACGCCCGTCGGGGCGGGGCGGGGCGGGACGCAGCGCTCAGTCGACGCTGTCGTCGACCGGCACCTCGAGCGGCGCGCACCACGTGCCCGGCGCCGGGGTCATCAGCTCCTCGCGCCAGCGGGTGACCCAGGTGCGGGCCCGCTCGTGCCACGCCTCGACGCGGGGATCGCCGTCGACCCCCGCAACGGCGGGATCGAGCACCCCACGGGCGACGTCGCGGGCCTTGGCCATCCGCACGTGGTGCTCGGGCTCGGTGGCCCAGACGGTGCACACCTCGGTGTCGTGCATCATCACCTCGTAGAGGCCCACGAGCCGGTGGCCGTACTCGGCCATGAGCGGCGCCCGCTCGGCCCGCACCGCCGCGAGGTAGTCGAGCGCGCTACCGGGCCGGACCTCGCTGAGCTCGTGCACGAACAGCGAGCCGCGCACCCCGTCGGCCGCGAGCGTGCCCATCGTCGGGCAGCCGGGCGCCCCGGCCAGCAGCCGGTCGAAGCCGCCGGTGCGGTAGGTGAACGCGACCTGCCACCAGCTCTCGAGGTGCACGTTGGTCGCCCGCTTCATCCCGAGCCGGTCGACCTTGTGGAACCAGCCGTCCCAGCCGCCCGGCACCTCCCACAGGTTCACCACCTGGGGCCACCGGCCGGTGATGCCCATCACGTACCACGTGCCGAGGAGCTCGAAGCCGACCTTCTCGTGGCCCGACTGGCCCTTGGTGTGCTCCATGTAGTCCCACTGGTGCTGGCCCACGATGTCGATGTACTCGTGCAGGAACAGCGGACGCTCGCCGGGGGTCATGCCGCTCATTGTCGCGGATCGTCGCCGGGCGCGCCCGGCCCGCTCGACGCCGGGGCTGGCGGCGGCCCGCTCGCGGCGGGCGTGAGGACGAGCACGGGGATCGGGCGTCCGGCGATGCGGGCCCGGTAGGCGTCGTAGCCCCGGTAGATCGCGGCGGCGGCCCGCATCACCGACTCCCACTCGTCACCGGTGGCCTCGCGCGCGACCACGGCAACACGCCGGTCGCAGTACTCGACCACCGCGTGCGGATCAGCGGCGAGGTTGAGGTACCACGCCGGCAGGGAGGCCCGCCCGAAGTTGGTGCCGATCAGCGCGAGGTCGTCGCCGACGGGCACCCCGAGCAACGGCAGCGGACGGGGCTGCCCGGACCGCCGACCGGTCGTGGTGACCGTCACGACCGGGATCCCGGCCGTGACCCCCGCGAGCGACGTGCGCCCGCGGGTGCGGCGCAGCAGCCAGGCGTCGACGTGGTGCGCGGTCAGCGCGAAGAGCCGCGCGCCGGGACGGGTGGCGGCGAACCGCTGGGTCGCGGTCTGGACGAGGTTGGGCGGGCGGACCCGGTACCCGAGGTCGGCCTGCAGCCCCATGGGGGCATTGTGCCCCACCCGGCGCACGCCGGTGGCCGCGGGCCTACGATCCGCGCGATGGAACCCGCCCCGCCGCTGTGGACCCTGACCGGGCGTGACCCCGGCGACCTCGCCGTCGACGACGGGCGGCGGTCGCTCACGTGGTCGGCCCTCGACGCCGAGACCAACGCCTTCGGCCACGGCCTCGTTGCGCGTGGTCTGGTCCCGGGCGACCACGTGTCGGTCGTCGCCCGCAACCACGTGGAGTACCTCGTGGCGGTGATCGGGTCGATGCGGGCCGGGATGGTGGTCACGCCCGTGAAGACGGGCTGGACCCCGTCCGAGATCGGCTACCTCCTCCAGGACGCGGGCTCACGCGCGGTGGTCACCGACGTTGCGTCGGCGCGCGTAGCCGCGCAGCAGCAGGGCGTCGTGCTCGTGGACCTCGAGCGCGACCACGCGGAGTGGATCGCCGCGCAGTCCACCGACCCGCACCCGTACGACCGCTGCGGCTGGCGACTCTCGTACACGTCGGGCACGACCGGACGGCCCAAGGGCGTGGTGCGGGCCGACTCCGGCACGCGGCCGTTCAGCGACGCCTTCGTCGCGTCGGCCGCGTTCGCGACGGCACTGCAGATCCCGCGCGACGACCCGCACCTCGTGGTCTCGCGTCTGTTCCATGGCGCGCCCCTCACCTTTGCGTTGTCGGTGCTCGCGGCCGGCACGCCGCTGTTCGTGATGGAGCGTTGGGACGCCGCGACCTCCGTCGACCTCCTCGCCGGTGGCGCGGCGTCGACGATCATGGTGCCGACGATGTTCCGGCAGATGCTCGCCCTGCCCGAGGCCACGCGCGCCCGCCTCCCCGTCCCGACGTTGCGCACGGTGATCCACGGTGGGGAGCCGTGCCCGGTCGGCCTGAAGCGGCGCATGATCGACTGGCTCGGCCCGATCTTCGTCGAGTACTTCGGGGTCAGCGAGGGCGGCATGACGCTGGCCTCCACCGACGACTGGCTCGCGCGCCCCGGCACGGTCGGGCGCATCCACACCGCCGCCGGGGTCGTGATCCTCGACGACGACGGGCAGGAGGTCCCCGCCGGCACCGAGGGCGCCGTGTACTTCCGGTCGGGTGGTGCGTCGTTCTCGTACAAGGGCGACCCCGACAAGACCGAGTCGGCCCACCGCGGCGACGCCTTCACCGCCGGCGACATCGGGTACGTCGACGCCGACGGCTACCTCTTCCTCTCCGGCCGCCGCGCCGACGTGATCGTCTCGGCCGGCGTCAACGTGTACCCGGCCGAGATCGAGACCGAGCTCGAGGTGGTCCCGGGCGTGGCCGACCTGTGCGTGGTCGGCGCGCCCCACGAGGAGCGGGGCGAGATCCCCGTCGCGGTGGTGGTCGTGGCCGAGGGGTTCGCACCGGACGCGGTCGTGGCCGGCCTCGAGGCCCGAGCCGCCGAGCACGTGGCCGGGTACAAGCGGCCGGCGCACTACGTCGTGGAGGACTCCCTGCCCCGCGACGACACCGGCAAGCTGCTGCGGCGCCAGGTGCGCGACCGCATGTGGGGCGACGAGTCGCCCTTCGCCGCCCGGGCCTGACCCCGGGCGGGGGCGGGGCGCGGGCAGGGGCGGGGGCGGGGTGACTGTCACACCCCTCCGTCATGATGACCTCGTGATCGAACATACGTTTGCCCCCGAGCCCGATGACTTCGAGGCCGATGGCTTCGAGCCCGGTGACCCCGGACCTGGCTCCCCCGGCCCCGACGCCGTCGGGCTCGACTACTCGGGCCTCGTCGACGGGTTCCGCTGCCACACCACGGCGTGGATCCGGGCGGAGCGCGACCGGGTCGTCCGGGACCAGCGGGCCCTGCGGGTGCGGGAGCTGGCCCTCACCCGGGTGCTCGACGAGCGGGGCCAGATCGACGACTCGCTCGCCCAGGCCGACGGCGTGTCGGTCCGGGTGGTGCGCGAGACGGTGGCGACCGCCCGGGCGCTCGAGGATCTCCCCACCATCGCCGCGGTCGCGGCCGCCGGTCGCCTGTCGGCCGAGCAGCTGACCCAGGTCGTGAAGGTGGCCGACCCCTCCGACGAGCACCGCTGGGCCGACGAGGCCCCGTCGTGGTCGCCCCAGGACCTCGCCCAGGAGGCCCGGACCCGGCGCACGCCCACGGTCGAGGAGGCCGCCGCCCGCCGCGACGCCCGCGAGCTGCGCTGGTGGTGGAACCGGCGCACCGGGATGCTCGACGGTCGCTTCTCCCTCCCCGACCTCGACGGCGCACGCTTCGAGACGCTGCTCACCGCCATGACCGACCGGATGCGACCGGCACGCGGCGAGGCCTGGGAGACCCGGGCCCGGCGCGGCGCCGACGCGCTGATGGTGCTGGTCGACACCCAGGCCGCCCCGGCCTCGACCCGGGGGCACGAGCCCACCCCCGCCGCGCCGGTCCACCTCGTGGTGGAGGTGCCGCTCCGGGGTCCGGCCACCGTGGCCGGCGTGCCCCTCCCCGACGCGATGGTCGAGCGGCTGCGGGCCCACGCCGTGGTCGAGCCGGTCCTCGTCGACGACACCGGCGCCCCGGTCACGGTGGGGCGCTGCGAGTCGGCGCTGTCGGAGAAGACCAAGCGGGTGGTCCGCCAGCGTGACGGCCGCTGCCGGTGGCCCGGGTGCGACCGCCGCACCGGGCTCGAGGTACACCACCTCTGGCCCCGGTCGTGGGGCGGCGACGACCGCATCGCCAATCTCGCCTCGGTGTGCACGACCCACCACCACCGCCTCGCCCCCCAGGGCCCCCGCCTGCTGCTCGGCAACCCCAACCACCCGGCGGGCCTGGTCCTGGTCGACCACGACGACCTCCCCGCCCTCGCCCAGCTCGCCGCCGAGCGGGCCCGGGCCGACGACGGATGAGCGCCGGGGCGGCACGCAAGGCAGGAGCCGCAGGGGCGACACGGGCGGCAAGGGCGACAGGAGCCGCAGGGGCCCAAGGAGCAGCAGGGGCGATGGATGCGCGGCGGGATCCGGGGCGCGCGCGGACATGCGCGGCGGTCACGGCGGTGCGAGACTGCCGCCGATGCATCCCGACCTTCCCCGTCCCGCCCCCGGGCCCGTCGAGGCCCCGTTCTGGGAGTGGTGCCGCCGCCACGAGCTGCGCCTCCAGCGCTGCAGCGACTGCGGCACGTTCCGCTTCCACCCCCGGCCCCGTTGCCACGCGTGCACGTCGGCCGCGGCCGACTGGACGCCGGTGGCCGGCACCGGCACGGTCGCCTCGTACACCGTGCTGTACCCGCCGGTGCTCCCGGCCTTCGCCGACCGGGTGCCGTACAACGCCGTGGTCGTGCAGCTCGACGAGGGGCCGTTCATGGTGAGCAACCTCCTCGGGGTCGACAACGAGGACCTCGAGGTCGGGATGCGGGTCGCGGTGACCTTCGTCGACGTCGACGACGAGTACGCGCTGCCCCAGTTCCGCCCAGTCGGCGCAGAGGCGGCGTGAGCGCGCCCGACCGGATCGACGTCGTGAGTGGCCGCAGCGCGATCGCCGGGATCGGCGAGACCGTCTACGGCAAGAACCTGGGGCGCAGCGAGCTCGACCTCGCCTGCGAGGCGATCGTCGCGGCGTGCGCCGACGCCGGCTTTCCGGTGCAGGAGGTCGACGGCATCGTCTCGTACCACATCGAGCAGGTGTCGGAGGAGGCGATCGTCCACGCGCTCGGGCTCGAGAACTGCTCGTTCATGGCCCGGACCACGTCGGGGGGCGGTGGGGCCGCCAGCGTCGTCGGGCTCGCCGCCGTCGCCGTGGCCAGTGGGCAGGCCGAGTCGGTGATCGCGTTCCGGGCCCGCAACCGCTCGAAGGGCGCGTCGTACGGCGGTGACCCCAACCAGGGCGGACGGCCCTGGGAGAAGGCGGGCCGCGCGGTGAGCGGGGGGAACCAGTGGCACCACCCGTTCGGGGTGGCGTCGCCGACCCACGAGATGGCGCTCATCGCCCGTCGGCACATGGCCCTGTTCGGCACCACCGCCGAGCAGTTCGGCACGCAGTCGGTGGCGCAGCGGTTCCACGCGTCGCACAACCCGCGCGCCATCATGCGCACGCCGATCACCCTCGACGACTGGCACAACGCCCGGATGATCGCCGACCCGATCCGGCTCGTCGACTGTTCGCTCGAGAACGACGGCGCCACCGCCATCCTCGTCACCACCCCCGAGCGGGCCCGCGACCTCCCCCAGCCCCCGGTCACGGTGCTCGCCCAGGCCATGGGCGCGGGACCGATCCACGTGGCGCTGGCCGACTACTTCCGCACGTCGTCGAGCTTCGACGAGCGCGACTTCGCGGGGCGGCACATCGCCCGTCAGCTGTTCGCGCGGGCGGGATGCACCCCGGCCGACGTCGACGTCGCGGCGATCTTCGACCACTTCACCATGGCCGTGCCGCTCAGCCTCGAGCAGTACGGCTTCTGCGGTCTCGGCGAGGGCGGCCCCATGATCGAGTCGGGCGCGACCCGCTGGCCCGACGGGGCCCTGCCCGTGAACACCCACGGCGGCAGCAACGGCGAGGGCTTCATCCACGGCGCCAACCACGTGCCCGAGGCCGTCCGCCAGATCCGCGGCACGTCGACCTGCCAGGTCGCCGGGGCCGAGGTCGCGCTCGTCACCGGCGCGATCAGCGACCCGGCCGGGGCGGTCCTCCTCGGCCGCGGCTGACCCTCCGAAGGAGACACCCCCGATGGCCGACACCCCGTTCGCCGCCGTGCTGTTCGACTTCGGCGGGGTGTTCACGCAGTCCCCGTTCGAGGTGGTCCGGCTCCACGGCGAGGAGGTGGGCGCCGATCCGGAGCTCATCCTCTCGGTCCTGTTCGGTGCCTACGACCGTGACGGGGACCACCCGTGGCACCGGCTCGAGCGGGGCGAGGTCGGCATCGACGCTGCGCTCGCCGAGATCCGGGCCCTGGCCGACGCCGCCGGGCTCGAGGTCGACCCGTTCGCCGCCTTCGCCAAGTTCGGCACGGGTGGGGCGATGGCCGAGGCGATGGTGGCGCGCACCCGGCGCCTGCGCACCGCGGGCTACCGCACCGGGCTGGTCACCAACAACGTGCGCGAGTTCGGCGAGGGCTGGCGCAGCCTGATCCCGGTCGATGACCTGTTCGAGGTCGTGATCGACTCGAGTCACGCCGGGGTGCGCAAGCCCGATCCCCGAATCTTCGCCCTCGCCACCGATGCCCTCGGGGTCGATCCCCGGCGGTGCGTGTTCCTCGACGACTTCCCCGGGAACGTCGCTGCCGCCGAGGCCCTCGGGATGACCGGCATCGTGGTGGGCTCCGACCGCCACGCGGCGATCGCCGCGCTCGACGCACTGCTCGGCGCCGGCTGACCCGGACGCCCCGCCGCGGGAGCGCACCGTCCAGGCCGCAGCCACGAGGATCGTCGTGACCACGCCGACGGCGATCGCCGCGCCACCGGCGAGCACCGACCGCACGTCGGTCCCGGCGGTGAGGGCGTGCAGCGTCGCGAAGGCGAACAGGCCGTAGCTGGCCAGGTGGACCTGCCGCCACAGCCGGCGCGGGAGGTGCTTCTGGGCGAGCGAGGTCAGCTCGACCGCGAGCATCACGTAGAAGGCCACGATCCCGAGCGCGACCGCGAGCGGCTTCCACGCCGAGGCCAGGGGCACGAGCAGTTCGACGGCCCCGAACGACGTGAAGTTGTCGGCCACCAGCGCACCCATGTGCACGAGCACGAACCCGACGGCGAGCCCACCGAGGAAGCGGTGCACGCCCAGCAGCCACCACGGGCGCGCCCACCGCTTCAGGATCCGGGTCGCGTGGAGCACGCCCCAGAGCATCGAGGCGAGGAGCAGCCCCCACGCCACGATCCCGGTGGATCGGGCGACGTACCAGGCCAGGTGTTCGGTCATCGGGGTTCCTCGGGACTCAGGGCGGATTCGGAGGGAACGATCAGGCGGCGGAGGAGGCGAAGGCGGCGACCGCGCCGACGGGGTGGACCGCGCCGGTGTCGTCGGTGCACCAGCCGGTCACGCCGTGGTGGGCGAGCAACGCGGGCCCGGCGACCGGGCCGGCGACGAAGGCGGCCTTGGCCAGCACCTCGGCCCACCACGCCCGGCCCGCGAGCACCGTCACCCCGGCGAGGCCGCTCGTGGCGCAGGCGCCGGTGGCGGGGTCCACGAGATGGTGGCGCGTCCCACCGGGCCCACCCCACGTGCGCTGCGTCGACCAGGTCGAGGCGACCGCCCCACCGTCGAGGCGGGTCTCGGTGAGGGTCGCCCCGGTGTGGGGATGGTCGATCGCGATGCACCAGCCGTCGGCGTCGGGGGCGTCGCCCTCGACCCGCAGGTCCCCGCCCACGTTCACCAGCACGCCCCGGGCCCCGGCCCGCATCAGGGCGTCGGCGACCAGATCGGCGGCGAGGCCCTTGCCGATCCCGCCGGGATCGACGCGCACCCCGGGCGGCAACCGCACCGCGCCGACGACGTGATCGGTGACGATCCCCGCGCAACCGGGCGCCGGGATCGTCACCGTGACCGGGTGGGGGGCCGTCCGGTCGATCGCGTCGAAGTCACGGTCGTAGCCGAGGGCGACGACCGCGTCGAGCACGGTGGGGTCGAAGCGCCCGTCGGTGCGGTGCCATCCGTCCACCGCGTGCTCCACGAGACGCAGGGTGTCGGCGTGCACCACCACCGGGGCGCCGGTCGCGGCGTTGCAGCGCGAGATCTCACTGTCGGGCCGGAACCGGCTCCAGCGTCGTTCGAGCTGCTCCAGTCGGGCCCGGGCGTACGCGATGCCGTCGGCGGCCGCGTCGGGCGTGTCGGCCACCACGATCACGTGGGCCGTGGTGCCCATGACCCGGAACCCGAGTTGCGCGTCGGCCACGGTCAGCTCCCGCGGCTGCGCGTCTGCGGGGCGCGCGACTGGCTGCTCGGGTTGGTCCCGCCGGCGGAGGGGTTGCCCGGAACCGCCCGGTTGCCGGGCGCGACCCCGGTGCCCGCCCGGTTCCAGGCCCCGCCCATCGGCACCGACCGGGGTGCGGAGGGCCGGGCCCGGCGGTACTCGTCGTCGCGGTCGTCGCGGTCGTCGTTGCGATCGCGGTCGTCGTCGTGGTCCCGGGCCCGGTCGCTGCGGCTCGCAGCGGTGGCGTCGGTCCCGCCGGTGACGGCGCCACCGGACCCGGCGATCACCCCGGTGAGGAAGGCGGTGGCGCCGACGGCGACGCCGCCGACCACCCACCTCGAGGTGCGCAGCCCGGCCCGGCGGCGTTCGCCGGCGGTGGGGGCGTCCGGCACCGCCGGGGCGGCGGGGTCGGTCGGAGGGTGCTCGGTGGGCTCGGTCACGGGCCACTCCCTGGTGATGGGCGCTGCGTTGCGCCGCTCCCCAGACAACCCGGTCGGGCGCCCCGCGCCAAGCCCACACGCTGAAGGATTCTCAGATCCGGCGCCCGACTCTCAGGCACCCCACAGGCCCCGGGGACCCGCCGGGCCCGACGCCCACACTGCGATCGGATCAGGCCCGGTCGGAGCCGATCAGGCCGGTCGCAGCTCCACCGGGATGGCCGACTGGCAGACCATCCCGGTGAGCGGATCGACCGCATCGGTCACCGAGGTGAGGCGACTGACGTTGGTCGCAATCCAGCCGTGGGTCAACGACACCACCCCCGGACGCAGCCGGGGATCGATCCGCACCACGCCGCGCACGCGGCCGTGCGCACCCACGAGGTCGACGGGGTCACCGTCGGCGAGCCCTCCGGCCGCGGCGTCGTCGGCACCGATGCGCACCCACGGCGGGTCCTCGGGCCGGGCGGCCGACTCGTAGCGGGCCGAGTTCATGCTCCGGAGCTGCCGGCGGGGCACGAGCACGGTGGCGGGGCGCGCCGCGTCGAGCGACGCGAGCTCGGCGTCGAGCCGCTCCACCAGCGCCGCCGGTGCGAGCCGGAACCGACCGTCGGGCAGCACCTCGTCGTGGACCCAGCCGAACTCGGGCGGGGGGCCGGGCAGGCCGCGCGGGCCGGCCGCGACCACGGCGGCGCCGTCGGCCCCGGCCCGGTCGGCGAGGCGCACCAGCAGCGCGCGTCCGTCGGTGGCGTCGGGGTCGAGCCCGTCGAGGACGTCGAGGTCGAGGCGACGGCCGAGCTCACCGAGGATCCACCACACCGGTCGGCGCTCGGCGGCGGGCGGGACCACCGCGTCGGTGTACTGCGTGCCGGTCGTGAGCGAGATGCCCTCGACCATCGGGAGGTCGGCCCGCTCCATCTGCGCGGTCGCGGGCAGCACGTGGGTCGCGAGCCCGACGAGTTCGTGGTCGACGACGTCGGCCACCGCGAGCACGTCGAGCGAGGCCAGCGCGGCCGCGGTGCGGTCGGGGTCCGGGAACGCGACGAGCGGGTTGCCGCCGAGGATCACCAGGGCGCGCAGGTTGCCCGCCTCGATCTCGTCGACCATCGCCGCGCACGGGTACTGCCCGGCCCACCGGGGCAGGTCGGGACGGCTCGGCGGCCCGGGCTGGGTCCAGCCCTCGGGGGGTGAGGGCCGGGGCACCCGGCCCCGGAACGGGAAGCACGTCCCGGGGTTCACCCGCATGCCGCCCGGGCGGTCGAACGACCCGGTGATCGCGAGCAGCACCCAGCGCAGCCACGCGGCGACGAGCCCGTGGGGGTGCATGACCACGCCGGTGCCCACGAAGGCGGCGATGCGGCCGGCCCGCCGGATCGCGTCGAGCAGGTCGCGCAGCCCTGCCGCGGGCACGTCGGCGGCGCGCGCCACCCGATCGAGCGTGCAGGGCGCGACGACGCGCCGGAGGGTGGCGAGGTCGGCCGGGTCGGTGTGGGTCGCGAGCTCGGCGGCGTCGGCCCCCTCGGCGAGCAGCTCACGCACGAGCCACGCCAGCACGAGATGGTCGGTCCCGGGCCGGATGGCGAGATGGCCGTCGGCCAGCGCCGCGGTCTCGGTGCGGATCGGGTCGAGCACCCACAGCGCGCCCCCGGCCCGGCGGAACTCCCGGATGCGGGTGATCGGATCCGACAGCGCGGTGCCGTAGCCGTGCGAGACCACCGGGTTCGACCCGAACACCACGAGCAGGCGCGAGTCCTCGGGGTCCCAGACGGTGGAGCACTGCATCTGCCCGGTGACCAGCTCGGCGGCCCGCAGGATCGCGGCGTTGTCGATGGTGGCGGGCGTGTAGCGCTGCTTCGTGCGCAGCAGCCCGAGGAAGCGCTCGGCGGTCATCCAGCCGTTGACGTCGTAGGCGAGCCCGGTGGCGAGGTACGCGCCGACCGCGTCGTTCCCGTGCTCGGCCCGCACCGCGGCGATGCGGGCGGCGAGGTCGTCGAGGACCGTCGGCCACGGGGCGGGGTCGGCGCCGAGCCGGGGGACGTCGAGCCGGTCGGGCCGGTGGTGGAAGGCCGGGATGGCCCGGCCCTTCGGGCACGTGTAGCCACGCGAGACCGGGTGGTCGGGGTCGCCCCGCACCTCGAGCACCTCGCGCCCCCGGGTGGCGACCACGATCCCGCACGCGGCCGCGCAGATCCGACAGAAGCTCAGGTGCTCCTCGGACCCCCCGCGCTCCACCGGGCGCACCGTAGTCCCGGGCGCCGCGCGCCGCGGGCGATCCCCCTAGGCTCCGGGCGTGCCCGTCTCGGGGTTCGACCACGCCGCGCTGCCCACCGCCGACTCCGAGCGCCTGCTCGCGTTCTACAAGGCGCTCGGATTCGCCGTCGAAGGCGAGGAGGCGTGGCGGGCGGGCCGGATGCCCATCTTCTCCATCGTGTGCGGCGACCAGAAGATCAACGTGCACACCGAGGCGCTCATGGCCCGGCGCGACGACCCGACGTTCCTGCGGGGCCCGACGGCCGAGCCGGGGTGCGGCGACTACTGCTTCGTGTGGGACGGCGGGATCGACACCTGCCTCGCGGCGCTGCAGGCCGCCGGGGTGGCGCCGATCGACGGCCCCGTGCCGCGGGTGGGTGGTCGCAGTGGCGGGACCGCGCTCGGCGTGAGCGTGTACGCACGGGACCCCGACGAGAACCTGCTCGAGTTCATCTCCTACGCCCCCGACGACGTCACCCGGTACGCGCCGGGTCGGGGCTGACGCCGTGCCCACCGCGTTCGTCACCGGGGCCAGTCGCGGCATCGGGCGGGCCTGCGCCGAGGCCCTGGCCCGGGCCGGCTTCGACGTGGCGGTCTCGGCCCGGACCGTCACGCCCGGCGAGGCTCGCGAGCACTCCTCGACCGTGGCCCGCTCCGACACGTCGCCGCTCCCCGGCTCGCTCCAGGAGACCGCGGCGCTGGTGGAGGCGGCCGGACGCACGGCCCTGCTCGTCCCTGCCGACCTCACCGACGCCGCGTCGCTCGGCGCCGCGGCCACCCTGGTGCTCGAGCGGTGGGGCACCGTCGACATCGTGGTGCACAACGGCCGCTACATCGGGCCCGGGCACATGGACCGCCTGCTCGACACCCCGATCGAGCTCATCGAGAAGCAGATCTTCGCCAACGCGATCGCGCCGCTGATCCTGAACCAGCGCTTCCTCCCCGCGATGGTCGCAGCGGGCGGCGGGACCATCGTGAACATCACGTCGTCGTCGGGCTACGGCGATCCCACCAAGCCCGCGGGTGCGGGCGGCTGGGGCGTCGGCTACCCGATGTCGAAGGCGGCCGCGCACCGCATCACCGGCGTGCTCCAGGTCGAGCACGGGCACCAGGGCATCCGGGCCTACAACGTGCAGCCCGGCTTCATCAACACCGAGCGCATGGCCCAGGACATGGGCGAGTTCGGCTTCGAGCTGATCGGCGCGCCCCCCGAGGTGGTGGGTGCGGTGATCGCCTGGGTCGCCACCGACCCCGACGCCGAGGCCTACGCCGGTCGCACGATCGAGGCGCAGTACCTCTGCCACGAGCGGGGCCTGCTCCCGGGCTGGGCGGGACCCCGGCCCAACACCAGCGCGATCGCCTACGACCGGTCGGCGGCCACGCTCGAGGCGCTCGAGGCGAGGCTGCGCGCGTCGGGGACCTGAGCGGACGGGTCGGCCGCAGGGGGCCCGACCGCCGACGCTCCTGCCGCCACCCGCGCGTCCACCACCACCACCGGGTCAGCGGACCGGGCGCCGGACTCGGTCGGCGGGTCCATGAGGTTGTCGGTGACCGCCTGGGCGAGGCCGAGGACGAGGAACACCGTCACCAGCCGCTTGGCCCCGACGCCGAGCGCCAGCGGACCGGGTCGCTCGGGCACCGCGGGCCCGCCCCCGGTGACCGGGGGGCCGTCGCCGTAGAGCGCCCGGGGGTACTGCGGGGTGAGCAGCATGAGGTAGCCCCACACGCGCGTCTGGAAGCGCAGCACCGCGCCCAGCGCCTGGGCCGACATGCCCGGCATCCGGCCCTGCACGAGCACGACGACCCACAGGACCAGCAGCGCGAGCGCCACACCGCTGCCGAGCCAGTTGACCACGACCAGCACCGGCAGCGCGAGCACGATGCGGAACAGCACCGCCCACCGGTTGAGCCGCTCGCCGGGTGGGACCGCCACCGCGACCGGGTAGTCGTCGGCGGCGAGATCGAACGGGGGGTAGTCGTCGCGCAGGAGGTAGAGGTACGCGAGCAGGCGCGTGTGGTAGCGCAGGACGTGGGTGAGGAACCGGGCCATGTCGTCGGGCAGTCGGCCGGTGCACAGCGCGACGAACCACCCGGCGATCACCACGAACACCGCCCCGATGGTCACGAGGGTGATCCAGACCAGGTGCGGGATCGCGAGCACGATCCGGAACGCGACGGTCCAGCGGTTCTGGGCCCGGTCGGGGCCGAAGCCCGTCTCGATCGTCGCGGGCACGTCGGGGATCCCGGCCGGGTCCTCGAGCTGCTCGCCGTCGCGGGCGACCCATTCCGTGTACCGGTCGCCGTCCCACCACCGATACTCGAACCGGGCGAGCGGGTCGCTGCGCCATTCGCCGCTCACGGCGCCGACCGGGGTCGGTCGGGCGCCCCCGTCACGGGAGCGTGACCGGGGGCAGCGGGTGGCGGAACAGCCGGGCTGCGTTCTCGTGGGTGAGCATCCGCAGCTCCTCCACCGGCAGGTGGCCCCAGTACTTCTCGATCTCGCGCTGGGTGTTCGGCCACGTGCCGTCGCCGTGGGGGAAGTCGGTCTCCACCATGATGTTCTCGACCCCGATGCGGTAGCGGGTGTCGATGGTCGACGGGTCGTCGAGGGTGCAGAACCAGAAGTTGCGGCGCAGCACGTCGGCGGGCCGGTTGTCGTGGTCGTAGCCGTTGGAGAGGTAGCCCGAGCGGTCGACGAGGTTGTCGAGCCGGTCGAGCAGCATGGCGACCCAGCCGATCCCGCCCTCCGACATCGCGATCTTGAGCCCGGGGTAGCGCAGCATCCAGCCCGACCACAGCCACTCGGCCGCGGCGGTGAGCGACAGCTGGCCGAACAGCGTGGCCGAGAGGCCCATCGTCGGCGCGTCGGGCGCGATGTCGGCCATGCCCGACGACCCGACGTGCAGCGAGATCACGGTGTCGGTCTCGACGCACGCCCGCATGATCGGGTCCCAGAAGTCGGAGAAGATCGACGGGAAGCCGATCTTGTGCGGCCGCTCGGGCAGGCTCACGCTCACGAAGCCCCGCTCGGCGTTGCGGCGGATCTCGGCCGCGGCGAGCTCGGCGTCGGCGAGGTAGGTGATCCCGAGCGGGATGAAGCGCTCGGGGTACTGCTGCCACCACTCGTCGTGGACCCAGTCGTTGTAGGCCCGGGTGACCGCGTACCCGAGGTTGCGGTCCTGGGCCGCCGAGTAGACCCGACCGCAGAACCCGGTGATCATCGACGGGAAGTTCAGCGACGCCCAGATGCCACCCACGTCCATGTCGCGCACGCGGGCGTGGGGGTCGTAGCAGCTCGGGCGCATCTGGTCGAAGCGGAACGGCTCGACCCGCACCGACTCGGGCCGGCGACCGGCCACCGCGTTCATGCCGGCCTGGTAGTGGTTGTTGCCCTCGAACTCCCAGACCTCGTGGCCGTGCTGGTTGACCACGATCCGGGGGGCCCGCTCCTGGAGCTTGGCGGGGAGCCGCCCCTCGAACATGTCGCGGGGCTCCACGAGGTGGTCGTCGACCGAGATGACCGTGTACTTCACCACCGCCGGCTCGGGCTCGGGAGGCACAGC
>Ga0194129_10001823_pt1 | contig 33451 bp, 29 predicted proteins | sample TA2KigCa35mmetaG_FD_150862 | JGI IMG/M metagenome (GOLD analysis project Ga0194129, IMG submission 150862) | Freshwater microbial communities from Lake Tanganyika, Tanzania - TA2015038 Kigoma Deep Cast 35m | ecosystem: Environmental > Aquatic > Freshwater > Lake | place: Tanzania: Lake...
GCTCGCTTTGTATGTCTCCAAAAATCATGCTGTTTGACGAACCAACATCCGCGCTTGACCCGGAAATGGTCAAAGAAGTGCTCGACACAATGGTGTTGCTTGCCGAGGACGGCATGACGATGATTTGTGTGACGCATGAAATGGGTTTTGCGCGGCAAGTCGCCAATCGCGTGATTTTTATGGATCTAGGGCAAATTGTTGAAGCTAATGTTCCGGATGAGTTCTTTAAAAATCCGCAACATGAGCGGACGAAATTGTTCTTAAGTCAGATCTTGCATTGAGGGGTTAGGGATTAATGAGGCATACTTCTACTATCTCAGCCCTTCACCACTTCGCACTCGTCGCGTCCGCTCCATTCGGCCCATGAGCCGTCATAAAGCGCTTGAGCAGGGGTGCCTAATGTTTCAAGGGCGAGGGCAAGGATGGCTGCGGAAACACCTGAACCGCAGCTCGTGATGACCGGTTTCGTAAGATCAACACCGGCATTTTTGAATGCGTTCTGCAATGAAGCGCTGTCAGCAAGACTGCCATTCTTGACCACTCCGCCGAAGGGCACGTTGAAACTTCCCCGCATATGACCGGATTTCAAACCAGGGCGCGGCTCCGGCGCATCGCCTTTGAATCGATCGGCTGGACGCGCGTCAACAATCTGTGCGGATTTGTTCTTCAATGTGGATTTGATCGTTTCGAGATCAGCCACCGCAAGCGCGTCAAATTTTGCTTTGAATTGTTTTGGTGCTCGTTGAGCGGGTGCATTTGTCCAGGCGTGGCCCTCCGCTTTCCATTTGGGTGCGCCGCCTTCGAGAATTGAGATATGCGAGGCGCCCATGACTTTGAATGTCCACCACACTCGGGCAGCCGCAAACAAACCCGCGCCATCATAGACGACGATATGATCTTGATCCGAAATGCCCATAGCGCCAACGATGCGTGCGAACTCATCGGCACTTGGCAACATGTGCGGCAGATTTGTTGTTTTGTCGGCAACTGCGTCGATATCGAAATGTTGCGCATTCGGAATATGGCCTTCCGCATATTCCTTTTTGCCATCGCGATTCATCGTTGGCAGATACCAACTCGCGTCGATGATTGCGACATGGGTGTCATTGATATGCGCTGCAAGCCATTCAGTTGAAACAAAAGGTGAGGCGGTCATTTTTGTAAAATCCTCAAACTAGCGCGATGCGTACGCGACGATTGATCTTGCCTTTTTTCTCGATGGCCGTCACCGCGACCATGCCAATCTCGCTCGTGTTCTTTACATGCGTGCCGCCGCAGGGTTGCAGATCAAGTCCTGCAATATCCACAAGGCGCACGCGGCCCGTGCCCATCGGCGGCTTTACGGACATGGTTTTGACGAGCGAGGGATTAGCTTCCAATTCTTCGTCAGCAATCCAGCGATAGGTTACATCGGCATTTTGCGAAATGCGCCGCATCAACTCGGCTGTGATTTCGTATTTGCCTTGGCCGGCGTCAGGAATATCAAAATCAAGACGCCCATCGCCATCACCGATTGAACCGCCTGTTACAGGATAGGGCAGCACCGTTGTTAACACATGCAGTGCCGTGTGAATGCGCATTCGTTCCAACCGAATGTCCCAATCGATTGCGGCCACGACTTTGTCGCCGACTTTCGGTAGCACTTCTCCTTCTTGAGGCACATGCACCACTTGCGATTTGTCTTCGCCATAGACCGTCGTTGCGATTTTTGTCACCGCGCCATTTGAATGCGTAATGGTTCCGACGTCACCGGGCTGTCCGCCGCCTGTCGCGTAAAACACCGTGCGATCAAGAATGATGCCGTTACGCTCATTGATCGCGACGATGATCGCTTCGCATGATTTCAAATAGGCGTCGTCGCGGAAGAGTAATTCGGTCGGCATGTCACAAGAAATCCGGCTTGATGGAAGACTGATTAGTCAACCATGCCGGAACAGGAAGATTCTTGGAACGCAAAAATTCAGGGTTCAGCATTTTGGAGGCGTAGCGGCTCATGCCGTCGCAAAGGATCGTTACGATCGTATGTCCGGGTCCGAGTTGTTTGGCCAAGCGGATCGCGCCCGAGATATTGACGCCCGATGAACCGCCAAGCGAAATGCCTTCTTCTTCCTGCAACTTAAAGACGAGCGGGATCGCTTCGTCGTCCGTGATTTGAAACGCGACATCAATCGGAGCGCCTTCAAGATTTTTCGTAATTCGACCTTGGCCGATCCCTTCGGTGATGGACGAGTCCTCAGATTTCAATTCGCCATGCGTATAGAAATTATAGAGCGCGGCGCCCATCGGATCGGCAAGGCCGATTTTGATTTTGGGATTTAGAGCTTTGAGACCACGACCAGTTCCCGCAATTGTTCCGCCGGTGCCAACCGCGCAGATAAAGCCGTCCACTTTGCCATCGGTCTGCTCATAGATTTCTTTCGCTGTCGTCCTCTGATGGACTTCGCGGTTGGCGACATTGTCGAATTGGTTGGCCCAGATTGCGCCCGCCTTTTCAGTGGCGGCGAGTTTCTCCGCCAAGCGGCCGGACAGTTTCACATAATTATTAGGGTTCGAATAAGGCACGGCGGGGACTTCAATCAAAGTTGCTCCCATCTGCCGCAGCGTTGATTTCTTTTCTTCTGATTGGGTCTCTGGAATCACGATCACGGTTTTGAGCCCGAGCGCATTGCCGACGAGCGTCAGGCCGATGCCTGTATTCCCGGCCGTTCCTTCGACGATTGTGCCGCCGGGCTTTAGCGTGCCACGTTTCACTGCATCTGAAATAATGCCCAAAGCTGCGCGATCTTTGACCGAACCACCCGGATTCATAAACTCGGCTTTGCCAAGAATGGTGCATCCTGTTTCATCGGAAGCCCGGTTTAGGCGAATGAGCGGTGTATTTCCTATGGTTTCGAGGAGGGTTTGGGCGATGGCCATGGGATCTCGGGGGTAAGATTTGCTGCACGGGGCGTGTCACGAATTGATAGATAGTGGCGTTGAGGAAAAGCCGCAATCTCTCGAAATTGTGTCCGGTGACGTGTCAATTTCCTGCGACAAATTGTGTTGTCAAAAAAAGAAAAAAGGCGTGATCCGCTCTTTTGCCTTCTTCGTAATTCCGCTAATTAGTGATCAGAGGTGTGTGTTTTGGCTATAAATGGGTTTAATTCTGAGCGGGAAGGTGCATTAAACGCCCTTTTGGCAGATTATGCGGCGGGTTATTTAAATCCCGCTCTCCATAGTTTGGTCGCGGCCCATCTCGAAATGAAGCCGGATAACCGTTCGTTCGTATCGACTCTTGAGGCTGCCCAAGCCCGCACGCTTGAAGACGAGACGCCGGTTGATGTCGCCGATCGCCAAGCGTTCCTCGATCGTGTTTTTGCTATCGGGGACCGTCAGGTTCCGGTGATGATCAAGCGCAAGAATTCCGTGCTGCCGGACGCGCTTCACGCCTTCGTCGGCCGTGAATTGGATGACGTGAAATGGCGCAGTGTGCTCCCGGGTCTCAAAGAATTCCATATTTTCGATAAGGACTCTGAGACGGAGGCGTCGCTTCTGTGGATCCGTTCGGGTCGTCGTATGCCCGCGCACACACATGAAGGTTCAGAAGTTACGCTCGTATTGAAGGGCGGCTTTTCGGACATTATGGGTCATTATTGTCGTGGTGATATTGCGATTGCTGACGGCGATGTGGACCATCGTCCGCGCGCGGATAATGGTGGCGATTGTATTTGTTTTGCCGTGACCGATGCACCTGTGCGGTTGACCGGTCTCATCGGGCGTTTCCTGCAACGTTTCTCAGGTTATTGATATGAGCGATCTTTACCGCGCGCAGCCAGAAGATGGGCTTGCGTGGGTGACAGGCGCAAGCTCCGGAATTGGTCGCGGAACCGCGCTTGAATTGACGCGGCGCGGTTTTCGTGTCTTAGCGACCGCTCGTTCAAAAGAAGCGCTCGATACACTTGTAAGCGAAGCATCTTCTCTTAAAGGCAGCATCATTGCGCGCACAGTTGATGTGACCGATGCAGCCCTACAAAAACAAGTCGTTGATGAGGTAGAAGCGTCAGAAGGGCCGATCGTGTTGGCCTTTTTGAATGCGGGTATTTATTGGCCGATGCGCGCGCATCCTTTCGATGCTGCATCCTTCAAAAAAATTTTTGATGTGAATGTTGGCGGTGTCGTCAATGGTCTTGAAGTGATATTTGATCGCATGGCCGCGCGTGGTCGCGGACAAATCGCGATCAATGCCTCTGTCGCAGGATATATCGGTTTACCGCGTGCCGCTGCGTATTCTTCATCTAAAGCGGCATTGATCGTTATGGCCGAAAGTTTGAAAATCGAGACTGATGCGCTTGGGATCACACTTCAAATCGTCAATCCGGGTTTTGTGAAAACACCATTGACCGATAAAAATGATCACCCGATGCCCTTCTTGATGGAGCTTGTTGACGCTTCTCGCGTGATTTGTAACGGCTTCGCGCGTGGAGGCTTTGAAATCACCTTCCCTTGGCAATTGTCGCGCATTTTGAAATTTTTGCGTCTCTTGCCTTACGAGGCTTATTTTTCGCTCATTCGCAAATCAACCGGCTATCCGCCAAAACGCTAATCATTTCGAATAGATGATTTGGCGGACGTCGATATTGCCTGTGCGGAAGCCGGCTTCGCAATAAGCCAAATAATATTCCCACATTCTGCGAAAACGCTCATCAAAGCCAAGCGGCATCAAATCAGGCCAAGCCGCACGGAAGCGATCGCGCCATTGCACAAGCGTTTCGGCGTAGTCAACGCCGAAAATGCGCTCATGCTGAATCATCATGCCGACACGTTCACCAAGTTGCTTCATAATACGAGGTGAGGGCAGCATACCGCCCGGAAAAATATAGCGGCGAATGAAATCCATCTCGCGGCGATAAGTCTGGAAAAAGCGGTCCTGAATCGTAATCACTTGCAATCCGGCTTTACCGCCAACCTTCAAGCGTTCGGAAAGGGTGTTGAAATAAACGGGCCAGAATTGTTCCCCGACCGCTTCGAACATTTCAATTGAAGCAACACGGTCATAGAGCCCGCGCTCATCGCGGTAATCTTGCAATTTAATCTCGACTTTTTCATTGAGCCCCACATTGAAGATACGCTTCTTTGCATAGTCGAATTGCTCTTGCGAGATGGTAAGACCGGTGACTCGGCAACCGATTTCCTTTGCGGCAAATTCTGCAAAGCCGCCCCAACCGCATCCGATTTCCAAAACAGAGTCATTGCTTCCGATTTTTGTTTCGCGCGCGAGCGCTGCATATTTTGCAGTTTGCCCGTTTTGCAAATCTTTCCCAGGCGTTTCGAACAGGGCCGATGAATAGGTCATTGTCGGATCAAGCCACCGCGTATAAAACGCATTGCCTAAATCATAATGGGCATGAATGTTTCGCTTTGATCCGGCTTTCGTGTTGCGATTAAGCCAATGGTGGAACAATTGCCAATAACGAATAATGGCTCTGCCTTCTAGCATCATCGAAATCAAATGATGATTGGCCGTGAAGAGTTGCAGAAAAACCGTGAGGTCTCTTGCTTCCCACTCACCACGTAAGAAGGATTCCGCAACGCCGATATCGCCACCCGTCATCAACCGCCTTGCGAAAGAGTAATCATGGATGATCATCTCCGCATCGGGGCCTTTTTGTGCGCCTTCGAAGACAAAGCTGCGACCATCAGGCAAACGGAGTGTTAGAGAACCAAATTCGATACGACTGGCCAGTTTCATAGCTTGGCGAACAAAAAAAGGTAGCGTCGCCGTAGCGTTGCTTAAAGTTTCACGAGTCATTTTCACCGCCGGGGCGACATGATTGGCCGTATCAAGCATGACATTCCCATTCCCGTGTCAAGAACAAGCCTTCGCGGGCCGTTCTTATTTCTCACTAATCACACTTGAGGGCTCAGGCGGCGCAGGTCGCGCATGAAGACGCAGACCTTTCATCCAAAGCCGGAGCGCCTCAATATGAATTCCACCAATTATTTTGAGGGTGAGAAACGGGATCGTCAAGCAGAGCTGAACGAGGGAACGGGTTGAAAATCGCAAAAAACTCCCATGAAAACTCGCCGCCATAACAGGCTCGTCTTGATCGGTCACAAGGATCCGAACGCCAACGGTTTCATCGGGCGGGTGAATTCGAAAGCGGTAAGCCATTTCAACCGGATTGAATGGCGAAACGAAAAAGCGCTTGGGGCTTTCTTGGCGAATGCCGGCTTCAGTCTGTTCGCCAGGTTTTAAGGGGGCCACATAGGTATGATGCTCGCCAAAAGTATTGCGAACCTCATAGAGAAGGCCCACGAGCCGTTCCTGATCATCATAAGCGAAATAGACGCTTAACGGATCAAAGACATAGCCGAGAATTCTTGGATAGCAGAGAAGGTGAATGCGTCCACCATCCAGTTGAAGTCCTGCTTTTTTGAAGAGTTTCCGCGCGTGTGAGGCAAGAGATGAGCCGTCCCGCGGGCCATGATCGCGCTCATAGACGCTCATCAAATTGAATTTGTTCACCGAGAATAATGGACTTTGGCGATCAATCTGATCGAGTGCGTCAAGATCGATGAGAAGCGAAAAGACGGAATAAGAAAAGCGATGGCTGACCGGCCTCATGCGCTGATGCATGACCGGACCGCAATAAAACGAGATCGGATCAAATTCGAAAGCGTGATGTTTCTGATTTGTGTTCGTGTTCATTCGGCAGCCGTAGCAAGACGAGGGCGCAGAGCCCAGTCCGGCAGGGCTCCGAAATGGGCCGCGACATCAAGACCTGACATCAAACCATCTTCATGGAAACCATATCGTGTCCATGCGCCAGCAAACCAACTTCGGTTTTTTCCTTGCAAGCGACCAAGCTTTGGCTGAGCTTCAATGGCAGCGGCATCAAATTGTGGGTGATCATAAGTATAGATACCGAAAACACTCTCTTCAGCCGGTGGCGTTTGCGGATTGAGTGTCACAAATACCGGACGATCGGAATCAAGATTTTGTAATTTATTCATCCAATAGGTGACACAAAGATCATCATAGAGACCTTTGCCTTGTAACACATTCCACGCCGCCCAAGCGCGTTTACGCTTTGGCATGAAGCGCTGATCGCGGTGTAGATAGACTTTGTTGGGCTTATAGGGAATGGCACCGAGCACGGCACGCTCTTCCGCAGTTGCACCTCCACCAAGAATTGAAAGTGTCTCATCCGTGTGCGAAGCGAAGATCACGCCGTCGAATGTTTCTTCTGTGCCGTCGGATAAGGAAAGACGAACGAAATCAGTGTACCTTTCAACTGACTTTACGCCTATACCCAAACGCACGCGATCTTGAAACGCTGCGATCATTTTTTTGACATAAGTCCGACTGCCACCGCGAACGGTACGCCATTCAGGCGCTGCAAATCCGAGAAGGTGATGATTGTTAAAAAAGGCGATAAATGTCCGCGCCGGAAAATTCAGCATCGCTTGCGTCGACATGGACCAGATTGCGGCCCCCATGGGCAACAAATAATCATTACGGAATTTTTGTGAGAAGCGGTGACGCACCAAATAATCGCCGAGCGAAACATCATCGAGTCGATTATCTTTGAAATCCGAAAAAGCAGTTCGATTGAAGCGCAATATTTCGAACAGCATTTTTAGATAGCCGGGCGAAAACAAATTTGACCTTTGCGCGAATAAACCGCCAACAGGATTTTTTGTACGCCCACACCATTCAAAACGACCGTGATCGGCTGAGAGTGAAAAGCTCATATCCGAGAATTCAGTCTCAACGCCGAGATGATTGAAGAGCGAAGTTAGAAGGGGATAATTTACTTCGTTATAAACAATGAAGCCGGTGTCAACTGAGAGCCTCTTTCCATCATAATCAATATCGACCGTTGCCGAGTGACCGCCGGCGCGTGCGTCTTTATCAAAAACAGTAATCTCATGCGAAGTGCAGGTCGAGAGAGCATAAGCCGCCGCATTTCCTGCAATCCCGGTGCCGATAACGGCTAGCCGCATTTTGTCCCCGCTTTGTGTGCGTAATTTCTTCATCATGGGCTTTAAGCTGATTCCTTCAAGGATTTATATGCGTCCAAAGCACGAATTCGCGCTGCATCATGATCGACAATCGGTTTTGGATAGGTTTTACCAAGAATTACGCCGGCAGCTTCAAGTTCAAGCGGCTTTGCGGTCCAAGGTGCATGGATGACGCGCGCGGGAAGTGTCTTCAATTCGGGAACAAATTTGCGTACATAATCTCCGTTGGGGTCAAATTTCTCGCCCTGCAACATGGGGTTAAAAATTCGAAAATAAGGCGCTGCGTCCGCACCCGAGCCCGCGACCCATTGCCAGCTTGCCGGATTATTGGCGACATCTGCGTCGACAAGTGTATCCCAAAACCAATCTTCACCGCGACGCCAATCGATCAGCAAATGTTTGACCAAGAATGAGGCGGTGATCATTCGCACGCGATTATGCATGAAGCCGGTTTGCCATAATTCACGCATACCTGCATCAACGATAGGAAAGCCCGTCTCGCCGCGCGACCAAGCTTTGAAAAGCTTTTCATCACGCCGCCAGGGAAAGCCATCAAAGCTTCTTTGTACATTGGTGCGCGTTAAATCGGGTTCATGAAAAAGAAGATGATGCGCAAATTCGCGCCAGCCCAATTCGGATTGGAACACACGCAAATCTTCAGATGATGCACGGCTTTTGCGACTTGCTATCGCGAGATCTGCGGCATGCCACACTTGTTTGATCGATATTTCACCAAAGCGAAGATGTGGTGAAAGACGTGAAGTTGAAATGCGATCAGGTCGATTGCGATCCTCCGCATAGCCTTTGAAGCTATTCTCTAGGAAATCATCGAGTCTCTTGATCGCACCCGCTTCGCCCAGCGTCCATTCGGCTTGAAGGCCGGAAGACCAATCCGGCTTTTGAGGCAGCAGGTTTAGATCTTTCAAGGAAACAGCGCCGCTGAACTTTTTCACTTCAAGCGATGTCAGTTTTTTGGGAGCCGGTTCTGCTTGCGCAACATCATGATCGAGCCGAGACGCCCGCCAATAGGGCGTAAAGACTTTCATCGGATCACCGGTTTTTGATTTCACTTCCCAAGGCTCACGCAGGAGCGAGCCGCTGAAACTTTTAACCGTGAGGCCCTTGGCTTCATAATGCGACTTCAACGATTTATCAGCTTCGACCTGCAAAGGGTGATAACGGCGGTTCCAGAAGATCGTGCTGATCGAGTGGTCGGCAACAAGCTTATCGATGATCTTTAAAGGCGTGCCTTTGAAGAAATGAAGCGTGCCGCCGCGCTTTTCAATGTCGCGGGCAAGAGATGTTAGACTGTGATGAAGCCACCATCGTGACGCGCCGCCGAGTGAACGGCCACCGGCCGCTGTCTCATCATGAATAAAAGCGAGGACCAACGGCTTTTTGGATGCGACCGCGGCGAGGAGCGCCGGATTGTCGGTCAAACGGAGATCGTCGCGAAAGAGGAGGAGGGCGGCGTCACTCATAACCGGGTTCAAACTCTCGAAATTTGAATTTTTTACGGTCTGAGGCGGATTTGGATTGCTTAAACTCAATAGAAGGGTCGAAAACGGTACTTCTTTGATCAAATAGCAAAAATTTTGAGGAAAAGAGGGGTGGCTCCTCGAGCAGGACTCGAACCTGCGACCATTCGATTAACAGTCGAACGCTCTACCAGCTGAGCTATCGAGGATCACCTAACCGGAGCCGATACATCAGACCGGACCCAGGGCGCAAGTGGAATCGACCCCTTTTCCCGCGCTCTGTGCCTTAAACGTTAAAAACAGACAACAAGTCGATTTATATTCCCGTTTTGATGTCAAACTGATTGACCGGGCGCGCGGAGTGTCTGTATCTGTCCAGCATTCACCGACACGGGGCCTCGTGGCGGAGTGGTTACGTAGAGGACTGCAAATCCTTGTACCCCGGTTCGATTCCGGGCGAGGCCTCCAAATCGCCGTCAGTTCAGGCTTTTCGTGTGTTTGTGGCGTTGCGTTGATCAGCCCCTTCAGTTGCGTCCCATGTAAAATTGCATAACTCGGTCGTTTTTTCCGCTCGGTTCCTTGCGGCACGAGGGGCGACTCTCCTATATGCAAAGCGTTAACCATAACCGATGTCTTAATCTGACAGGTTTATCATGAATTCGACTCGTCCGCTTCTCGCCTCTGTGGCGACTCTCGCACTGTCTCTCTCAATGGGGGCGGTGAAAGCGGAAACCATCGAAACGGCTCTAGCCCGCGCTTACGCGAATAATGTCGATTTGAACGCGCAACGGGCGAGTGTACGCGCGACTGATGAGCAGGTGCCGCGTGCTAAATCTGGCTATTTGCCGCGCGTATCGGCGCAAGCGCAGGGTGGTAAAAACAACAATGTCTATAATGGCTCAGAGGCGAATTTGACCCCACGCGGTCTAGCGCTGACGATCACCCAGAATCTTTACAATGGCGATCGTACCGCCAGCCAGATTAATGCAGCTGAAGCGGGCGTTCTCGCAGCCCAAGCGGGATTGCGTCAAACCGAACAAAGCGTGCTTTTGAATGCCGCTACACAATATATGAATGTTGTGCGTGACGAAGCTGTGGTTCGTTTGCGCACGGCGAATATTGGCGTGTTGAAAGAACAGCTTCGCCAGACGCAAGATCGTTTTCATGTCGGTGAAGTGACCCGCACAGATGTGGCACAAGTGGAAGCTCAACTTGCCGCAGCGGAAGCCGAATTTTCGACAGCCGTAACAAATATCGCTGTGAGCCGTGCAGCCTATGGTCAGGTTGTCGGCGCTGAGCCTGTTGATCTTGCTGATGCCGAGCCCGTTTCAAAGGGTCTGCCGGGTAGTTTGAAACAAGCTTTAGCCTCTGGTGAATCGTCGCATCCGCAAGTTCAAGCTGCGCGTCATGCGGTTGAAGTGGCCGAAGCGAGTGTGAAAGCCGCCGAAAGTGAATTGAAGCCAAGCGTAGATTTGCAGGGCTCCGTGTCACGTAACTGGGATTATAAATCAGCGAATGATGAAGTGAGCGATGCGAAACTTTTAGGTGTGCTCTCGGTCCCACTTTATGAAGCAGGGGAAGTATCGGCGCGCGTTCGTGCAGCTAAAGAAACACTTGGCCAAAGGCAATTGGAAGCTGATAGCGCGCGCTTTGCCGTACGTTCAGCGATCGCAGGTGCATGGAGCCAATTTGAAACGGCGAATGCACGTTTGAAATCGGCAAAAGCGCAGATAGCCGCGGCAGAAATTGCTTTGAATGGCGTGCGTGAAGAAGCGAAAGTGGGACAGCGCACAACTCTTGATGTTTTGGTCTCGAGCCAGAATCTATTAAGTGCGCAAGTTAATCTTGTGTCCGCACAACATGACCGTGTTGTGGCATCTTATCAGGTGCTCGCGAGCGTCGGTCGCCTCTCGGCCTCGCGGCTTGGCTTGAAAGTTGCAGCCTATGATCCGAAAAAACATTATGAAGCGAGCAAATCGCGCGCGACCGGAACCGACCTTACTCCCTATTAATTGAGTATAACTCGTCCGAAACCGGTAGATTGGTGCCACGGATGCCAAGGTTCTGTCTTGCCGTCTGCCCTTCAGGTGTTTTAATGTCCTCTCTCAAAGAGGGACTATGATGTCTGTCGCAACTGCACGTAATCAAGAGCCGACCATGGAGGATATTCTCGCCTCCATCCGGAAGATTATTTCAGACGATCTTGAAGGCGGCGTAGCGCGCCCTTCGGATGATGCGTCAGCAAATGGGGCTGATGTCTATGATTTGGCCGATCAGATGGCTTTTCATGCCCAAAAGGAAGCTGCGCTTTTGAGCCCACTCGGGGTTAGCGATGACCGGGCGGAGAGCGTAAAGACGGTGCCTGAGGCGCAACATATAGTGTCAGATCCCGTTGCAGTCGTCACCGAATTGGCCGTGCGGATGCGCAGTGTCGTCGAAGCCGCGCTCCTTGAGCAGCGGACGCGTCCAGCGCCTGCTCCGGCTGAACCACCGGCGGTTCCGGAAAAAAGCCTGTCGCTATCCCCGAATGTTCAAAGCTCTGTAGCTTCGGCGTTGGAAGCATTACGGCAGACACCGGTCGCACCGCCTCAGCCGAAACCTGAAGCGACGGACGCAGTTTTGCGGTCTTTGGTTGAATCCGCGCTTCAGCCGGTTCTTGCAAAATGGCTTGATGCCAATTTGCTAGGCATTGTGGAGCGTTTGGTCAAAGCCGAAATCGAAAAGATTTCCCGCGAGCGCTGAACGCGCATTCCATATTCCGTTTCGCCAAGTTGACAGGGCGCTTAGGCTCCGCTTTCTAGCGCCTTCATTTAGCGCTTTTGGGCCGATTCCGGCCGGGATGATCTTTCATGATGGACAATCGGTTTGATCCAGCGGCAGTTGAAGCCCGCATTCGTGATGTGTGGGAGAAGGAAGGCGCGTTTAAAGCCGGTCGCCCTGAGCGCAAAGCCGCAAAGCCTTACACGATCGTCATCCCGCCACCGAATGTGACGGGCTCGCTCCACATGGGCCATGCGCTCAACAATACGCTGCAGGATATTCTCTGCCGCTTCGAGCGGATGCGCGGCCGCGACGTGCTCTGGCAACCGGGCACCGACCATGCGGGCATTGCGACGCAGATGGTGGTCGAGCGGCAACTCGCCGAACGCAAGGAAACTTCGCGCCGCGATATGGGCCGTGATGCATTTTTGAAACGCGTCTGGTCGTGGAAAGAAGAGTCGGGCGGTCTCATCATCAATCAGTTGAAGCGTCTCGGCGCATCATGTGACTGGTCGCGCGAACGCTTCACCATGGGCAAGAACGGTGCGCCGGACGATCAGATGGTGCGCGCGGTGACGAAGGTCTTCGTCGAACTCTACAACAAAAAGCTCATCTACAAAGACAAGCGCCTTGTGAATTGGGATCCGCATTTTGAATCTGCGATCTCGGATCTCGAAGTGGTGCAGGTTGATAAAAAAGGTTCGTTCAAATTCACGCGTGGGGACGAAGCGCCATTCAATGCAGATGCACTTGCGAAGGCGCTAGCGAAAGATCCGCATGGGCATCTTTATTATTTTGATTATCCGGTTGAAGGCGCGACTTACGATCCGAATGATCCGTCGACATTCGTGCCGATTGCCACAACACGTCCGGAGACGATGCTCGGCGATACCGCGATTGCCATTCATCCCGAGAATAAAAAATTAAAGCACCTAATCGGCAAGCATATCATTCTGCCGCTTGTCGGCCGTCGTGTGCCGGTTGTCGGTGATGAGTATGCCGATCCAGAAAAGGGCACAGGCGCAGTGAAGATCACACCGGCGCATGACTTCAACGATTTTGAAGTCGGCAAGCGGCATGCTATTCCGGCGATCAATGTACTGACCCGTCAAGCTAAGATTTTCATCGAAGGTAATGAGACGTTCACGCCGGATGTTGCAACTTTATCTGCTGATGTGAAAGTACTCGACGGACTTGATCGTTATGAAGCGCGCAAGCGCGTTGTCGCGATGGTGGAAGCTGCGGGTTATCTTGCGAAGGTTGAACCCTATGCGAGTCAAGTGCCGCATGGCGACAGGTCAAATTCAGCGATCGAGCCTTACCTTACAGATCAATGGTATGTGGACGCAAAGACACTTACCAAAGACGCACTTGAAAGTGTCAGGGTAGGGCGGACGAAATTTGTCCCTGAGAATTGGACGAAGACTTATTATCAATGGTTAGAGAATATCGAGTCATGGTGCGTCTCGCGCCAGCTCTGGTGGGGCCATCAGATTCCGGTATGGTATGGACCGGATGGCAAAGTGTTTGTCGCATCAAACGAGAATGATGCGTCGCTTGAGGCCGAAAAACATTACGGCATCAAGACAGACTTGACGCGCGACGAAGACGTGCTCGACACATGGTTCTCGTCCGCGCTCTGGCCGTTTTCGACGCTTGGCTGGCCGGATGAAACGCCGGAAGTCGCACGCTATTATCCGACCGATGTGTTGGTGACGGGCTTCGACATCATCTTCTTCTGGGTCGCGCGCATGATGATGATTGGCGATCACTTCATGAAGACAGAACCGTTCCATACGGTTTATATTCACGCGCTCGTCCGCGACGAGAAGGGCGCGAAAATGTCGAAGTCGAAGGGCAATGTGATTGACCCGCTCGATTTGATCGATACCTATGGCGCGGATGCACTGCGTTTCACATTGTCGGCAATGGCGGCGCAGGGTCGTGACATCAAGCTCTCGACGCAACGCATCGAGGGGTATCGCAATTTCGCAACGAAGCTCTGGAACGCCGCGCGTTTTGCCGAGATGAATGGCTGCGCGCGTGTCGCGGGCTTTGATCCGAAAGCGGTGAAGCTTTCGCTCAACAAATGGGCGATTGGCGAGCTCGCCACGGCAACATCTGACATCACGAAGGCGATTGAGACCTATCGCTTCAATGATGCCGCGAATGCGGCCTATCGCTTCACATGGAATGTGTATTGCGACTGGTATCTCGAACTCGCAAAGCCGGTATTCAACGGTGCGGATGTGGCGGCGAAAGCCGAGACGCGCGCGAGCATCGCGTATGTGCTCGACGGCATTTTGAAGATTCTCCATCCGTTCATGCCGTATCTGACCGAAGAGCTCTGGGCGATTAAGGGGGCTCAAGGTCCGAAGCGCGAAAGCATTTTGGCACTCACGGATTGGCCATCACTTGCAGGACTTGAAGCGCCGGATGCGGAAGCCGAAATTGGTTGGCTTGTTGATCTTGTCACTGAGATCCGCTCGGCGCGTAATGAAATCAACGTGCCCGCAAGCACGCAGACTCCGTTGGTGCTCGTTGGTGCGTCCGCTGCGACGCGGGATCGTGCGACGCGCTGGAATGATATGTTGAAGCGCCTTGCACGCCTCTCCGATATTTCCTTCGCTGATCAACCACCCGCGCAATCGGCGCAGATGGTGATCCGTGGCGAAATTGCAGCATTGCCGCTTGCGGGCATCATCGACATTGCGGCTGAGCAAGCGCGCTTGAAGAAAGAACTTGAGAAGATCGCAAGCGAAATGGCGAAGATCGACGCAAAGCTCAACAATGCGGATTTCATGGCGCGCGCGCCGGAAGAGATTGTCGAAGAGCAACACGAACGCCGCGCGGAATTCGCCGAGCGTCAGGTGAAGCTCTCGGAGGCTCTGTCGCGGTTGGCGTGATTATGTCGTCTTTGCGAGGAGCGCTTTAGCGCGACGTGGCAATCTAGTTTCGTCATTGCGAGCGTGAAGCATATAAACCGTCATTGCGAGCGAACGCGAAGCAATCCAGTTAGAGTCTCAAGAAAAGGCTCTATGTTGTCGTGGCATTTTAAAGCCAATCATCAGCTGGATTGCTTCGCTCACGCTCGCAATGACGGATTGAGGTTTCCGCTCCTCGCAATGACGGACTGAGGTTTGCTCGCATTTATCTCAAATCCTAGCGTTCAAATTCACGTCCATTCATCCTCTCATGCCTAAAGTCGGTAGTCCGCGTGGATCACGTCGGGCTATTAGCGTTTTGGTGTGAGGCTGATAATCTTCTTTTAGGTCATGTATTTCATGACTTGAGGTTTAACATCCTCACCAAGGGCGGCAGGGCATCTGCCGACACCAAAATACCCTAACGTTGCTAAACGTCGGGGTGGCGGCGTTATGTTCAGGTCGCGAGACTAAAAGCGTCGCGGCCAACTCTTGGTGGCATGTTAACACCCCGGCACCAGCGCGCTTTGCGCTGGGGCAATTGTCTCAAAGCGAGAAAGGGGAATGAAAATGCCGCGCTGTGATTTCAAACCGCCCCAATCGCTCACAGAAAGTCTTCAGCGTTTCACGCTTGAATTAAACTGCATGATGGTCTGGCTGCGCAATGAAGCGCGTTATCACGATGCGATGGATCAAACGGTTCTTGATACGGCGTTGCTGATTTCCGATAAGCTTGATGACTCGCATCGGGAAGCCGAGAAACTTATACCAGAGATTGATCGGCGTGTAGAAGGTGTAGATAGGACCTAAACCATCCCCTCGCTCTTCAAAAGTCTACATCCGGTAATCTTCCATTCACCCGTGCTGTCACGTTCGAGCGTGTAGAGCGCGGACCACATCCGACCTTGCTCATCAGTCAAGCGCACGATTTGAGAATAGCCATTATCAAGCGGCGTCGGATCAACAAAGCTCCAGTCTTTCGCACGATATACGGGCGGATAGCCTGTCTTCACCATCTCCATGAAAATCTGCGAAGAGGGAAAAACCTGTTTGATCACATCGGCGGCGTGGGAATAGGCGCGCTGCGTGTCATCTTCATTGAAAGCCTTCAACTGATCGCTGATCACGGATTGAATTTCATTCGCTGCATCAGCGTGCGCGCGCGGCACGAATGTCGTGGCGCTTGCGAACACCAAAAGCGCTAAGACGCAGAGGCGAAACTCAAAACGCGGCATGACCAACTTCCTTCGGGTTCAGACTTTCTCGATGAGAAAAGCAATCACTTGATCTTTACGCGTCTCTTCGATCAGTCGATCACCGGTCTCGTTGAGCGCATGGGGAATATCGATCACAGCCATTGGGTCCGTCACGGTGACATAAAGCCGCGTGCCTTTCTCCAAGTTTGCGAGCGCCTTGCGCAGGCGAAGCGCAGGCAAGGGGCATTTCAACCCTTTGAGGTCAAGGGGATGGGTATTCATGCGGAGTATTTTGACAAATTGCGGTGGGGGCGTCAAAGCGGGGGCATGAGTGGGCGCTGCGGGGTGAAGATGAAGATTATCGGGCTGGCGGGCTGGAGCGGGGCGGGGAAGACGACATTGATTAAGCGGCTTCTGCCCGCACTGGTCGCGCGGGGGTATTCCGTCTCGACCGTCAAACACGCGCATCACCGCTTCGATATTGATTATCCCGGCAAGGATTCTCATGCGCATCGCGAGGCGGGGGCGAAGGAAGTGCTAATCGTGTCCGGTGAACGCTTTGCTCTGATGCATGAATTGCGCGGAGAGGCCGAGCCTGATCTCAAGCGTCTCCTTTCACTGATGACGCCCGTTGATTTTGTGATTGTTGAAGGTTTCAAATCGGCGGCCTATCCGAAAATCGAAATTCATCGCGCAGAGAACGGCAAAGACTATCTCTATCCAAGCGACGAGCGGATCCTTGCGGTGGCGAGCGATCAACCAGAACGCATCAAAGAGCGGGTTTCACTTGACCTTGCCGATGTGGACGCGATTGCCGCTTTTGTTATCGCCCATGCCGCGCCCTTATCAGAGGTGCCTGAGAGCCTCAACGCGGATCAAGGCGCGCATAGCGCGTCTCGGCGCGTGTAAGCTCTTCCGGCGTGTTGATGTTGAAAAACGGATCATCATCTTCGCTCCATTCAACAGAATGAAAACCAATCTGGCGCGCCAAGCAGCGTAAGGACCGATCCTCGGATCGCTCTCGATAGGTTTGAAGTGTTGCATGAGATAAAACAGGCCAAAGCCCTGTAGAAAAATGAAATTGATTTTTTGATTGCGCGAAAACGCACGACGCTTTTGACTGAACTTTGTCCGCCAATCTCTCGATCAAATCGAGGGGCAAAAAGGGCGTGTCACCGGCTAAGAGCGCGAAATGGCTCGCAGAAGGATGGTGCTGTTTCGCCCATCTCAACGCAGAGCTTAAGCCCGTGAGCGGCCCTAAGCCGGAGGCGTCATCAGACAAAAGCGTTAAGCCGAATTCTGAATAGGCTGAGCCGTCCTGAGGGGTTGAGAGCGCGATTGCGCTGACCTGTGGATGAAGCCTCTCGATGATGTGATCAAGCAAGCTCCGGCCCGCGAGTTTCAGAAGCGGCTTCTCGACGCCGCCCATGCGCGTGCCCTTGCCACCGACAAGGATCACCGCTGGGATCGAGTGTTTCGTCATAAGCGCCCCGACACGACGTCACATCGTATCGGGGTAATCGCATAAAGTGGAGAGGGGAACCACTCAGTTTCCGCTCTTGACCGGGATCTCTTTCGATTTCGTGCGGATCTCGGCAGGCTTTTTGATCTGGATTTTCAAAAAGCCATGATCGAATTTCGCGTCAACAGCGTTTGAATCTGACTCAAAATCAAGCGGAATGCTGCGGCTAAAGGCGCCGAAGCTTCGCTCGCTCATGTAGTAATCTTTGCCTTTTTGCTCGGCTTTTTTCTCTATTCAACGCTATGGATTAGGCGATTTCCTTCAAGCTATACAGAAATATCTTTATCGGTCACACCGGCAATACCGCCGTGATTTCGACCATGTCTTTTATCTCCGCAAGGTCGATCGAGGGCATAGTAAGAAAAGAGCCATTCGTCTCGCCTGTAGGCAAACGCCGCTCGATCATGCCGAACATGTCCTGCATGTCGCGACGCAGCGATTGGAAGGGATCGAAAGGGGGACTGTGATTGTTAGACCAGAGAGAGGGGATCAAAGACCGCATGAAAACGCTCCTATGGGCTTGAGGATTTCGAGGGTAAAGAGAGCAGGCCGCCTCGGGGCGGCGACGATGAGAGAGGCTAACACGCGGCGCGCCACTTTTCCTTGACCCATCTCAAGCGGCAGTCGATAGAGAGGGACTCGGCCTTTCGGTTGTCATGAGACTTTCATCATCCGGCTGATTTCTACTTTTCCGGTTTTCGTGGTTTCATAAGTCGTTTTCAGGAGATTCGCCTATGGCTTCCACCGTTATCGAAGTGGCCCTTAAGGATCTGGAGGAGGCGGAGTCTGACCGCATTGAGCAGCTTGTCGAGACGCTCGCCAATGACATCATTCCCTCACTTTCCGAGGCTGCCGGTGTATCGGGCACCGATCTTGCAGCCCGTTTGATGGCTGAACTGGGTTATATTGTTGGTTATACGAGTCATCCTGCAGACGCTTTGGATGTGCTGGCGGCGACCGGACAGGCCGTGCGTACGGGCGTTTCGGAGGCGGAAGCTTTGGCGGCGTCTGAAAATGGCGAGACGAGCGAAGAGGGCGAGCGGGACACCACTTGGGCTCCACGACCAAAAACAGGCGGCAATCTTCACTGATATCCCGCTTTTGCCGGAAAGGGGCGGGGTGGTGAGCGCGCCGGGATTCGAACCCGGGACCTACTGATTAAAAGTCAGTTGCTCTACCGGCTGAGCTACGCGCTCTTAACGCGTGCCCTCCGTAGAACGTGGGGGAAAGCCGGTCAATAGGCGAAACCGCCGCATCAGGGCCTTAAATTGCGCTCACTCATATTGTGTTCATCGATTTCCACTAGAGAAATGGCTTGAGTGCCGAGGGAAACGGCAGATCAACAGGAAGGACAGTCGGTTCAATGCAAGTTACGGGATCTGAGCGGCGATGCCTCGCGGTTGTTCTGGCGGCAGGCGAAGGCACGAGAATGAAGTCCTCCCGCCCCAAAGTGCTCCATGAGATTGCCGGACGCTCCATGCTCGGCCATGTGTTTGCTTCCGTCCAAGAGGCAGGGATTTCCGATATTGCCGTCGTCGTCGGGCCGGATCGCCCCGATGTCGAGGCGGCAGCCCGCGCGCGCGCGCCGAATGCGGCGCTCTTCCTGCAGAAAGAACGGTTGGGCACAGCCCATGCTGTTTTAGCCGCGCGTGACGCATTGGCGCGTGGTTACCATGAAGTGTTGGTTCTCTTCGCCGACACGCCTTTGATTGAAACCGCAACCTTAATCGCCATGCGGAAACGACTGGAAGCGGGCAATGCGGTGGTTGCGCTTGGCTTTGAAGCGGCTGATCCCACAGGCTATGGGCGGCTTGTGACCAATGGGCAAAGATTAAACGCGATCCGCGAACATAAGGATGCGACGGAGTCCGAGCGCGCGATCCGCATTTGCAATTCTGGTTTGATGGCGATTGATGGCGCCTTGTCGCTTTCGCTTCTAGATGCGGTTGATCAAAACAACGCGCAGAGAGAATTCTATTTGACAGACATTGTCGGCATCGCTTGCAACCGCGATCTTTCGACAAGCTATGCATTGGCGCCTGAAGATGAAGTGATGGGTGTCAATGACCGCGTTCAACTCGCAAGAGCTGAATCACTCATGCAGGATCGGCTGCGTCGTAAAGCGATGCTGAATGGTGCAACGTTACAAGCGCCGGAAACAGTTCATTTCAGTTTTGATACGGTGCTTGGTCGTGATGTTGTCGTTGAACCCTATGTCTATTTTGGTCCACGCGTGAGCGTTGCCGATCATGTTGTCATTCATGCGTTCAGCCATCTTGAGGACACTGTGATTGAACCGAAAGCGTCCCTCGGCCCCTTCGCGCGTACGCGGCCCGGATCGCATATTGGCGCGTCCGCGAAGATTGGTAATTTTGTTGAACTCAAGAAAGCCACGATCGGTGCGGGCGCGAAAGTTAGCCATTTGAATTATATTGGTGATGCGGATGTCGGCGCGGAAGCCAATGTAGGTGCCGGCACAATCACCTGTAATTATGACGGCTTCTTCAAACATAAAACGACGATTGGTGCCGGTGCTTTTATTGGCGCGAATTCTTCGCTCGTCGCGCCCATTAAAATTGGTGAGGGCGCTTTTGTCGGTTCGGGCTCGGTGATTACCAAAGATGTGGCACCCGACCAATTGGCGGTCGCGCGCGGCAAGCAGATATCGAAAGATGGGTGGGGCGCAAGCTTCCGTGCGGCAAGCGAGGCCAAAAAGAAAGCCAAGGAATAGTTTTTCAATTCTTTGGCTTCATCAGCGTGGAAATGCACCGTCACAAATTGAAACGTAATGTGTTTTGGAATGCATCATGCGTTTCGTTATCAGACGATTAGATAGGTTAGGATTTTGATTCACTATGTGCGGTATTGTCGGAATTATTTCGAATGAACCTGCGGCAGCGCAGGCGATTGAAGCGTTAAAGCGGCTCGAATATCGCGGCTATGATTCCTCTGGTGTGGCGTCACTTTCTAGTGATGGCCGAATTGAACGTTTGCGCGCAGAGGGAAAACTTAAAAATCTCGCTGCAAAATTGAATGCGAATCCGCTCTTTGGCCATATTGCCATTGGTCATACGCGGTGGGCGACGCATGGAAGGCCCACAGAAGATAATGCTCATCCGCATGCGACTGAGCGTGTCGCGGTCGTACACAATGGCATCATCGAAAATTTTCGTGAATTGCGTGCGGAGTTTGAAAAAGATGGTGTAAAATTTTCAAGCGAGACGGATACCGAGGCCGTGCTTCATCTCGTTGATCGCGCGTTACAAAAGAGCGGAGATCCAACAAAAGCTATTGCCGAAGTATTACCCCGTTTGAAAGGCGCTTTTGCATTAGGATTTGTTTTTTCAGGTCATGACAATTTGTTGATTGGTGCGCGCCAGGGCGCGCCTTTGGCGGTTGGTCATGGTGAAGGTGAAATGTATTTGGGCTCCGATGCGTTAGCGCTCGCGCCTTTTACCGACACAGTCACCTATCTTGAAGAAGGCGATTGGGTTGTGCTCTCGCGCGAGGGCGTTACGATTCATGATCGTACAAATACGATCGTCAAACGCGCGAAGCAGAAGAGTGGCGCAGGGGCTTTTCTCGTTGATAAGGGCAATCATCGTCATTTCATGGCGAAAGAAATTGCCGAGCAACCCGAAGTCGTCGGACGAACACTCGCGCATTATATTGATATGAATGCGGGTCGTGTGCATTTACCGGTAACGCTTCCGTTTGATTGGAATAAACTCACGCGCATCACGATTACGGCATGCGGTACGGCTAGCTATGCAGGTCATGTTGCGAAATATTGGTTTGAACAGATTGCGCGTCTTCCGGTCGAAGTCGATGTTGCCTCTGAATTCCGCTATCGTGAAGCGCCATTGCTTGATAGCGGCTTAGCGATTTTCATTTCTCAATCGGGTGAAACGGCTGATACGCTTGCTGGTCTTCGTTACGCAAAGGCGCAAGGCCAATTTATTCTTTCAGTTGTCAATGTGCCCACCTCTTCCATCGCGCGCGAAAGCGATGTGGTGATCCCGACGCTGGCCGGTCCTGAAATTGGTGTCGCGTCAACAAAAGCCTTTACTTGTCAATTGACGGCACTTGCTTGTCTTGCGCTTGCAGCAGGACGCGCGCGTGGCACACTTTCTGAGGCTGATGAACAAGCGCTTGTAAGCGATCTCGTTGCGGTTCCCGCTTTGATGGTTGAAGCTCTAAAGAGTGAAGCCCATATCGAGCATGTCGCACATGATATGGCGAAAGCCAAAGACGTGCTTTATCTCGGCCGTGGCACGAGCTATCCGTTGGCGCTCGAGGGCGCGCTGAAGCTAAAAGAGATTTCATATATTCATGCCGAAGCCTATGCAGCGGGTGAATTGAAACACGGCCCCATCGCTTTGATCGATGAAGACTTACCGGTGATTGTGATTGCGCCCCATGATCCGCTCTATGAGAAAACGGTTTCGAATATGCAGGAAGTCGCCGCGCGCGGCGGGCGGATCATTCTGATTTCTGATCGCGAGGGACTTCATGAAGCGGGCTTGAAGACGCTTGCGGGTATTGAACTCCCAAAAATGAATCCGCGTTTCGCGCCTATCGTCTATTCCGTGCCGGTGCAATTGCTCGCTTATCACGCGGCGGTTGCACTGGGTAAAGACGTGGATCAGCCGCGCAATTTGGCTAAATCGGTAACTGTCGAGTGAGCCTCTTCCGTTTCATTGTGAAGCGCGCTAGATTTTTGCCATGAGCCCACAATCGTCCATGCCTCATCAACGCGAGTCTGGTCCCTTTGATCAGACAGCGACTCCGCGTGCGACGATTGGTCAAAAACTGCGCGGTTATTTTCTAACCGGCATCATTGTGGCCGGTCCGCTCGCGGTGACGGTTTATATTACAACCTGGATCATTGGTCTTATCGATTCTTGGTTCAAGCCACTCATTCCCTCAGGTCTTTTTCCCGAATGGATGGTGCCTTACAATGTACCAGGACTCGGTCTCATCATCGCCTTTGTGAGTTTGACACTACTCGGCTTTTTGACCGCCAATCTTGTCGGGCGCTGGCTTATTGGTTTTGGCGAAACACTTTTGAGCCGCATGCCTGTCGTACGCGGGCTTTATAAGGGCGTGAAGCAGGTTTTTGAGACGATCTTTTCGCAGCAAGGTACGAGTTTTCGTAAAGTCGGTTTGATTGAATATCCGGGTAAAGGCCTCTGGTCTTTAGTGTTTTTATCAACCGCGCCAGAAGGTGAAATTCGCGTCGCTCTTCCGGGGGCTGATGAATATGTGTCGGTATTTTTACCGTGCACGCCTAATCCAACGACTGGCTTTTTCGTTTATGTGAAACGTAAAGACGTGATCGATTTAACGATCTCGATTGATCAAGGCGCTAAGCTCATTATGTCGGCGGGACTCATTCAACCAAGTGCTGCATCAGCGCCTGTAAATATTGCAAATCCGTCTAGCCCGCCCCCACAAGCCTGATCGCTTCATCGCGTTCAAAAAGATAGAGCAAAGTGCGCACGGCTTCGCCACGCTGACTTTGCAGCTTCGGATCTTTTGCAAGGAGCGCCTTCGCATCATCACGCGCCATCGAGAGAAGGGCGCTGTGTTTTGTTGGAACGGCCAATCGAAAACCGGGCATACCCGATTGGCGTGTGCCTAATACATCCCCTTCGCCGCGCAGTTTCAAATCTTCTTCGGCAATTTCAAATCCGTCTTCGGTTTTGCGCATCGTATCGATGCGCGCGCGGCCAATTTCACCAAGGGGACCATAAAGCAACACACAAGACGAGCGCTCGGCACCACGCCCAACGCGACCGCGCAATTGATGAAGCTGCGCAAGTCCAAAACGCTCGGCATGTTCAATGATCATGATTGAGGCTTCAGGCACGTCGACGCCGACTTCGATCACTGTTGTCGCCACAAGAATTTTTGTTTTTCCGAAAGCAAAATCTGACATCGCGCGGTCTTTATCTGCGCCCTTCATTTTACCATGAACAAGGCCGACCCTATCGCCATAGATCTTTCGCAAAGTTTCCGCACGCTCTTCAACAGCGGCGAGATCAAGATCTTCGGATTCATCAACGAGAGGACAGACCCAATAGATACGACGTCCTTCCTGTAAAGGGCGTCTGAGGCTTTCGACAATTTCATCAATCCGCTCGAGGGGCAAAGCGCGTGTATCGATCGGTTTACGACCTGCAGGTTTTTCACGAATGAGAGAGACATCCATATCGCCAAAATAGGTGAGAACAAGCGTGCGGGGTATGGGTGTCGCGGTCATGACAAGCATATCAACCGCTTCACCTTTATGCGCGAGCGCTAATCTTTGATGCACGCCGAAGCGATGTTGCTCATCGATTACAGCTAACCCAAGCTTTTTGAATTCGACCGACTCTTGAAAAAGCGCATGTGTCCCGATGGCGAGTGTGGTGGTTCCCTCAGCAAGACCGGTTAGTGCTTGCGAACGAGCCGCACCTTTCTCTCTTCCTGTCAAAAGAACAATCGAAAGTCTTATGGCGTCAGCAAAGGGTTTTAGCCGCTCATAATGCTGCCGCGCGAGAATTTCTGTTGGCGCCATTAAAGCCGATTGCCATCTGGATTCTGCCGCCATCACCATCGCTAAAAATGCAACAATGGTTTTTCCCGAACCGACATCACCTTGCAACAATCTTAGCATACGCTCAGGCGCGGCGAGATCTTTTTTGATATCTTGCACCGCGGCCTTTTGCGCTTCTGTGAAAGAAAAGGGTAGGGTGCCGAGCGCCGCATTCACAAGCTGACCGTCACCTGTACGTGAAGTACCCGCTTCCTTTTTCATGCGCTCGCGCATCAGAAGAAGCGCCAATTGTCCGGCAAAGAGTTCATCATAGGCCAAGCGCACACGGCTTGAGGCTTCCGGCGCCAACTCATCTTTTGATTTCGGACTATGAAGATTTTTCAGCGCTGCTGTGAAAGAAGGCCACTTCTCACGCATTATCAGAAGCGGATCGCTCCATTCCTCTAGCGTTGGAATTTTAGTTAATGCCGCTTGTGACGCTTTTTGCAAGACGCGTGGATAGAGGCCGGCCGTCAAACCATAAACGGGTTCAAAAGGGGGAAGCTTCGCATAGGCGTCCGCATGAAGCACAAGATCCGGATGTATCATTTGTTTTTTATTGTCGAAGATGTCGATTTTACCGGACACAAAACGTATAGCCCCAATGGGCAGCATCGCTTCGATGCGCGCGCGTTGGGTACTGAAGAAGACGAGGCTGAGCTCATCCGTATCGTCTTCTGTCAGAATGCGATAAGGCACGCGCGCACGGCCCGGCGGCGAAGGCTTATGAGCAAGCACACGCACTTCGTAAGTTCCCGTTTCACTTGCAACAGCTTCACCCAGATTGGTGTTTAAACGACGATCAATCGCGCAATGGGGAAGATGCAAGAGCAAATCAATCAAACGCGCTTCTTGACCTTGTGGTGCCAGCAACCGATCAAAGAGGGGCGCAAGCTTAGGTCCGATTCCCGATAGTGAACGGACAGGCGCGAAAAGCGGATTTAAAATTGAGGGCCGCATGATCAGAGAGGCGTTATCGCCACACGGTTATCATGAAAAGCGGCTCCGCCGAAGGGAGCCGGCGCATCAGCACCGGTTAGACGATTGATGCCTTTACCATCTTTATAGGCTGTGTTGGGCCAAATCGATTCAGCAATCAGCACGCCGCGCACAACGCCATCGAAATAGCGTGCCTTTAATGTTGTTTCGCCACGTTGATTAGAGAGCTTCACATAGGCGCCATTCGTTAGGCCATAGGCTTTCGCATCATCGGGATGGATCATTACGCTGGGCTCACCCTCACGTTCACGCGATGTCTTTGTCTCGGTGAAAGTTGAGTTTAGGTAATTGCGCGCGGGGCTTGTTGCGAGGCGGAAAGGGTAGGTGTCATTCGCTTCTTCAATCACATTCCAGTGATCGGGAAATTCAGGTATATTGACCAAAGGCCCCATGGGCTTTCCGCCTGCAAAAGGAACACGCGACCATTCAGGCTTGAAACGGAATTTCTTGTCCGGCCAATGAAACCCGTTGATGAAATGCGCCTCCTCAAAGGGTGGTTGCGCGTCGATGTATTGTTCGTCTTCCAAATCTCTAAGCGCGCCCCATCCCGATTGTTGCAGCGTCCAGTCAATGATCTCACGTTCGCTCATCGTGAAAGCTTGATGACTTGCGCCTACACGTTTTGCAATTTCACAAAGCAAGAAATGATTGGTTTTGCATTCGCCGGGCGGATCAATGAGTTTCGGACCGAAGCCAATATATTGATGACCCCCGCCTTGATAGATGTCGTCATGTTCCGTGAACATGGTTGCTGGCAAAAGAATATCGGCATAACGCGCGGTATCCGTCATGAAATGCTCATGCACGACGGTTAAGAGGTCTTCGCGCTCGAATCCCTTAACCACTTTATTTTGTTCAGGCGCGACGGAAACCGGATTCGTGCTTTGGACGAGAAGTGCGCGCACAGGACCACCATCATTTAGCGCGTCGGCTTGATTGGTCAGTACTGCGCCAATGCGCGACTGATCAAGCCAGCGTGATTTGCCGCTTATTTTTTCCAAGCCTTCAATCAGGCTTTTGCGCCAATGATAGATCGCGCCATTATTATGAAACGCTCCGCCCCCCTCATATTGCCACGCACCCGTCACAGCCGCGATGCAGGAGGCGGCATGCATATTCACCGCGCCATTGCGTTGGCGTGAGAAGCCATAGCCTAGTCGGAAGAATGTTTTCTTTCGCATTCCGACGAGCTGCGCAAATTCTTCAATCGTCGCAACCGGAACGCCTGTAATTGCTGATGCCCATTCCGGTGTTTTGGATTTCAAGTGTGAAGCGAATTCATGCGGATGATCAGTGTGCTTCTCAAGATAGTCCCAATCCGCAAGATTGTCGCGGAAGAGGATAAGCATCACCGCGCAAGCGAGTGCGCCATCAGTGCCGGGCTTTAGCACAATCGGTAGATCAGCTTGTTCCAGTGTCGGCGTGCGATAGACATCAATTGCAACGATTTTCGCAGCCCGCATTTTGCGCGCTTGCACCGCGTGGGTCATTACATTGACCTGAGTGGAGACCGCATTCGTTCCCCAGATCACAACGCAATCGGATTTCGCCATTTCACGCGGATCGGGGCCCATGAGTTTACCCGTCCCAGCGATGAAACCCGGCCATGCGAGATTGATGCAGATCGTTGAATAAAATTGCGAATAATTTTTTGTATTCGTGAGTCGCTTGATGCCGTCGCGCTGAATAAGCCCCATTGTGCCGGCATAGTGATAGGGCCAAATCGCTTCAGTTCCATATTCGGCTTCAATCGCGTTGAAGCGCGCGCCAATTTCATCAAGCGCTTCGTCCCACGAGATGCGTGTGAAACTGCCTTCGCCTTTCTTGCCGATGCGTTTCATCGGATACAGCAATCGATCCGGATGATGATTGCGCTCGGCATAGCGCGCGACTTTCGCGCAGATCACGCCTGCAGTGTAAGATTGTTTTTTCGATCCATAGACTCGGCCAATGCGGTTGCCATCGAGCACTTCCACTTCGAGCGCACAGGCCGAAGGGCAATCATGCGGGCAGACGGAGTGTTTGCGCGGGATTGTAGAGACATCATTCATGATGCGAGATTAAGGCGAAGCGGGATTCGTGGCAAATCACAAAAGAAAAACGGCGGCCTTTTGGACCGCCGTTCAAGCTCAAATTTACGAGTTCGTTTAGCCGACGATTTCGTTGCCCGAAAAGAACTGGGCAATTTCAATCTTCGCCGTTTCCGGAGCGTCCGAGCCGTGAACGGTGTTTTCACCGACCGACTTGGCGAAGAGCTTGCGGATCGTGCCGTCTGTAGCATTCGCCGGATTGGTCGCACCCATGACTTCGCGATATTTCGCGATTGCACCTTCGCCTTCAAGCACCTGCACGACGACCGGACCCGAGGTCATGAAATCGACGAGTTCACCGAAGAAGGGGCGTTCCTTATGGACCGCATAGAATGTGCCGGCCTGATCGCGCGTCATGTGGATGCGCTTTTGCGCAACAATCCGCAGGCCAGCCTTCTCGATCACGGCATTCACCGTGCCAGTCAGGTTACGGGCTGTACAATCGGGCTTCAAAATCGAAAAAGTGCGCTCAAGCGTCATGGTCATCGTCCTTTGCATAGCATGCGCTTCATAGCCCCGTGGGGCTTTCGTGTCAAAGGGGCGCGAGCTTTTTAGCCACTTTCGCGAGCGCGTCAGGATAGAGACTGTTCTCTGCCGCGAGCACGCGGGCGCTCAACGTCTCTTTCGTATCGCCTTCGAGCACAGGCACTTTGACTTGCGCGATGATAGGGCCCGCATCAAGCTCCGGTACCACTAAGTGCACCGTGCAGCCATGCTCTTTCACACCATCGGCAAGCGCTCTTTTGTGTGTATCGAGCCCGCGATATGCGGGGAGCAAGGAGGGATGGATGTTGAGTATTCGACCTTCAAAATGCGAAATGAATGAAGCCGATAGCACGCGCATGAAACCGGCCAGGCAAACCAGTTCAATTTTAACTTCATTTAATGCACGAAGTATCTGCTCTTCAAATATTAATTTATCTGAATAATCTTTGTGTGAAATGGTGACTGTTTTGATCCCTGCTGCCTCGGCGATTTCCAAGCCTTTCGCGCTTGGAATATTTGAGATGATGAGGGCAATTTCAGCCGGATATGAGGGGTTGCGAGCGGCCGCAATCAGAGCCGCCATATTGGTACCGCGCCCTGAAATCAGAATGGCCGTACGCTGCCGCGCCATGATTAGAAAGCGGCTTTACCGCGATAGCGGACGCGCGGGCCATTGCCATCATCCGGAATGAGACGTCCGAACACCACGGGGTCTTCGCCCTGATCCTGAAGGGGCTTTGAGACTGCCGCCTGATCCGCTTGTGCGCACACGACAATCATCCCGATCCCGCAATTGAATGTCCGGAGCATTTCTTCATCCGTCACGCCGCCCGTGCGGGCGAGCCACTGAAACACGGGCAGAACGGGAAGGGCGTCAAGATCAAGTTCGGCGCCCACCTGATCGGGCAAAACGCGCGGGATATTGTCGGGAAATCCGCCGCCCGTGATATGCGCCAGAGCCTTGATGCCGGATGTGGCTTTGAGCGCCGCCAGAAGCGGCTTCACATAGAGGCGTGTCGGCTCCAAGAGGGCCGCGCCGAGGGTTTTGCCAGACGCGAACGGCGTGAGTGCCTCATAAGTCAAACCCGATGCCTCGACGATCCGGCGGACAAGCGAAAACCCGTTCGAATGTACGCCCGACGACCGCAAGCCAAGAATGACATCCCCGGGGCCGATACTGTTTTTGGGAAGAAGATGGCCGCGTTCGGCAGCACCCACGGCAAAGCCCGCGAGATCATAATCGCCTTTCGCGTAGAGGCCCGGCATTTCTGCCGTCTCGCCGCCGATCAAAGCGCAGCCGGACTCAACACAACCGCGCGCGATACCTTTGACAATGGCCGCTCCGGCTTTGGGATCGAGTTTTCCTGTTGCGTAGTAATCGAGAAAGAAGAGCGGTTCCGCGCCTTGAACGACCAGATCATTCACGCACATTGCGACAAGATCGATGCCGATTGTGTCATGTAAACCGGTATCAATCGCGATTTTGACTTTGGTGCCCACGCCATCATTTGCGGCGACCAAAATGGGGTCTTTGAAGCCTGCGGCTTTAAGATCAAAGAGCCCCCCGAAACCACCGATTTCGGCATCCGCACCCGGACGACGGGTTGCGCGGACATGCGGTTTAATGTCCTCGACCATGGCATTACCAGCATCGATATCGACACCGGATTGGGCGTAAGTCAGGCCATTTGAGGAAGAATTTGCCATAAAGTGCAGCTTTCCTTGGTGGCTCGCAGTCGGGTTACGCCGGTTTAGAGAGGCTTGCAAGCCGGATGCGCGATTACCACATCGCATTCACATCGAAATCCGTGCATAGGTGAGAGAATGTTGCCCAATCTGATCTCGATCCTGCGCCTTTTTCTTGTCCCGCTCATCGTTGCCCTCATTCTCGATGGTGACTGGGATCTTGCGCTTTACGGCTTTCTCCTTGCCGGGATCTCGGATGCCGTTGATGGGCTGATCGCCCGCCATTTCGATATGCGGACGGAATTGGGCGCATATCTTGATCCCTTGGCCGATAAAGCGCTTCTCGTGTCGATTTTCGTGACTTTGGCGCTTGTCGGGCAAATACCCGGTTGGTTGACCATTATGGTTGTAACCCGCGACGTGATGATTGTTGGCGGGATCATTCTGGCCTGGCTTTTGGGATCACCCATGACGATGAAGCCCGTGTTCCTCTCGAAGGTGAATACGGTTGGTCAAATTGCTTTTGGCGGCATGGTTCTTTCCGTCAAAGCCTTTGATTTGTTCCCCTCAGGCCTTGTGCAATACGGGGGCTATTTGGTTGCGGGTCTAACGGCCGCCTCCATGCTCGTTTATGTCATCCAATGGCTTAATCACGTCGCGGATGCATCTCGATGAATGGAAAACCCCGCCAGATCCCGCTCGACCTACCGGTCGCAGAGCGGTTGGAGGCTGAGGATTTTCTCGTAAGTCCCAGCAATGAGATGGCGTTCAATCGGATTGAGGCTTGGCCGCAATGGCCTGATCCCGTCCTGGTTTTGATTGGTCCTGAAGCGAGCGGCAAATCTCATCTCGCAGCGATCTGGGCTGAGCGTGCGCGGGCATGGACGATCAATGCGGCAGACATCACGATGAATCGCGTTTCGCATCTTGTCTCAAATGGCGCGTTGGTCATTGAGGACGCGGATCGCGGTGTTGATGAGCACGCTTTGTTTCATCTCTTGAACGCTTCGCGGGAAAAGCGCGGTTTTATTCTCATCACTGCACGGAAGGCACCCGATTTATGGGGATTGCAAACGCCTGATCTTCTTTCCCGTTTAAGGCTCGCGCCATCGGTTGCGATTGATCAGCCGGATGAAGCTCTTTTGCAGGCGTTGCTTGTTAAGTTTTTCGTTGATCGGCAATTGGAGGTTGATACGGCTTTGATTGCTACACTTATGAACCGGATTGATCGCTCCATTGCCTCGGCGCGTCGCGCGGTTGAGCGGCTTGATCAAGAGGCTTTGGCGCAGGGGCGGCGGGTCAATCGCGGTTTGGCGCTTGATCTTTTCCGAGCGCCTGAGTCCGATCCTCCCGACAAAACCCCGTCCTGAAACGTCCGCATTAACACTGCAGACAAGCATAGCTTGCCCTCGCGCATCGCTTTCGTGTTAAATGACCGTCATAATTCAGTGAAAAGACTATGTCTTTACCGGTAAAAGACGAAGGTGACAGGTTATGCCTCATACAAAGAAGGCAAGTTCCGTTTTGGCACGAGCGCGGGCAACAGGGCCGCGCACGCCCGCGGCGCTTGCCAAATCGCCCCGTCGTTTTATCAATCGCGAATTGTCATGGTTGCAATTTAATCGGCGCGTTCTTGAAGAATCTTTCAATCTTGGTCATCCGCTTCTCGAACAGCTTCGCTTTCTCTCGATTTCAGCAACCAATCTCGATGAATTTTTTATGGTGCGTGTTGCGGGGCTTCGTGGCCAAGTGACATCCGATGTCGCTGAAATGTCCGAAGATGGCATGAGTCCGCTCGAACAATTGGCGCGCATTGGTGAAGAGGTAATTGAGCTCAGTGCTGATCAACAAGCGCGGTGGCGCGAGTTACGCGTTAAACTCAATGAAGCAGGAGTATCACTTGTTGAGGGTGATGCCCTCAGTGACTCCGAGCGTAAGTGGTTAGATGATTTCTTTGTTGAACAGATCTTTCCCGTTCTGACACCATTAGCCGTTGATCCCGCGCATCCATTCCCTTTCATTCCCAATCTCGGGTTCTCGCTTGCCTTAACACTTGCGCGCGCGAGTGATGACCGTGTGCTCAATGCGTTGATCCGTATCCCGAGCAAGATTGATCGTTTCATCCGCTTGCCTATAACGGAGACAAGCGAAGAAGAGGGCCCTAAGCCGCCCCGTTTTATTTCGCTCGAAAATACGATTGGTCTTTTCATTAACCGGTTATTTCCAGGTTACATCGTCAAAGGTCTTGGCGCGTTCCGCGTGATCCGTGACAGCGATATCGAAATCGAAGAAGAAGCCGAAGATCTTGTGCGTCTTTTTGAAACCGCGCTAAAACAACGTCGCCGCGGTTCAGTGATCCGGCTTGAAGTCGATGCAGGTATGCCACCGGAAATTCGTCAATTCGTTGTTGAGGAATTTCAAGTGGCACCCGATGCCGTTTTTGAAATCGACGGCATGCTTGCTCTCAATGATCTTTCGCAACTTGTTGGCGTTGATCGTCCGGATTTAAAATTTAATGCCTATAATCCGCGCTTTCCTGAGCGTATCCGTGATCATGGCGGCGACTGTTTTGCCGCGATCCGCGAGAAGGATTTGATCGTTCATCATCCTTACGAGAGTTTCGATGTTGTTGTGAATTTCTTGCAACAGGCGGCGCGTGACCCGAATGTTGTCGCGATCAAACAGACGCTTTATCGAACTTCTAATGATAGCCCAATTGTGAAGGCGTTGGCTGAGGCGGCGGAAGCCGGAAAATCCGTAACCGCTCTTGTTGAGTTGAAAGCGCGCTTCGACGAGGAAGCCAATATCAGATGGGCACGCGATCTTGAACGTGCAGGCGTTCAGGTTGTCTTTGGCTTTATTGAATTGAAGACTCACGCGAAATTGTCGATGGTTATTCGCCGTGAAGCGGGGCAATTAGTGACATATTGTCATCTCGGTACGGGCAATTATCATCCGATTACCGCGAAAGTATACACGGATCTTTCTTTCTTTACCGCTGATCCGGCGATTGCACGCGATGTCGCGCGGATTTTTAATTTCATTACAGGTTATGCCGAGCCCACGCATTTGGAACGTTTCTCAGCTTCGCCTTTTTCACTCAAGAAAACACTTTTAGAAAACATCGCTAAAGAAATCGAATTTGCCAAAGCGGGAAAGCCCGCAGCCATTTGGTGCAAATGTAATTCTTTGGTTGATCCTCAAATCATTGACGCACTTTATGAAGGAAGCCAAGCAGGTGTTGAAATCGATCTTGTCGTGCGCGGTATTTGTTGCTTGCGTCCGGGGATCCCAGGGTTTTCAGACAAGATCCGCGTAAAATCGATTGTGGGTCGATTTTTGGAACATACGCGTATTTACGCATTTGGGAATGGACATGGCCTTCCGCACAGCAACGCTAAAGTTTATATTTCATCAGCTGATTTGATGCAACGTAATCTTGATCGCCGTGTTGAGGTTTTGATTCCCATATTGAACCCAACCGTCCATGAGCAAGTTCTTAATCAGATCATGGTTGTGAATTTAAATGACAATGAACAAAGCTGGCGGATTAATGCGGATGGCACCTCGACCCGTATTGAGAAAGCACCCACCGACACGCCCTCAAATGCCCATCAATATTTTATGACTAATCCGAGCCTTTCGGGCCGCGGTAAAGCTGTGAAAAAGTCCGAAAACAAAAATCGGGCTGGTAGTTTCACAAAAGAAAATCCGGCTGAGGCGTGA
>Ga0194129_10001826_pt1 | contig 33426 bp, 34 predicted proteins | sample TA2KigCa35mmetaG_FD_150862 | JGI IMG/M metagenome (GOLD analysis project Ga0194129, IMG submission 150862) | Freshwater microbial communities from Lake Tanganyika, Tanzania - TA2015038 Kigoma Deep Cast 35m | ecosystem: Environmental > Aquatic > Freshwater > Lake | place: Tanzania: Lake...
AAATAAAAATCTTACACCAATGCACCCAACTAAAAACAATAAAAAACGTTTTTGCATGTTATTCATTTTATATATAATTATATTAGATATAAAATAATAAAAATTAATGAAATGATACAACAATTTCAACTTCTTCTTTTTTAACACTTTTTACTGCAGAAATTGATAACTCTTCTCTCTTCTTTCTGGTCTTAGTATTATCTCCATTTACGGCCTCTTTTCTTTTTGATGTGCTATTGCGATTATTCATATCGTTTTCAATGACATCATAATTGCTCTCAATATAATCAACTACTTTATTTTCAAGAGCCCATTTAAAAAAGTTAAGTTGTCCGATCGTGGTCTCAATACATGTTCCATCCTTGTAAGGAATGCTGATGCGTTCCCAGCGGCAAAATGGGTCAAAACGAACTTTGCTGTATGCTTTTAATTTCAACTTATAATCAAAGTAAACCTTAAAGCGAACAGTATTTCCGTAATTATCGTTTATATTATACAATGTATAATTTTTCTTTGCATAATTGGTAGCAAACCAATCAACAATACGAAGAGAGATTTTGGATTCGCCAGTAATGATTTTTAACATTTTGGTTAAATATGCCTCATTTTTATAGAATTCCATTAAATTATTTAGCAATAATTCGTTTTGTGTGCTATAGGTTGGAGTCGCGTTCATTATCTTAGAATGATGAATACTTATTTAAGTTGTTTATTCAATAATATATATATAAATTAATTAACTATTTTTAAGAAATGTATTTTATAAAATTTTGTTTATATTATATATAATGTCTGACTTTATGGATAGATTTTTTGGACCTTTATCTAAGGATACTTGTATTTATTTTCTTTTCTTATCAATGGTATTTTTTGGATTAATGGTTTTCGCATTGGCCGCTGATTTGTTTTGGATTGTTAAGAATTACAAATTCTTTAACATTAGAATGTTTACAGGTGGATTATTAATGATTTTTAATCTTTTCATTGCATATTTCGTAAATCGTTTGTTATACACTATGTGCACCAAATCCCTATAAATTATTATTAGATACTCTGTTAGAACCTTGAGTTGTATTAATTGGTTTAAGAAATTGGTCTCTAATTGAAATATCATTTACATAATTTGATTCACCTAAAAATGGATTAAACCCTATTTGTTGTACCATATCTCGCCCATTCATTTTAGTATCTAATTCTTCTCTCTTATTAGATACTTTAAACCCGCCATAAATACCTTGATTTAATACATCCCAAGTATTTTCATCGTGATTTAACGCAGAAGCATATGCGTCCGTATTCATTTTTGCACTAAATTCTCTGTTTTCAAGTTCTTGAACGTGTTTAAGCCTTCTAGAGCGCTCATATGGTTTTCCGTCCGTCCACTTACTAAATGAATTACTATTATTATTTATATTTTGGTCGTGAATACTACCTTCTTCTTTTTCTACAGGTTTTTTATCGTGTCTTTCACAATTACCCATATTACCTAAATACCCATAACCATAACCGCGATTTTCAATAGACCATCTATTTTCTTTTATACATTCTTGACATTTGCCAAACTCACTACTCATAATAATTAATAAGTTATTAATTATTATTAATATAACGAAGAATTTTATAAGAATTTATTCGATTGTCTCTCCATCCACTTTTACTAAATTCATTTGTTTTGTAAATAAATATTTATCATCACTTCTTCTTCGTCTTTTTAAATTGCATTCTAAACACGCAATATGAAAATTGTCATCATTATGTCCCTTATCATTATCAATGCGGTCAACAGACCATTGCGTCATTTGTCTAGATATATCATATAATACTTTCAATTCTGCTTTACAATAATGACATTTTAATTCGCATTCAATTAATCTATGTAATACATTATTAAATGTTAAAAACTTTTGTTCGTCAAGCATTTTTTTAAGTTTGTCTTGCTGTTTATATCCGCTAAATTTCTTGTTAATTTCTTGAACGACAATTTTCGATACTTCGTCAAAGGATTCGCAACCATTGTTAGAGAGATCAACTAATAATTTTAATTGTGCACTATATTCATAACAAGATTCAGAAAACGTCCATTTTTCAGATTCAATACGTTTTTTAATTTCTGTGCCCGCATTTTTAGGTTTTATAAGTTTATTCATTTGATATCGGTTATTTGTTCCTGTGATAACTATTTTCTTGTGTTCTTCATTTGCCATTATTTATATATTATGTATTTATAATATTGTTTTTAAGCAATATAAAACTTTGATAATAAATATATATTTTACGAAAGTAAGTTAAACTTATCCCTATATAATAATGTATAAATGGAAGAAAATAATGAAACAAAAATTGAACCTGTTCCTGTTGCTAACGAATGTCAAGAACTCAAAAACATTAAATATAAAACAATGTTATTAAATGGTGCGCCTTTACAAGAAACAAAGTCAGCAAACGATTTATCCAATTTAGATAAATTCCTTGAAAACGAAAAAAACAACAATAGTAATGAGCCTTGGTGCAAATTAAACAAAACAATTAAAACAAAAAAATTAATTGAATATGTTGGAACCTATTCCAAAGAAAAAAATCTTAGCGCAGATGAGTCAAAGGCTTTAACATCGTTCTTAAAGGATTGTCTTGATAAGAAAAAACTCGCGCGTGTTAAGGATGTTGTTTATGATAAGGATACCGGAATTGTTAAAGAAATTCCTGCACTAACTTACGTAAAAACCACAAAACATTTTACATTAAAAAACATTGATAAGCGTGTTTCAACCTTAAAATCTCTTGCACCTAAAAAGACATCAAGTCAAGGAACCATTAAAAATAAAGTTACTGCGTCTATTAGTATCGATTCTGACGCCGATGATGATGAAAACAATGAGTAAATTTCGGTTTTTAATATTAATTAATAATTATATTAAAAACATTTAAAGTAATATATATAGCATTATGTTTGAAATAGTTACTATTAAAGATTTGGAAGATTTACAATGTATTTTAAATACATTAGTATTTGAAGAATATGAAGAGCCGTCTATATTTACAGAAGAATATGCAGTTGATTTGGTTGAAACCGCGCTACATTTAATGGATGAATATATGAAAGAAAATCCCAACTCGATTTCCGAGCCAAATTTTCACGAAATATTGTTGGAAGATATAAAAGACATTTTTTACGCTCAATTTGAAGACCATATTGATGACATTGATATTGGTGACGATGTTGAAGATGATATGAACGACCTTCTTGAAGACGCATTTAACATATTTATAACTACTTTTCATACGGAAAGGTCTATGAATAATGAGTCCATTTTGCAGTATTTTAAGAAAGAAAAAGAAGAGTCTAATGAAGTGGTAAACGAAATAGCAAATAAAATTGAAATATTAAGAAACGCACCGCAACCCGTTCAAAGAACACCAGAATGGTATGCTTTTCGTTGGAATTTAATTACTGCAAGTAACGCATATAAGGCACTTGATACACAAGCCTCTATTAACCAACTTATTTATGAAAAATGTCAACCACTTAAAGCATTTGAAGACGATGAAGACGCCACGGATAATAAAGAAATAAAAATGGTAAATACAAATTCAGCGCTTCATTGGGGGCAAAAGTATGAACCATTATCTGTTATGATTTATGAACATATGCATAATTCTCAAGTAGAAGATTTTGGTTGTATTCAACATCGAGATTACAAGTTTCTTGGCGCTTCTCCTGATGGCATTATTATTAAATCGGAAACAGGACGTTATGGTAGAATGTTAGAAATTAAAAATCCAGTTAGTAGAGAGATTACAGGAATACCTAAAAAAGAATATTGGGTGCAAATGCAACTACAAATGGAAGTTTGTGACTTAGATGAATGCGACTTTTTAGAAACCAAATTTGTTGAATATCCTGATTTCAATAGTTACAAAAATGACACAGAAAAACCAGCATATTTAGGAACAATTATTAACTTTAATAAAAAAGATGGCACACCATTTTACGTTTATCAACCATTAAATTTAAAATCTAGTGATGAAGTAGAAAAATGGGAAGAAGAAATGCTTGAAAAATATCAATCAGAACAATATGATTATGTATTTTTAAAATATATTTATTGGAAGTTAGATAAGATGAGTTGTATATTAGTTTTAAGAAATAAAGAGTGGTTTAAAAATAATATAGGACAAATAGAAAAAGTATGGAAAATTATTGAAGAAGAGCGTGTAACTGGTTACGACCATAGAGCACCAGTTAAAAAGCAAAAAAAAGACCCAACTGTTGGATTAAAGCCATTTATTGATAATTCTGATAATGTTTGTTTGCTTAAATTTACAAAAATAGTTAAACTTGATAACGTTTAGATTTGTTTTTTCTTTTGTTGTTTTTCTTACGTGTTCTTCTTTTATTCTTTTTAACGCTTACGCTTTTACCTCCTTTTATACTTAATTTAACTATACTTTCAACAATCTGGTCTAATTCACTTAATTCCTTTTTTTTATCGTCTAATTTTTGTTGAAATTCCGCTTTTAAATTACCATCTGCCATTTTATTAATTGCGAATTTTGATTGACTCACAAGAGCATTTAAGTCGTTTGTTTTATTCTTAATATTATAATATGTTTCTACTAATCTACGTTGTTCTTCAGAACCTGGTTTAACATTACATATTACATGCTTTTCAAAGCCAGCATCCAATCGTTTTACTATATTTAATATTTTAGTTTTTCTCTCTTCAATGCTAATAGAAGCATCTTCAATATAGTTGTTTATCATTGCTAAATTATCCATGTTAACAAAACAATTTGATCCTCTACCAGACAAACTAATATCAATTTTAAAGCCAAATTTGCTATATAAACATAAACCAGATGTGTTTTTATATCCGCCACTAAGTTCAAGTAATCCAATATGCGATACGGGCACAACAAAATCACCAATTGGTTTTACGATTTTAATAGGAATTAGGCTTTCGCGTGTATCTAAAGGATGCATAAGAATTGTGTATAAATATAGTCCAATGAATATAGAGCCTACGTTATGTTCTCTCTTTGAACATACTAAATTTAATGTATAAGTCTTACCATATTTAGGACAATCACCTCTTTTTACAATACAAAAACCAACAACTTGTGCGAATTTTTCTTCAATTGTTTTTGTGCTATCAAGTGGACCAGTTAAAATAAAGCAAATATCACATTCACTACGCACAGCAAAGTTGGTGCTATATATTTTTTCCAATACTTTGACAATATATTCTTGGTCTATAGAACCTTGGCAAATATCTGAACGCATTATACTTTGTTGTATAAATTGGGTCGCTTGTTCTTTTCTTATCTCTCCCCCTGTTGTAATATAATCTATTATATCATCTTGATTAAATAATATTTTATCATTTATTACATCTTTAATTTTATCATAATAATCATTTATAATGGGTTTTGTATAGAAAAAACTGTTTGTTTCCATTATATATTATTAATATTATATATTGAATTTACAATATATAATACAATTTAATACAAAATATTTTGCATATTTGTTCTAAATGTCATTAAGTTTTTATCTGTGTCAAAATAACCAATACGTGTGCCAGCATTTGGGTCTAAAGGTGGTAACACTTTTGCTTCATTGGAGCCAATATCTTTGTCTCTATAAACCGCATAACAAAAGTTTGCAGGCGTACATCTTGCGTCATCAGGATTATTAGGATATCTAATATTATTTGTGGTTTGAGCGTATGAACCTAGTTCATAAATAGGATAGCGTTGCCACATAGTATTTGCGGATTGATTCGACAATTCGTTTTTACCAATGGCGGGATAAGTATCTTGAAGAAGAACACTTGATTGAGCGGCAGGATAGTCGCCAGTTGCTTTACCTAAAGAATAGTTGGAATATCCTTCGAGAGAAACAGACATATTAAAAAAAATGGGTATTCCAAGAGCCAAAACTATAATTACAACTAAAAAAATAAATTTATTCATATATAATTAATATCTATAATATTTTTTTAAATATACAAATAAATCGGTTTAAAAATAAAAGTAGAATTAATACATAACAATGGAAAATAATATTGAAATGCGTGTAACAAAACGAAATGGTGAATTACAAGATATATCATTTGACAAAATTTTAGAGCGAGTTAAAAAATTAGGTCAAGAAGCCAAAATTAATATTAATTATTCTTCACTCGTTATGAAAGTTATCGATCAATTATACGACAAAATTCCCACGTCAAAGATCGACGAATTGGCTGCAGAACAATGCGCTTCTATGTCCACATTGCACCCCGATTACGGTACTCTTGCCGGACGTATTATTGTGTCAAATCACCAAAAAAATACAATGCCTTATTACCATATGGTTGTAAATAGACTTTATAATTTTAGAGATATAAATGGCAAGAAGAAGCCGTTATTATCTGATGACTTATTTAAATTTGTTGCAACATATACACAAGAAATTGAAGATATGATTGTCTATGAACGCGACTATTTAATTGACTATTTTGGTTTTAAGACGTTGGAAAGGGCGTATTTGTTTAAATATGAAAACGAAGTTATAGAGAGACCGCAACATATGTGGATGCGTGTTGCCATTGGAATTCACGGAACTATGGAAGAAAATCCCCAAACCGCATTAAAATTAGTAAAGGAAACATATGATTTGATGTCGTTAAAATATTTTACTCACGCAACACCAACACTATTTAATGCTGGCACTCCAAGACCTCAATTATCAAGTTGTTATTTGTTAGCAATGGAAGACGATAGTTTAGACGGCATTTATAATACATTAAAAGATTGCGCTTTAATTTCAAAACATGCAGGCGGAATTGGTCTTCATATTCATAATATAAGATCAAAAGGTTCGCATATTCACGGAACAAATGGCACTTCAAATGGTCTTGTTCCTATGTTGCGAGTATTCAATAATACTGCTAGGTACGTTGACCAAGGCGGTGGTAAGCGCAATGGTTCATTTGCAATTTATTTGGAACCCTGGCATGCAGACATTGAAGACTTTTTGGAACTTAAAAAGAATCACGGCGATGAGGAATTAAAAGCACGCGACTTATTTTATGCGTTATGGGTATCCGATCTTTTTATGGAGCGCGTTAAAGAAAACGGTAAATGGTCTCTTATGTGTCCGCACGAATGTCCTGGATTAAGCGATGTATATGGTGACGATTTCAAGACCTTATACACAAGTTATGAAGCCAATGGAAAGGCTCGTAAAGTTGTAAATGCGCGTGATTTATGGTTTAAGATTTTAGACGCTCAAATGGAAACAGGCACACCATATATTTTGTATAAAGATGCTGCCAATTCTAAATCAAATCAAAAAAATCTCGGCACCATTAAGAGTTCAAATTTATGCTGTGAAATCCTAGAATACTCAGACGCAACAGAAACCGCCGTTTGTAATTTGGCATCCATTGCGTTGCCATCCTTTGTAAATGAAGATAGTAAAAAGTTTGATTATGAAAAGTTACACAAAGTAACCAAAGTTGTAACAAACAATTTGAATCGTGTTATTGATATTAATTACTATCCAACTGAGAAAACTCGCAGTAGTAATTTAAGACATAGACCTATTGGTATTGGCGTCCAAGGTTTAGCAGATACATTTATTATGATGGATATTCCATTTCACTCGGAAGAGGCTAAAAATGTAAATAAACTAATATTTGAAACCATATATCACGCCGCATTGGAAAAAAGTAATGAAATCTCTATTGAAAGAATGAATGCGTTTAAAACAAGTAATATTTATGATAATGAGTTTGATAAAATGTATATTAATGATATTTTATATAGCGAACATTTTGTGCCGCAGGAAGTAGAGCCAGTAAATCCACTTGTTGGCACATATTGTAGTTTTAAAGGTTCTCCTGCATCTAAAGGCATTTTGCAATACGATATGTGGTCCAAAGAGCCTACTCTTGAACGATATGATTGGGCTTTACTTAAAGAAAATATTGTAAAGTATGGATTACGTAATTCTCTATTAGTCGCCCCAATGCCAACCGCATCTACGTCACAAATTCTTGGATTTAACGAATGTTTTGAGCCATTCACTAGCAATTTATATTCAAGAAGAACGATTGCTGGTGAATTTGTAGTTGTTAATAAATATTTAATGAGAGAATTGATTCAACTCGGTATGTGGAACGAACAAATAAAGAATAATATTATTGCGAATAAAGGTTCTATTCAGCAATTAAATGTATTGCCAGAACATATTAGAAATAAATACAAAATAGTTTGGGAAATTCCAATGAAGCATTTAATTGATATGGCTGCAGATAGAGGTGCATTTATATGTCAAAGTCAAAGTCTTAATTTATGGATGGAAGACCCAACTTACAACTCGCTAACATCTATGCATTTCTATTCTTGGAAACAAGGACTTAAAACAGGAATTTATTATTTAAGAAGAAAGGCAAAGCATCAAGCACAGCAATTTACAATTGAACCGGAGAAAAAAGTTAGCGAAGAAAAAGAAGATATTTGTGAAAGTTGTTCGGCGTAATTAATTATAATAAATATAATATAAAATAATAACAAGTATAACAATTAAATGGATGAATATAAAACAACATTTGTTACTGCTTGTTTTAATTGTAATAAAAACAAATTTTTTATTAATAAATATTTAAAAAAATCTTTAAGAACGCTTTTAATCGATTGTCCATTAATTATTTATTGTGAAGAAGAATATGCTCATATTTTTAAAGACATTAGAAAATTATTTAATTTAGAACATATTACACAAATTATTACTGTAAAGTTAGAGGACTTATTTTTTTATAAATATAAATCGCATTTGCTTAGAGGTGAAGATTTAGAAACTAATTATAATAAAAATGCACATATTGTAATGTTAAATAAATTTAAATTTTTATTGGATAGCATTAAACAAAATATATTTAATACAACACATTTTGGATGGATTGATGTTAATCTTTTAGATAAAACTTTTAATAATTCAACAAATTATTTAGATATTGACATTTATGATAAAATTTCTAATATTTGTAAAAATCCAAAAAATAATTTTACAATTGAAGTTATTAATCATTGGACACCAGAAATGTATTCTAATTTAGACAGTTTTTATAGTAAATATACATGGATAGTTGCAGGATGTTTTTTTACAATGGATAATAATGTCGGAAAAATTGTATTACAAAAATTAATAAATAAAGCTATTGAAATATCATTAAAAGGGTTTGGAAGTGGTGAAGAAAGTTTTTTTTCATTTATAATTGATGAAAACATTGAATTATTTAATTTATATGTTGGTGATTATCAAGATACAATACATAATTACTATAAAATTGAAAAAAATCATAATTATGTTAATTGGGTATTAGAAAAATGGAAAAACAGTAATAGAACTGAAATATATAATAATATATTAAAAAACATACATTCAGCTAATTAAATTGTATTTAATTAAAGAATAAATAACTTCAATTTCTTAATACAATTTAATGTTTTTTGTTATTTTTTTAAAGTCATTGCTTTTCTCTCTAATATCCATATTAAACGCCAATTGACAATAACAACGCAGCGTTACTAATATATCATTGAGCGAATTATGTAGATTTTTAGGTGTTTGATTTACAAATAGTTTCTCGTGTAATTCAATTAATTTGGGAAACTTATTATATTCATTTCCCATTTTGCTGATTGCTTTAATTTCACATAAATCTTTGGCTAATTTCATAGTACAACATACATTTTTTGCATTTGATATAAAATGCAAATAATGTTTATATATAAGTAATTCACTTTGTAAAATATTGCTATTATTTGAATAAATAAATCGCAGCAATTCAACCATTAATATATTAATATCAAATGAAATATTATGTCCCACAATTAAATCTGTCTTCCGTAAATGCTGAAATAATTCGGTAATAAGTATTTCAGCATCTATTCCTTTTTCTCTCGACATTTCATTTGTAATTCCGTGTATTTTCGTTGATTCTTCTGAAATAGTTACATCTTTGGGTAATTTAACAATCGCATCCGTAACATTTAATATTTTATTCTTACTTGCATCATACAAAATATAACTTAATTGGACTATATGCGGCCATAAATTCAGTGTATCAGGGTTTATAATTTTGGTTTCGGGTAATCCTGTAGTTTCGGTATCAAATACTAAAATAATCATCTAATAATTAGTATACTTCTCAGTGTTTTAAGTTCTTTAATTTGTTAAATAAAAAAATCAATTTTATTTAATATTTACTTCTTTCCAAAGGCATTACATTTTGAAGTTGTTTTAACAAAACAACTTAAAGGCTAAATTAAACATAGTTTTTACAAATGCCAAATGTGCGGCGATGCCAAATGGTAATACCGTGTTCTTTAATTCCGTCCATATGTTTTTTAGCACCATAACCCTTGTTTGAATCAATGCCGTAATATTCGGACAAAGTAGGGTTCGCTTCGCATAACTCGTCAATGTAACGATCACGCTCTACCTTTGCTAAAATAGATGCCGCCGCAATAGACGCATATTTGTTATCACCTCCTTCAATTGTAGTATAAGGTATAAATTCTAATTTATTTGTTTTCTTATTTAAATAGGTTATTGGATTAAAATAATTACCATCAATTAATAAACTATAAGAATAGTCCTTTTTCTCTTCTTTTCCTTGCTCTTTTAAAGTATGATTTAAGTTTTTTCTAACTTCATTAATGGAATTATGCATTGACAACTGGGTAGCCTGTAAAATATTAATCTCATCAATCTTCTTTTCGTCTTCAAATGATACATACCAGGATAGCGCATGATCCTTAACATATTGCGCTGCTTCCTCAATCTTCTTTTTGGAATGATATTTTTTACTATCTTTTACCATAGAACAATCAAAACTATCATCTTTAGGTAAAACAACGGCTGCGGTATATACTCTACCAAACATGGGTCCGCGTCCTGCTTCATCTACGCCAATTTCATATACGTTTTCTGCTTCATTATGGCATTTTTTTAATGCTGGATTTGTTTTAACGGTCTTTGGTTTCACCACTTTTGCCTTTGGCATTAAAATGTATTCTTCATCGGACGACTCTGCATCAGAATCATCAATAATAGTTGCGCACTCGTAGTCTGTCTTCATTTTAGTATACATTAATATAATTTATTATTTTTCATTCAATTTTTTAATAAAATCAAAGCCAAATAAATAAAACAAAATAAACTTTTTTTTCACTATATAAATTATACAATGAATACAGACGCATTATTTCTTTTCTTAATTTTACTTTTAGGTTTAGTATTATGTTCCTTTTTAGGAGGTAATTGTGGTTATGAAGGATTTGATATTAAAGTTCAAACCGATCCAAGTGGCGGCACTATTAATGTTGACGGCAGTAATAACATCGCCCAAACCATAAGTAATATTTATCGTTCCACATTTGATAACTATAACCATTATAGCGGGACAAGCACATCCACTCAATTACAATCCGGCGCCGTTTATACCGACGGAAGTGGTAACAATATTACTGTTGTATTAAATGCAAACGGAACAATTAATTTACAATCAACTCAAGTAAATAGCAATAATCGTGTTATACTTGTTCCTCAACCAAATAATCCAAACGTATATGTAACTAGCGGTGGTTATTCTAATATGACTGCAACCGTTATTACCACAAGTAGCGGTCAAATGGCTATTAGAGTTACACTTCCTAACGGACAATCCAGAATTTACACTTCAACCACTTCAACTCCTATAACATCCACTCAATATTACGGCAGCACAGGCACACCAGTTCAATCTGGAAGTTATAGCACTGCTTATACAAGTACTTACACTGGTGCAAATGGCGGAAGTGCAGGCGCTGCAACTGGTCCTCAAGGAAACACCGCATATTACGCTCAAGGACCTCAAGGCAATACTGTTGCAGGAACAACTAATAGTTCTGACTACTACAACTCATTACCACCTGGCATTCCTCGCAGCCAAATTCCTGCAGGTCAAGAAGATTTATATATTCTTAAATCTCAAGTTGTTCCACCTGTTTGCCCCGTTTGCCCCACCATTACATCAAGTTCCAATGATCCCGATAAAGAAGCCAAATGCCCTCCTTGTCCTGCATGCGCCAGATGCCCTGAACCATCATTTGAATGTAAAAAGGTGCCAAATTACAGTGCTATTGATAACACATACTTACCTCAACCCGTCTTAAGTGATTTTTCCACTTTTGGTATGTAAATTTAAATTATTTAATTATATTATTTATTAAATAACTTAAAGAGCCCTTTTGGTGTATTTGCGATGCACTTTTGCTTTTTTGCGATGTGTTTTCTTATTTCCTTTGCTTTTAACCTTTGCCTTTGTTTTTTTGCTGCGTTTTGGTCTATATGCTTTAACGCTTTTACCAGTCGCTCCGCTTCCCGCTGCTTGAGCGGCTAATTGTCTTGAAGGAATTGCTGTGTTTTTTATAAATGTTTGAAATGTTGGTGTATATTTTGTAGTAATAGGAATTGAAATATCTTTTAAATTTAAACCTTTGGCAACAGGAATGTCTATTACAACCTTATTAAACTTTTGAAGTAAATCTGTATTTCCGGTTTCAGTTAATCTATTTGTTATTATATCAAAACTGTAGAGAGAAGGTTTTAATGAATTATTTGTCAACTTTCTAACAAATTGACTACATAACTTAATTAAATACAAGGAATCACTTTCATATTTTTCCAAATCCGCGATTTGCTTACGTAAATTACTCTTTTCTTCTTCATCTAATAAATCACTTGAATCTAATTCGGCTTTATAATAAACTAAATTGTAAATTGCGGACATTTCATAAATATCAGAACTGTTTAACATATTAAACTTTTCATTTATTTTACCAAATGTATTTTCAACATTTGCGCTTGGTAAATTATTATAAATAAAAAGTGTCAAATAATATGAAATATTAGTCCATTTAAATATCTCTTCAACAATATTCTCTCCTTTAACCATTTCAACATTGTATAAATTTAAAATATAATCAATTGCATCTGGTTCCATATACTCAATATCAATAAAGTTAGATATTATAGGATTATAATAATTTCTTATTGCTATTACATCTGTTAATGAACTACTAGTTTCATCTAGCTTAGATATTTCTGTAATAATATCTTCCACAGAATTTAACTTGGGAACATAACTATTGAGAGAATTATAAACCTGAAGTAATAAAATCGCAATACAAAACTTATCAATTGTATCGATATTTGCATAATTTATTTGGTTTCCAGAAATTAAATTGGAATACTGGTTGTTATTTGTTTTAATTAAACCGGAAAAACATTTTAATATATGAATTTGGTTTTTTCTGTAACTATCGTTGTCCGCACCTCCGCCAGAAATAACGCAATTGTCGCCAATACATCCAAATCTTGATTTTGGAGCAACTGGTGTTGATTCCACTACAATTGGTTTTTCTTCCACTACAGGTGTAGGCTTTTCTTCTACTACAATTGGTTTCACAATTGTTTCTTCCACTACAGGTGTAGGCTTTTCTTCCACTACAATTGGTTTCACAATTGTTTCTTCCACTACAGGTGTAGGCTTTTCTTCCACTATTGGTTCAACTATTGGTGTAGGTGTAACCGTTTTAGGTGGTGTTTTCTTTTTACTTAAATCAGGAATTTTTGACAATGTTTCTTCTACAACAGGCTTAAATTTATCATATTTATTTGTTTGTGATGCAAACTTGTTTTTAGCCGCCTTTATACCTGGTAATATATAATTAATTATATCTGAAACTGATAAAACTGTATTTATATAATCATTTATTCTCTCATTCCAATAAACAACAGACTTTGGTAATCCACTTAAAATAATAATCTTTTCATTATACATTTGATTTAATTCTTTCAATACCGTTTTCAAATCTTCCGCATCTTCTATTTGTTGCAGGGTTGATAATTTTGCCTCATATAACGGGACAAAAGTTGAAACTAAATTATATGCGTTAATGGTAAGTTTTGTTGGATTTCCCTTTTTATCAAGTATTTCATTTCCTTCAATATTTAATGCTAAAGGAGGATTTGCTTTATCAAATGGTGCAGCAATCATTTTTTTCATATTTTCAATTGCCTTTGTTAAAAATTCGGTTATATCTTGTTTAATGCGTTGAAAATCATTACCAGACAAATTTACTTGCTCTATAATAAAATCATTATCTACAAATACTGTTTCCAATTGTTCTATAATTCTATCATAATATGGTTTATTAAGTGGATTTTCAATATTTTTAATTTCAGTAATAAATGAACCAAGAGTTTTATCTTTTAATTCGTCATACATTCCTTCCAACTCTGTATAATCATTTACATAACCATCAACTTCCTTTTTAATATCCTTCAATTGCTTTGTTCGCTTTGAAGCATCTTCTATTCCTAATACTTCGTCAATGGTTCTACTACGCATTTGCGCCACAAAATAAGAACGATCAACTGTATCAACCGCATATCTTATAATATCATTTGCTATCTCTCTTACTTCTGCGCCTGATTTAAGTGCACCCTTTTCTTTAACATACGACGATTCAAACGGTATAACAGACTCTGTATCAACACTTTTCTTTTTACTTGAACTTGTATTAATCTTAAAGGAAGACGGACTTTCGCCTTTTAATAATGTGTCTTTATAAATAGGAATGTTTAATAAAAACTTACCTTCTGGAGTAAAGTATGGCGCAAAATAGATTGCGAATTTAGAAGGAGGAGAGAAAATAGTAGAAGCACCATTAACTAATGCCGTAAAATATGCGTTTTCGTCTCCAGTAATTTGCAAACATTCCGCATATTTGTTTTTATTTAATATTAGCGAATCAGTACATCTACTTTTGTCTCCAATATATTTAATTCTAAGCAAAAATATACTTTCAAATGCATAACTACGAATTGTTGAACCTGCTTGTTGAATAAATATCTCTCTAAGAGCAGGCGAATCCATATAAATCTTCTGCGCAACTTTTACAATGGATTCACTTACATCAATATTATCATCACTTACCACTCCAATTTGTCCTCCAAATATTTTTTTAACTACATCATTAATGCCTTCAGATACACTGGGACCCGCACTATCACTAAAATAATAATACCATCTTTTATATGTTCCGTCTTTTAAGCCAAGTTCCAAATTACTTAAAGAACTATTTGTTAAACTTGGTAAAAAGTGGGTGTTTTTTACCGCGTAATTTAAAAGTTGCTTTAATGCAAACCCATATTGGTCTGCATTTTGCTTCCAGTTTTCACCCAATTTATCTTCGCATTCAATTGCAATTTCGTCGAATCCAACATAAATAAAATGAGAATAAACGCGCGCATTATTTTTTGTATTTGTTGTATTCTTTAATATAACCTTTAAAAAGGTAAGGCGAATAACAGCGCCTTGTAAATTACCTGCGGCATCAAATATAGTTAAAAATATATCTAATTCTGGTGGAAAATATTCGGGCATATTCTCTCCACCTTGCATTGAACTATCTAATACACCTGATACAACTTGAAACTTAAATGGATATTTGTTGTTTAAGTCTGTTAAAATATTTGTTTCAATATCGGTTTTACATGTTTTTGCCTTTTTATCAACTGGTACAACAATATTTTCTTCACCTTCTTCATTTTCACCATTTTCAGAAGCAATATTTTTTATAACGCAATTATCAGAACAATTTAAACTATCCATTACTCTCTCTATAACCGGCGCAATATTCATATCATTTACTGTGCCAAATTGTTTTACAATATATTTTTCACTATCAGTATTCATTTTTTCTTTTAATGCATTATATACTTCTTTGCTATATTGAGGTATTTGTAATTCGTTTTTGATTGTTTCGTATAAGTCATTTGCTTGCTTTATCTTATCATTAATTTTTTCGGTATCAGCACAATCACCAGTTTCTTCTGGATATTTAAAATCTTTGTGCACTTGTGGACTTATTCCCTTAGAAATCTTTTTAAGTATTTCAATAAATAAATTTTCAAATATAATATGTCTGGCTCTATTTTCTGGCGTCATTCTTTCTGATGTCTTTGAATCAGGTGCTCTAACACCATAAAACTTATAGGTTGCGCCTCTAACTATGCCGCTATTTTGATAGTCTTCTCCTGCGCCGCCATCCATACCTTCTTCATCTTCTTCTACATGTATTTCCTTGCCAGTTCTATATAAATCGGCCAAAAAATCCGCATATAATTTGGCAAAATTGGCTTCCGTAAAAAATTCATTAAAATTACTTTTGGATAACTTCTTTCCATCTGGTAATTGATAATTATTAATAAAAGCATTAACATCACCTTCTTCTTTGCTTTTATATAACATTTCATAACAAGGCACAATATTTTCAATAACAGTTACTTTATCACCAGAATAAACTACATCTACGCCTCCGGCGGCGGCCGTCTGTTTAATACTATCTATTTTTATAGAATATATATGCTTTTTTTCATTCATAGACCAAACATCGTGCATACCTTTATCCCAGCCATCTGAAGTAAATCCTAAAAATATTACTTGTGCAACCTTTGGACCCACATTAATACGCTGTCTATTACCTTTTGGATCACAACTCATCATAATATCACTTGCAATTGTTATCATTTGCCCGTATCCATCCATAATTTTTTGAATATCAAGCGCATTAGCTCCCGCTTTATATTGAGATTCTTCTGACATTAAGGTTTGGTGTGAATCGTCTCCAATTACCATAATACCAACAATGTTTTGCTTTCCAGAAAAACTCGTTTTAACTAATGTATTCATAAAATCGTTTGAATTTATTTTTTCAGTAATTCCTGTAGTAATTTCGTCAATATCAACGTCTTTTTTAAGCACACCCTTTGCTGTTTCAGTAACCCACGAAGATGAACCAACAGTTCTGCCGCCGCGAAAGTCGTGACATTGGTCGAGTGGCATAAATAATAAAGTTGTCATAATATTATCGCATTTTTGCATTAAAACAGGTGTAATATTATTAATATTTATTCTCTCTTCTTCTTTCCATTGACTTGTAATTGTCCCCGATTGTGGCACCACATTATAGTAATTTTGTAAACTATTACCATATTTATTATGCTGCGTTTCAAAATCGTTATCTAATTGTTTATTGTAAATATAAATATTTGGTTCTAAATCGTTGCGGTCATTTTGAATATGAAATGCTTCAGCGGCGTCATTCAAATCGCATAATAATAATTTATTCCACGTATGATAAAAATATGGATATGGTTCTCCAACTAAAAATTCTGGAATAGAAATAGATGAGGCTGTTGAACCAATTTTCAATGGTTGTTGAATAATTCCTGTTGTTTCTTCTTTTTCTCCTTCTACTTTTTCTCTTATTATTGGTTTTTTACTCATATATTATAATTATAAAATATTTAATTATAATACATTATAACCTAAATTACTTTATTCTCTCGTTTTAATGCATTTTTTATCCATTTGAAATGTCGCTCCTTTGTCTTCTTGAGGTACAATATTAATTACACATTTGGACTTTTTACCATAAAGTGGCTCGGTACATCCCTTTTCCTTTTTCTTTTGTGTAGTTGTCTTTTTAAATTTAAATATAGTTGGTTTTTCTTCGGTGCATCTTGATCTAAAGTGTTCATATCTTTCTCTCACATCACAATAAGACAATTTTGATTTTTTCTTTAACATCTTGTTAACTAACTCATGTAGTTCGTAAATATATCGAGAGAATGTTTCTCTACTTTCCATATGGCACATTTGAAGAGGTTTTTTCTTTAAATTACTTGTTAAATTCATTCTACAATATTTACACGGCAATACATATCTTAAGTTATAGATGAAATCTTTATAGTGGTTTTTGTCTTCTTGGGTTGGATTTACTGGATAGTTAAAACTCATGGTGTGAAGAAAATGCCACATTGGAGGACCCCACACGGTAGTAAGCATGCCATCGCCTGAATTATAGTCTTTTTTTGTAAACACACGTTTTTTTGTTTTATTATTTATATTTCTATTTTTACGCGTTTTTGTCATTGTTATATATTGTAAACAAAAAAATATAATAATAAATAATAATATATAATAATATATAATATGGAGTCAAATCTAAATATTTTTTCCGATTCAACTAAAAAAATATGTATGTGCACTGCTGCTTCTATCACAATAATTGGATTATTTGTATTAAGCCCATTAAGTAATATATTTTTAGTATCACCATTAATGAAACTTATTGCTACATTTATTTTAATTTACACTGTTTACTTAAATAGCCATCAAACACAGTTGCTACAAAATGCTAGAAATGTTGCATCATCGCCTCAACTTCTCTCACAATTAAATATAAATCTTATATGCAGTTATACTTTTACTGTCTTCATTGGACTTTTGGCGTTTTTTACACTTAAAAGTATAATATATTAAGAATTATAATAATGTATAAAAATTAAAAATGTTAATATGCCATTAAAAATTTTAATTGGAACATTTATTTTAATATTATCATTATATTTGAATTGACCATAACCCATTATAAAAGTACCTAAACTTAATAGTAAAAATGAATAAGGATTTATTATAAAATTATTAGTAGTTTGAATACTTATAAACTGTAAAATATAAGCAATTGTGATAATAATATTTGCCAGTAAAAACAAATTAAATTCCATAAATATATATTTTATTAATATTTAAAAATTTATATTTCAAATTATGAATTTAGGACATTTATTCGTTTAATTGTATTCTAAATTTCTTCTTAAATATATATAAATGTCTTCTGCTAAATACGTTAATTTTAATTTAAACCCTGCGTCTTCTATGGCGGATAGTGGCTCTATTATGTCAAGAATTAAAAGTGCCGGCGCTAGTTTAAATAGCACCACTTGGATTATTATTGGTGCTGTGCTATTATTTTCTATTTTAGCCGCCGTGTATTACTTTTATTATGTTGCGCCACAAAAAAAGGCACAATATAAGCCAAATTCCGAACACTTAATGAAAGATGACGGCACTGGTAAAAGCGCGGAATTATTATTTTTCTTTGCTGATTGGTGTCCTCACTGCAAAACCGCAAAACCCATTTGGAACGACTTAAAGGCGCAATATGAAAATAAAACCATTAACGGCTACAGAGTTATTTTTACTGAGGTCAATTGCTCTGAAGAAACCGCTGAAGTTGACAAGATGATGAACCAATATAATGTTGAAGGTTATCCTACCATTAAATTACTTAAGGACGGACAAGTTGTTGAATATGATGCCAAACCAAGTAAGGATACACTTAATCAGTTTCTAAATACTGTTCTTTAAGTACCGCTTCTTCAAGAACTTGTAAAAAGGTCTTCGCGCTTTCAGTGCCACTATCAAATAATTTACGTCTAACATCCACACTACTTAATGCGGTCTTTAAGAGTTCCATATTTAAATGCTGCGTATCACATATTACTTCATGTTTAATACAGGGTTGTCTATTTTCTGTATTAAAGCTTAAAACCGCCTTAAATAAAAATGCCAATACAAAGTCAAGCAGCGTGGATTCTTCTTTAATAATATTTTCATTTTCCACATATTTATTTTTAAAACCAAGTATTTCATCAGGATTATGTCCGGCTTCAATACAAAAATCTAGCGGATAATTACTTGTCATTCCACCATCAATAAAGCATTTGTTTTCCATTATAACTGGCGTCATTAAAACGGGCAAACCACACGTCATTTGTAGCGCAGTAAGCAATTCCAAATTTGGATGTGTAAAATAGGAAATATTATGAACTTTATATTCATTTACATCAAACGCAAAAAAATGCAATTCAATACCAGAATACTTATAGAAATCTGCCAAATTAATATCTAATGCTATATCCTTTGCTGCCAAAAGCGGCTTAAAACATTTTTTAACAACTTCAATATCAAATATTCCTTTTTTTGTATATGCATCAAATACACGTTGAACTTTAATATGAAACACGTCGTGCCAAGGTCGTTTAATAATATAATCATTTATGGTTTCCCAATCGTATTTAAGACAAATTAATGTGCCAACAATTGCGCCTGCAGAAGTGCCATATATTGACTGAATATCTGCTAAATTTAAAAATCCGCTCTGCTCTAAATGTTGAATTGCTCCCAAGGTTTGAATCATGATGGGACCTCCGCCAGAAATAACTAAATGTTTAATTGTCATAATTAAATATTAAATACATTTATTTAATTAAGTTTTTTTCTTAAAAGTATTTAAATGGCAAATATATTTACTTTGGAAAATATAGAAGATTTCTCCGAGCAGTTAAATATTGACGAATTATATGAAAAAAAAAGACAACAAGACCTTAATAAACTCGCATTATTTAACAAAATTTTAAATCGTATTCATGTAAAAATTAAAACTACTTCCAGACAAAAAATAGACGACCAATTTTGCTGGTTCCTAGTTCCTGAAACTATTATTGGTGTTCCAAAATACGATCAAGCTGCATGTATCGCATATTTAATTGATAAATTAAAAACCAATGGATTTAATATAAGATATATACATCCTAATATGCTTATTATTGCATGGAATCACTTTGTGCCGTCTTATGTGCGTACAGAAATTAAAAAGAAAACGGGGTTAGTCATCGACCAAAATGGTAATAAAGTAGATGCAAGCGAAAGCAATAGCGGTGAAACCAAATTAATTACTGCGGAGCCATCCAATCCAAATGAATATATGTTTAATCAAAGTGGAAAAGCGGATCCAAATGGTGCTGTAGGAAAGCCAAAGAAAGAATATACACCAATTAAGTCATATAAACCATCTGGTAATCTTATTTATGATGACGATTTATTAAATAAAATAGAAGACCGATTTCATCATTAAATATTTATAATTATATTTTAAATAAGATTATTAAAATATTATTAATATATAGATGAGTCAACCATTAAAAAAAATAAATAATATAAGAAATAAAACAAAGAAAAAGAGAGATAAATTAGTTAGCTCGCTAACTCCAGAACAACGCAATATTATTTGTAAAAATTCAGCAAATACATACAATACTTTTGAAGATAAGATTGAAGAAATATTTAAAAAAAATAATATGGATATAGTATCAACCAGTTATAATTTAGAAAAACAAATTATTAGTAATTTAAAAAAAGCCGTTAATCCAAAAAACGTCCAACCAAACGATGATTTTTATTCATATATTAATGACAGATGGATTGCTGACTATGAATTAGCTGAAGAGCAAAAGTATATCGTACAAGTAGATGATTTTAGACTTACACAAGACAAAGTTTACAAAGAATTACTTGAAATTATAGAAGATTATATTACAAAACATCACGATAAAAAAGCAGAATGTATAAGAAAAGCATATGAATCTGTCTCAACATTTACTCCAGATAAGCAAGTAACCGGTTACGCAAATGCTCTTGTAAGTTATATTGATGAAATAGCAAAAGATAAGACAAATGTATGGCAGCTATTAGCAAATTTTAATACAAATGAAATGATATCGTGGGCATCACCATTTGTATGGTCTATAAATCCAGATGATAAAAATCCAAAAGTATATCGTTGTTATTTAGAAGCGCCACAAGTTACACTTAATAATATAGATATATATTATGATGATAATGAGGATACAGCAGAAGATAAAAAATATAAAACTCATTACAGAAACAAATATTTTTCATATTTAGAAGATTTATTTACTTTAGTGTTTGGAAAAAATCACGGATACAATGTAAAAGATGTATTTAATACTGAAGTAGAACTTTTAAATGCAATGGCGTGTGAATTAATAGCTAAAACAGATTTAGATCCAGATAATTATAATGTTATATCATCTACTGAAGCTATAAAAAATTTTAATTTTGATTGGGCTGCATTTTCAAAACATTTAGGATGTAAAAGAACTCCGACTACATTTGTAACATCAAATGTCAATTATTTATTATGTGGAACTAAGTTGTTATTAGAAAAATGGAATAGTCAGCAATGGAAAACATATTGGGTATATATTTATATTCGCCAAATGACAAGATGGTCTGAAAAAGGAGCTGAATTAGCATTTGATTTTCATGGCAAATTTGTAGCCGGACAAGAAGGCGGGTTAAAACCAGTAAGAAGAATTTTAACAATGTCATATTTATTTAACACCTTTTTAACAAATGAATACATTTCTCGTTACAATAATATTCAAGCAATTAATTATGTTAAAACTATGGCAGAAGATTTAAAAATAGTATTTATGCGCATTATTCAAAGAAATAAATGGATGCAACCTAAAACAAAGGCAAAAGCTTTAGAAAAACTTAAAAATTTTAAATTAACAGTTGGATCTCCAGAAATTTTAAGAGACGATCCTCTTTTAGATTATACATCAGACGATCCATGGGGTAATTCTGTAAAAATGTCTGAATGGCGTCATAAACGAGCCATTGAATTAATTGGTAAAAAAGTAATTGATATTCCTGTTATTGATTGGTCTCATTATCCTATTAAATTAATTGGAACTCAAGCATATGTTGTAAATGCATCTTATACACCAACTGAAAATGGAATTTACATACCTTTAGGATATATTCAAAAACCTTTTGTGGACTTGGACGAAAGAGGTTTAGAATATAATTTATCGCGTATTGGATTTACAATTGCGCATGAAATGTCACATTCTTTAGACGATTGGGGAAGTAAATATGATGAATTTGGTAGATTAAATGATTGGTGGACGGAAAAAGATAAAAAACAATATACTAAAATTCAGAAAGATGTTATTAAGCAATATGAGGTTTTTGCATCCTATGATGGAATAGAATTTGATGCAGAACCAAGTATTGGCGAAGATTTAGCAGATATTTCAGGATTACAAATTTGTCAAGAATATTTAAGAGATTTTCAAATGAAAAACGAAGATATTTTGCCAATTCAATCCTTGTCATTTAGAGCATTTTATGTTTATTATGCCGTTCAATCAAGACAAAAGTTATCCAAAAAGGCAATTGAGGCACAATTAAGAACAAATCCACATCCGCCAGATAAATATCGATGCAATGTTCCATTATCAAGATCCAAAGTATTTAGAGCAATTTTTAATGTTAAAAAAGAAAATAAAATGTGGTGGCATTCAACAAATAGTGTTTGGAGTGATTAAAAGATAGAAGTTATTGAGAGATAATTTAGAAAAATTAAATTAAAAATTAAGAAATATTTTAATTAATTCAATTTAACAAGGCGTTTAGTTTTTTTTTGTTTGGTTTATATATAAATGGCAAGAACTCATCGTCGTCGCTCAATGTCTCGCTCTAGATCTAGATCAATGGCCCGTGGCCGCTCTCGTGCTGCTTCCCGTGCTGCCTCTGCTGCTGCTTCCCGCGCTGCTGCTGCTTCTCGTGCTGCTGCCGCTGCTGCTTCCCGCGCTGCCTCTGCTTCTCGTAGTGCTTCTGCTTCTCGCAGTGCTGCTGCTGGTCGTGCTGCTTCTGCTGCCGCTGCCCGTGCTGCCGCTGCTTCTCGTTCTGCTGCTGCCGCTGCTTCCCGCTCTGCTGCCGCTGCCAGATCTTAAATTAATAAATTAAATAAGAAATATTTATACAAATATTAGTTAAAATTAAGGATAAATATTAAATTACTACGTAATAATTTAATATTACAATTATATATAAATGGCTACAAGACGTAAACGTATGTCAAGAAAAAATAGAAGTAGAAAAGTATCTGGTGGAAAAGCAGGTAAAAAATGGGTGACTGCAATTGATGCTGCGTCAAAAACATTATCTAAAACTGGTTCTATTTCTAAAGCAAGAAAGGTGTTAAGAAAGCAAGCTTTAACAAATGCTAGAAAATTATTTGGTTCTGTTGGTATTTAAATATTACAAATTTACTTAAAGTTATATTTACAACTAATTATAACTTTAAATATGATTTCAATTGTTTATTTGTTATGTTTTTTAATACCAATGTTACCATCTATTGGATTAATTTTTGTGACAGCACTTGATTATACAGTTACACAGGTTCAACGTTATTTATATGATTATTAGACATTTTTATCTACTACTACTTCTTTTAATACGTTTTTAATGATTTTTTCATTTTTTTCAAAATCATTATCTCCTTTACCTCCCATAGATTCGTATACAATTTTATGATATTGATCGCCAAATTTAGAGTGATATGTCATGCAATCTGGATGAATTTCTTTATATTTTGGAAACATTTTTATATTTTTTGAAACTACTTTTTTAATTAGTTTATGCATTTTACTTTTGTCTTCATCTTTTTCCCATTTGTTATCATCTTTAATATATATAGTTTCTCTCTTCTTGTCAGTGCAATGGACGGGTCTTTTTGTTACATCCAGCGCTTTTAAATTTTTAACAATAATACTTGTAATTCCTTCAATATATCCTTTCTCTCCAACTCTTTCTAAGTCACATAATTCCATTTTAATTGAATCGACAAATTCTCCAATATTCATTGCTTCTTTACATGTTTCGTTTAAAAAGAAATTAAGATTAAAAGCTTTATTATGTGAATTGGTATGAGTATTATTTGTATTATTTGTTGTATTATGACTATGACTATTATTATTATTAATACCATTTTCACTTATTTTTACAATCATATCTTGCTGACCCTTTATAAGCTCAGCATTTTGCTTAAGAAGTGTTATAATAAGCTCATCTTTATCGAGCTCTTGTTTATCAATTTGTGTGCAGGTTTTTTTATGACGCCATAAACCAGCTCTGTCGTTATATTTTTTTTGACATCCAGAGCATTCATACGTCTTAGGCTTTTCTGGGTTATTTTCGTTGTTTTTTGTTGTCAAAACGTTGTTTTTATGTTTTGTGGTGTCAATGTGTCTTAAATAATCCTTGTTATAAGAGCATTTAAAGTGACACAATTCACAATTAAATTTTACTGGTTTTTTTAGGTAAAAATCGTTGTCAAATGTTGTCATATACTAAGACAAGAAAAGTTCCTAAATACTTTTTTTTTAAAAATATAAAAAAAATTATCGTCACAAATTGAAAATTATTTTTTCTGCGACCAGACGCTAAAATTTTTTTATCGTCACAAATTAGATTTTTTTCAACATCGTTTTGGAAAATTCAAAAAATGGACATTTATAAATGTCCAAAATTGAAAATTCAAAAAAACTTTCCCAACAAAAATTTAACATTTTATATAATAAATTTGAAAACCTACTTAAAGAAATGCGTATAAAAAATGGAATGGACTATATGGAAAAACAAAAAATGTATTTTGACAGTTTACCTTGTAAAGAAGACTGTGAAAAATTATTTGGCGATATATTAGATTGCACCAAAAATAATATTAATTATAAAAAGGGTAGTTTTAAGCCAATTGTTAATGGAAATCCAAATTGTTTTGATTTTACAAAATGCGAAGGATTTAAAAAACTTGGGTTATATCCAAATTTAAATACAATTAAATATAATATTGGCGAAACAAAGGCGGCATATACTAGAACATATGAAATAAATTTTAATAATGGTGATTTGGAATTACATTTTGATTGGAGAGATAAATAATTAAAAATAAATATAATTAATAAACTATATTTATTTAACGGTTCTTTTTTGTTTTATTACAGTTTTTGCAGTCATTAAATAATCCTACTATAAATTTACCACCTTTTATTAATTTTATGTGGTTATCATGAATATGTTTCTTAACATTACTAATTTTTTTCCCTCTACTATATCTAGTTACACTTTTATAACCTTTACCTCTTTTAATAGAAACCTTACGAACAGTTTTTACGCCACCAACTTGTTTAACTTCAACATTTTCATAATTAAAATTATCTGTGTTCATTTATATATATTAATAGAAAATATATTATTCATCTTCTTTTCTCTCTCTAAAATAATCCATAATGTCTTCTTTAAAATCACAAGAAAACATTTTTGTAGGAATTAATATACCTTGATTATCATAAGTTAAATGTTCTAATGGAGAAAACTGGTGTTTCATTAAGATTTTCCACCTTTCAGTGTATTGCCTATTCTTTTTTGAACCGTGATAATGATGTCTAATAACTCCGGGTACATATCCAAGACGTAACTTACTCGCTTTTATTTGATAATCTAACATACTATTATTGTAATCTTTGTTATACTCATTATTATTCATTACATCACATTTATTAATAAACGATAATGCCATTATACTATCCCCTGAACCTAATACTCCTTTATCATATAATCCGCCAATTTTTTCATACGCTTTTCTTGTTATCGCCCAAGCATATCCGGGATGCCAATAATCATTACCGGATGTTGTATATTTTTTATTTTTGTTAAAACTATATCCAAAACTATTAAAAATAGTTAGGTTTGTATATTCAGCAGTCATGTCTACACAATGACTAAATAATTGAACGACATCTTTACAACCATTTAATATTTTTAATGTATCTAAAGCCCAAGAATTATTTTCAAATTCTATGTCGGCATCAATCCATGCAAAAGCCTTATAATTAAAGGGTAATAAATTTTTAACTGCTAGATTCACCATATTTTCTTTATGCCATATAGGTGTCTCTGTTTTAAGTTGTAAATGATTTTTATTTTTTTTATCAGTAATAATAAACTTTTGATTTTCATATATCATTTCAACAATAAATAAATTTATATGATCTTCTTCTTCTTCTATTCGTTTAACAAATTCCTTTAATAATATATATCGTTTAGCATATAAACAAGGGTTTGAAATTACAATAATTACATTTAATTTATCTTCAATTGGGTCATTATTAGCGATCGCTAATTTAATATCATTTACTTTATAATTAATATTATCTATTTCAATACCATTAATTATTGTCATTATATTTTAATATAATATTTTTATTATATTTATATTATTATTTGTGAATATAATAAAAATGTTACATATAAAAAATAAATCATTATAGATGTAATTAATTTATTTTATTTATTTTATTTATTTTAACACTCTTTTTTAATCCATTTTTTTTCTAATACTAATTCTACGCTTTCTAACGCACCTTCCGTCCAGCCTTGATTTCTTGAAATTGCTTCTCCAACTACTAAAATACCATTTTCAGGATGTTGTGCTATATTTATAAAATTCTCTCTAGAACTGTATAACTCTTTATTTAATGGTTTGTAATAATGAGTTCCAATAGGCCAGTAATAATCTTTAATTGCAATAATATGAATAGAATCTTTTGGCATTCCGAATGATTTTTCTAAAAGTATTTCATATAATTCTCTATTTTCTTTTGTATTTTTTAAATGTTTTTTAAGTATATTTGTATTATTATTGTCATTATATGCTATCATATAAACACCATTTTCAGCATCCATTGGTATTATTCTTTGTAATGGACCTGGAACAAATGTAAAACCTTTCACATATTCTTTCATAATTGGAATTGAACTTTTAGATAGTTTTGCATATAATCTTAAAAAAGGCTGACCTTGAATATCGTTATAAATTGAGAGTTTTGGAAATAATTTACGCACTGTATCTATTGTAGTACCGATTATCACTTTATTACATATATATTGAATACCTGATTCCGTATTAATTAAAAATCTACAAGGTTCTTCTTGTATTTTAGTTATTTTAACTACATCATTTGAAAATCTAAAATGTTTATGACCTATATAATCATATAATTTTAATACTAATTTTCTCCATGGTACGTGAAATGCTTTCCAACAACATGTATTATCTTCAATTCCATAATAGTATAATGTTTCTAAAATATCTTCATTTTCATAGTCTGTATAACCAGCAGATATAATAAATTTTTTATATTCTTTTTCTCCTAAAATGTCGATACCAAATTTTTTAAATGTAATTGGTTTATTTTTATATTTTGGATATTCTTTTTTAAGACGTGTTATAATTTCTTTTACATCAACTCCATCAATTAAGGGTGATTTATATGGATTTACAGTATATTCAGGTGTACTTAAGTTAAAATAATGAAGCAAATTATATAATAATTTATCTTTTTTTTTTCTACCTATCCCAGCACCAGTAACTATTTCTGTTCCATAAAACATTTCATTACTTGTTCTTCCTCCAATCCAGTTTTTTTTATATTTTTCTAAAACTAAAAATGATGTTTCACTTGATTGTTTTTTTATATTAAATGCACTATATAATCCAGACATTCCAGAACCAATTATAATTATATCAAAATAATTCATCTTATTATACTTTGATATAATTTATTTATACAGTCTGCGCTAAAGTTGTTGTTGGATTTATTGGTGGTAATGGCTGTGGTTGAGGTAGACCTTGCGCAATAACTACAGGTTTAGGTGCAGGTGCCATCACAGGTGCAGGTGCAGGACTTAACGTCGGTTCTGTAGTAAATTCTGGCATTGCTACTGGTTCTGGCTGCGGTACAGGCTTCGGCGCTGGAGCGGACGCTTGTTTTGTTTCTTTAATAATAGTTTTTGCCTCTTTTTGTAGATTTTCAATTTGTTTTTGTGTTGTTTCAATAATTTTTGACTCCACAATAGCCTCATATATTTTAATACCATTTACATAATCACTTTCACATTTAATATAGAGTTCAACAATAAATTTTCTTGTCTTTTCAATGGCCTTTTGGAGAGAATCTTCTGTTAACTTTGGATTAATACGAATGACCTTTTTACTTGAATATGGATCTATTACATAAGTAAAAATATCATTTACAACTTCTAATAACTTAGATTGATTATCAGCAGCACTTTGTATCATTGTTTTAATATTGTCCGCATATTTAATAAACAAATCATCCTTTTTACTTAATTTATATTTTCCCTTCAATATTGGCTTATCACTTTGGCAGCCAGGTTTTTTACTATAATCTCGTAATTTAATATCACTAAATTTAGTTATTTCGGGTGGCATTGTTTCATTACCTGTAAATGCTGTATAAAATGCCTGTAAATCTTTGTTAAATTGCTTTCTGGTGTCATTACTCATTCCAGTAAAAGTGCCATTAGAATAGTCATAATTATCGTCTAAATATAAATTCATCAATTCTGTAATTCCAGGCTCATCTGCTAACGTTTTTTCTAATCCTGTTTTGGTAGCATTCATATCGCATACACGGGGCTGCATGGTTACAGTTTCAGCAATATCATCCACTTCTTCACCTTTTTTAAGTGCTCTAATTCTATTATCGCAAATATTTAATTTATATAACTTTCTATCAACGTTTTTAGGAATTTTGTCTTTTTCCATTAATCCGGTTTTAACAACTTGTCCTGTGGCGTCTTTATAGGAGTAAACAGGATTTATTGTCATAACAATAGCCGCAAAAATATGGGCGATTTTAACATAAAATTTAGCAATTCCTATGCAAACACGCTTCTTTTTAAGGCTTTTTTGAGCGTCATTAGATATATCTAAACTTTCAAGATTGTCTTTATTAATAAATGAAAGTTGCTCTTTTTTCAAATCATTCACTTCAACTCCAGCTTTCACTCTTTGTGCAAGATATGTAACTTCAGTATTATTAAAATATCTTTCAATGATGTCAGATGTCAAGACAACAAGTTTATCACAATATGCTTTTTCAGAAAGTTTGCTTAAACTCTTGAAGTCCATAGTTAAAATATAATAAGTTGCAATATAATCGATAATCTCATAAAAGTTATCGAATTCTTTTTTAGCAGATTTATTTGAATTTGATGATGTAGTATTTCCCATATATTATAGTCCCTTAAAAAAATATATGAAAAATATTATAAATAAAATTGAATTAAAAATATTTTATCTTATAAAAGATAAAAATGAATATGAACAAGGACAAGAGCCAGAAGCGAAAAAACAATAATATTAATAAGACGGAGTTATGGAATGTATTTGACTCCGAAATAGAAAATCCAGAAAAGCAAAAGGTACCTTTAGAATGTATATATGGTTCTGGAAATAGAGAAGTTTGTGAACGTTGTGAAACCATTTTAGCATTCTCGGATGAAGGTTTCCTAACATGTACGAATAATAAATGTGGAATTATTTATAAAGATTTAGTAGATCATGGAGCAGAATGGCGCTATTATGGCGCTGACGATAATCAGAGTTCAGACCCAACCCGTTGCGGAATGCCAATTAATCCACTATTACAAGAATCCTCTTATGGATGTAAAGTGCTATGCTATGGTCCAATGTCTTATGAAATGCGCAAAATTAGACGATATACCGAGTGGCAATCCATGCCATATAAGGAAAAGTCGCAATATGACGAATTTCAAATTATTACAACCATGGCGCAGCATGCGGGTATACCTAAAATAATTATTGATGACGCTATTGTCTATCATAAAAAAATATCTGAATATGACTTGACATTTAGAGGTGATAATCGTGATGGTATAATAGCCGCATCCATTTATATTTCCTGTCGTATTAATAACTATCCACGCACAGCAAAGGAAATTGCATCGATATTTCATTTGGATATTACAAGCGCAACAAAGGGGTGCAAAAATGCACTTGCAATTATAAATAATTTAGAAAAGGATATGGATAATAAGGAGAAAACCAATTTGGGTAAAACAAAGCCGGAAGCATTTATTGAGAGATATTGTAGTAAATTAAATATAAATAATGAATTAACACGATTATGTCAGTTCATTTCAATGAAAATAGAAAAAATGGATGTTATGCCGGAAAATACGCCGCCATCCATTGCAGCAGGTGTTGTATACTTTGTTTCACAAATGTGTAAATTAAATATTAGCAAAAGAGATGTAAAAAATGTTAGTGAAACAAGTGAAGTTACAATTAATAAGTGTTATAAGAAGTTGGAAAAAATTGCCAAAGATGAAAATATAATTCCGGCTGCAATTATGAAAAAATATAATTTAGTGAGTGTTTAAATTTAAAAATAAACTTATATATAATTTATATTATACAAATGACGGATACAGATAGTTCTAATATTGTAAATACAAATGTTAAAGTCCCAAAGCGAGTTTTTATTGTTCCTTATAGAAATAGAGTTCAACATAAATTTTTTTTCAGCAAATATATGCAGTTTATTTTAGAAAACGACAATGACTATGAAATTTATTTCTCTCATCAATGCGATGCACGTTCATTTAATAGAGGCGCCACAAGAAATATCGGATTCTTAGCAATTAAGAATAAATATCCAAATCATTATAAGGATATTACATTTATATTTAATGATGTTGATACTATCCCTTTTTATAAGATTTTTGATTATGAAACCACATTTGGTGTTGTAAAACATTATTATGGATTTAAATACGCACTTGGTGGAATTGTAGTTATGAAAGGTGGTGATTTTGAAAGAATTAACGGATATCCTTGTTTCTGGGGTTGGGGTATGGAAGATAACGCAATTCAAAAAAGGTGTGAAGCATATGGTTTGATAATTGACAGAAGTGTATTTTATAATATTGGTAGCCCAGAGATTTTGCAACTTTTCGACGGAATATCGCGAATTATTTCTAAAAAGGATCCTTGGAGAGGTGAACACGATAACGGCATAGATGGATTAAGAACAATAAGCAATTTAACATATACAATTGATGAAAAATCCGCAAATCCAAATGATAATATTTTTGTTGTTCCAAATCCAAATTCTTATGTAATTAATATAACAACATTCAATACATATATTCCATTTGGCTCGGAAGAATATTATAATTACGATTTAAGAGAGCCTAAAAGAAAAATTGTAAATCCAGATAGATTTAAAGAAACACATAAAATGGTTGTAACTACAAATGATTGGTCTAATATTCCTTATTATCCAACAAGTAGAGAGAAAAAGGAACAATACGCACAGCAATTAGCGTCAACAGGGCGTCCAGTTCCACCAGAATTACTTCGACAAATTGAACTTGAAAAAGCAAAAGAAGTTGCAAATGATTCGTTTAATAGCAATATTATTAGACCGCCACCTACACCCACGCATTTTGCTCCTAGACAACATGTAAAACAACCACCTCATAAATTTTCACCACAATATGCCGCATATGTTGGAGCAAAACCCAGAGCACAAGCAAGCGCGCGAATTGGTATGGGAGGAACTAAATAATTAATGCGGTTTTCTCCATACATATACCATTTCCGTATAATCATTTTGTCTTTTAGATTTTTTAAGTGGAAATGTTTCGTGTGCTTCTCCAAGCAAATCCTTTAACACACGATCATATACTTCCTTACATACATTTATTATATAATGACCTCCTTTTTGAAGACCATTATATGTCTTGGAAAATGCCGGTTTATAAAATTTTTCGTCCATATCTGCCTTTGAACTATATGCCACATTATGCGCGTATTTTTCAATAAAATAATAAGGAGGTGACGAAAACACAATGTCATATAACATTAAAGAATAATCGGCTGCCGCTGCATCGCAAAATTGTATGTTAAACTCGGTGCCAACTTTTTTCGTCTCTTTGAAGTATGACACCATATTATCGTAAGCCGGCTTCAAATCGCAGTTAATTTCGACGCCGTAATATGCCTCCAAATTTAGCGCCGCAGCCGCCACCGTTGAGCCGCCCCATCCTGCGCAAAAATTTAACACTCGTTTAGCATTGTATTTTGTATAGATTTCCATACAATTTAACGGGCGCATTATATTTATGGCGCTGATGCAAATATTATATACTTCTTTATATACAATGTACTCATTTTTGGTGTTGTTTTTATTTTTAACATCCTTATAATATGTTAGCATATTTTGGATGAATTTTTTCTTTTTGAATTCGTCGATATTCTCCAAAAACTCGAAAAAATTGACATCATATTTGCCTTTGGTTTCGAGGCGTTGAACGAATGTAAAATAGTCGACAACATTGTTACCTATGCGAGAACGAGGACCAATAGTATGGGCGTTTTTTCCGATTTTAACTAATTCTGCGAACTCTGCGTCAACATCATTTAATGATATATCTTTTATTGCGTTTGCGATTGCTATTTTTTCTTTGATATTGCTCATTAATATATTTTAATTTAATATAAAATATATTAAATAATAACTTATTTAAAATAATATTGTTAATATTATAAAATGAATTCCATTTCAGATATAAAACATGCTTTTTATATTAATTTAGAAACGCGACCGGATAGAAAACAACATGTTGAAGAACAACTTCAAAATATTGGAATTAGTGCTGAAAGATTTAATGCTATTAGATTGCAAAATGGAGCAATTGGTTGCAGTATGAGTCATTTAAAATGTATTGAAATTGCAAAAGAAAAAGGGTGGCTACATTTAGTTGTTGTTGAAGATGATATTTTGTTTTTAAATCCTGAACTATTTAAAAATCAACTTAATAAATTTTTATTTAATCATAAAAAATGGGATGTCATATTAATTGGTGGAAATAATATACCTCCATATACAAAAATTGACGACACATGCGTTAAAGTAGAAAGATG
>Ga0194129_10001828_pt1 | contig 33418 bp, 27 predicted proteins | sample TA2KigCa35mmetaG_FD_150862 | JGI IMG/M metagenome (GOLD analysis project Ga0194129, IMG submission 150862) | Freshwater microbial communities from Lake Tanganyika, Tanzania - TA2015038 Kigoma Deep Cast 35m | ecosystem: Environmental > Aquatic > Freshwater > Lake | place: Tanzania: Lake...
TTCGGCCACGGTGATGCCGGGCATGATCGACACCCACACCCACCTCACCTCCGACCCAACCATCCTGCGCTACGAGCGACTCGGCCTGTCGATTCCGCGGCTCGCGCTGATCGGCGCCGGCAATGCGCGGCGCACCCTCGAAGCCGGTATCACCACCGTGCGTAATCTGGGTGCCGACGGTTATGCCGATGTCGCACTGCGCGATGCGATCAATGCGGGCGATGTACCGGGTCCGCGTCTTGTGGTGTCGGGCCCCGGCATTGGTATTACCGGCGGACACTGCGGCAGCAATTTGCTGGCGCCGGAGTTTCGTCAAACCTCGCTGGGCACGGCGGATGGCCCGGACGAAGTTCGCAAGGCGGTACGACAGAACGTCCGCTACGGCGCCGATGTCATCAAATATTGCGGCACGGGTGGCGTGTTTTCGAAGGGTACGCAGCCCGGCATGCAGCAGTTCACGCCCGAAGAAGTTGCGGCACTCGTCGACGAAGCACACATGCACGGTCGGAAGGTGGCGGTGCATGCGCATGGCGCGAGCGGCATCAAGGTGGCGCTGCGCGCGGGCGTCGACAGCATCGAGCATGCGAGCCTGATCGATGACGAAGGCATCGAACTCGCAAAGAAATACAAAGTGTATTTCTCGATGGATATCTACAACACCGACTACACCCAAAGCGAATCCAAGCGCCGCGGCGAACTGCCGGAGTTCATCCGCAAAGACGCCATGATCGGCGAGATCCAGCGCCGCAATTTCGAACGCGCGCTCAAGGCCGGCATTCGCATGACTTTCGGCACCGACGCTGGCATTTATCCGCATGGCGACAATGCGCGCCAACTCTCGGTCATGGTGCGCTATGGCGTGACGCCCATGCAGGCCATACAGGCCGCGACCGTCAATGGCGCTGACGCGATCGGTCTCGCCGAGCAGATCGGCACACTCAAAGTCGGCGCCTATGCCGACCTCATCGCAACCAACGAAGATCCGCTCAATGATATTCGCGCACTCGAGCGTGTAGGCTTCGTCATGAAGGGCGGCGCAGTCGTTCGCGATGACCGAAGCCGCTAGACGATGACCAAATCCGCCCGAGGGGTGACGGCGATGTTCGTCGCCGTCGCCGCCTTCTCATTCATGGACGCGCTGCTCAAATTGTTTGCAGCGCACTATCCACCCATGCAGGTGACGGCGATCCGCGCCCTCGCCTCTTTGCCCTTTTTGCTTGTGCCGCTCTGGTATCAGGGCCGACTCACGGAGTTGCGACCGCAGCGCATCGGCCTGCACTTGATTCGCGGCGTGCTCGGCATCCTGATGCTCGTGACCTTCATCACGGCATTACGTGATGCCTCGCTGGCCTCCGTGTATTCGCTATACATGTCGGCACCGCTGCTGATCGCCGTGCTGGCGGCTCTGCTCCTCAAAGAAAAGGTCGACGCTGGTCGCTGGCTGGCGATCGCGGTGGGCTTGGCTGGCGTGCTGATCATCCTGCAGCCACGGCCCGGCGGACTACCGCTACTCGCCGGGCTGACCGCGGCCTTGTCGGCGCTTTGCTATGCGTTAGCGGCGATCACGGCGCGGATCCTGACTCGCACCGAGAAATCGCCCTCGATCGTGTTCACGTTTTTATTGATCATTGCGGTCGTTGCGGGTGCCATGGCCCTGCCGAACTGGATCCCGATTCGCGACAGCGACTGGTGGCTGATCGTGGCGGCGGGCGGCTTCGGCGCAGCGGGGCAGCACTACATCACCGAGGCATTTCGTCAGGCACCGGCTGCGGTCGTGGCACCCGTCGAATACACGGCCATGCTCTGGGGGATCGCCATCGACTGGATCGCGTGGTCATTGTGGCCAAACAGCACCGTGCTCGGCGGTGCGTCGCTGGTCATCGCGGCCGGCATTTACGTGGCGTGGCGCGAACGGCGCGCGTGACCGCGACCTCGTGATCTCGCCATCGTGACCGCAGCGCCCGTCAGTCTTTACCTGCGTTTGACAGGCGTCGCCGCGCTGTGGGGCGGCACTTTCATTGCTGGCCGCATCGCCGCACCCGAGCTGCCGCACTTCACGATTTCGGCGCTACGGTTCTGGACTGCGTTCGTGATCTTGTTGCCGCTGTTATTGTTGAGTGAGCGCGGTCTGCCACGCCTGCGGCGACGCGATCTCGTCTATTCCGCACTGCTCGCGCTCAGCGGACTCGTTACCTACAACCTGCTTTTTTTGGGCGCACTGGAGCTGATCCCCGCGGGGCGCACCGCGCTCGTCGTCGCGCTCAATCCGATTTTGACCGCAGTCACCATGGCACTCATATTTGGTGAACGTCTGCCGGCTTTTCGCTGGCTCGGCATCTTTACTGCGCTCACCGGTGTGGTGATCGTGCTCGCCAAAGGCAATCCGACCTTGCTGCTGCAACGGGTGGGACGGGGCGAATTATTGATGCTGGGTGGCGCAGCCTGCTGGGCGCTCTATTCGGTGTTGGGTCGGTTCGCGCTCGATGGCGAATCGCCGGTCTCGCCGCTCGCGCTGACCACCGTGACTACTTTCTGGGGCGCATCGATGCTCTCGCTCGGTATGCCCTTCGAATGGTCCCAGTGGCAAGCGAGCGAGGTCTCGGTCGCGGCTTGGGCCGCGATCGTCTATCTTGGCGCCGGCGGCACGGCTTTGGGTTTTGTCTGGTACGCGCAGGGACTGCAGCAGCTTGGCGCGGCGCGGACCGCGGTGTTCAACAACTTGGTGCCGGTATTCGGGGTGCTGCTCGGCACCTTGCTACTCGATGAGACCCTGCTGGCATCGATGGTCGTTGGCGGGCTGGTTGCCCTGGCCGGGGTCTCGCTGACCAACTGGAGCCGCGCGCGCTGAGGGCGTACCGCCGCCATGACTGCGACCGATCGGTCCACCGCGTTCAGGTCTGCAGGTCATGGCAAATCAGGCACTTGCGAGGCGAGGCGTAGAAACGGTTTCATGAAAGCGTCATAAGAAGGGTGCGTTACCCGCCTCCATATTTTCAAGTCATTGATTTGATTGATTATTCGTTGAATTGGTTAATTATTGATCAGCGGAACGAAAAACCGCGAAAAATACCGAGATTTTGCGCTTGAAAAGCAGGCTATCCACAACGTTATCCACACCCTCTGTGGAAAATCCGGCAGGCGCCCCCGCCACTTTTTGTCGTGTGACGATCGACACGCCCTTGCGTCGCAGCTTCGACTATCTGCCCCCCGAAGATGGCCCCATGCCAACGGTGGGCATGCGAGTGACGGTACCCTTCGGGCGCCAGCGACTGGTTGGGATTATTGTTTCCTTAGAAAGTCAATCTGACGTTGATCCAGCTAAATTGAAACGCATTTCGGGTGTTATTGACCCCGAACCCACCTTCGATACGCCGCTGCTCGAACTGCTGCGTTGGGCGACCGATTACTACCATCACCCCATCGGCGAAGTGGTCGCGACCGCCCTGCCCAAACTTGCCCGCGAGGGCGCGACACTCGCCGCGATCAGCGAATTCTGGGCGGTTGATGCGCAGGGTGTGGCCGCGCACCACGCTGGCGAACCAAAACGCGCGCCGAAGCAGCGCGTCCTGCTCGAGCAGCTGGTCGCGGGGGGCCCCGCGGGCCTGGCTGCATCGACCCTGAACGAACGGCAAGCGGGCTGGCGTGAGGCGGCGCGTGCCCTGCGGGCGCGCGGCTGGATTCGCTGCGAGCAACGCGCAGTGGAGCTCGCAGCAGGCTCGGGGATCACTACGCCGCCCGACAAACCGGAACTCACCCCGGCACAAAGCGCGGCGCTGACCGAGGTTCAGGCCGCCGGCGATCGCGGTTATCGCGGCTGGCTGCTGCACGGCGTGACGGGCAGCGGCAAAACCGAGGTCTATCTGCGACTCGCGGAACAGCAACTCGCGCTCGGTCGCCGCGTGCTGGTGCTCGTGCCCGAGATCGGTCTCACGCCGCAACTCGTCGGGCGCTTCGCGCAGCGCTTCCCGCAGGCCACGCTCGCCGTCCTGCACTCGGGCCTGACCGACGGTGAACGGCTCGCCGCGTGGCGACTGGCGCACTCGGGCCGCGCGCGGCTCGTGATCGGTACTCGCTCGGCGGTATTCGCGCCTGTGCCTGAACTTGGCTTGATCATCGTGGATGAGGAGCACGATGCCTCCTTCAAGCAGCAGGAAGGCGGTTTTCGCTATTCGGCGCGCGACCTCGCGCTGGTGCGCGCACGCATGCTCGATATTCCGGTCATTTTGGGCTCGGCGACCCCCTCGTTCGAGTCGCTGCACAACGTGAGCACGGGTCGGCTGACGCGGCTGGCCTTGCCCGAGCGTGCGGCCGCCGCGACACCGCCAACCTTGCGCCTGCTCGATCTGCGCGGCGAGCGCGTCCATGCCGGCCTCTCGACCACAGCCGTGGGCAGCATCCAGCGTCATCTCGCGGCCGACGGGCAGGTGCTGGTCTACATCAATCGGCGCGGCTATGCGCCGACGCTCGCCTGCACGGCTTGCGGCTGGATAGCGCCCTGTCTCTCTTGCGATGCGCGACTCACGGTCTATCGGCAGGCTGCACGCCTGCGCTGTCATCACTGCGGCGCCGACCGTGAACTGCCGCGGCAATGCCCTGTGTGTGGTTACGCGGTCAAAACTGTCGGTCAGGGCACGGAGCGGGTCGAAGAAAATCTCGCCGAACTCTTCCCGGGCGTCGGCATCGCAAGACTCGATCGTGATGTGGTACGTCACAGTGATGAACTCGAGGCCGTCATGCGACGCGTGTCGAGTGGCGAAGCGCGAATTTTGGTCGGTACGCAAATGGTCGCGAAGGGGCATGATTTCCCGGCCCTCACGCTGGTCGTGGTGCTCAATGCCGATCAGGGACTCTTCAGCACCGACTTTCGTGCGGCCGAGCGGCTCGCGCAGACCATCATCCAGGTCGCAGGTCGCGCAGGTCGCGCCGAGCGTCCGGGCGAAGTGCTGATACAGACCGAGTACCCCGAACATCCCCTGCTCTCGGGTTTGCTTGCCGGTGGCTACGACGCCTTCGCGAGCGCCGCTCTCGAAGAGCGACGCAGTGCAGGCTGGCCGCCTTTTGCCAGACTTGCGGCGCTGCGGGCCTCGGCCACCCGCCCGGAAATGGCCATCGATTTTCTCGATGCCGCGCGACGACTCGCCGAGCGCACACCGAGGCAAGGGGCCACGGTGCGACTGCTCGGCCCAGCCCCCGCTGCCATGGCGCGGCGCGCAGATCGTCATCACGCACAACTGCTGATCGAGAGTGTCGATCGCGCCGCGCTGCACCGCCTGCTCGACCGCTGGCTGCCCGAGATCGAAAATCTGCCGGAGGCTAGGCGGGTACGCTGGGCACTCGACGTCGATCCGCTCGAACTCTTCTGACCCGGCAGAATCCGACCCGGTAGAATCGCGGCCGTGAAAGAAGACCTGCAACTCCTGCTGCAGCGCGCGCTGCAGTCACTCGAAGGCTCGCTGCTTGCGCAACCCGTCGATCCGAACTGGATCACGCTCGAGCGTACACGTGATGCAGCCCACGGCGATTTCGCCTCGAACATCGCCATGCGACTCGCCAAGGGCGCAGGCAAGCCGCCGCGCCTGCTCGCCGAAGCGATCATCGCCGCGCTGCCTGCCTCGCCTTTGCTCACTCGTGCCGAAGTCGCCGGCGCAGGGTTCATCAATTTTTTCCTCGCCAAAGATTTATATGCTCGCGAAGTGGTTCGCGTGCATGACGAGGGTGCAGGCTACGGACGCGCCCGCCCGCCGCAGCCACGTAAAGTATTGCTGGAGTTCGTCTCTGCCAACCCCACCGGTCCGATGCACGTCGGTCACGGTCGACAAGCGGCCTTCGGCGATGCGCTCGGCAATCTGCTCGCTGCAGCCGGCGATGACGTCAGTCGCGAGTACTACATCAACGACGCCGGCCGACAAACCGAAATCCTTGCTGTCTCGGTGTGGCTGCGCTACCTCGAGGCCTGCGGCGAAACTTTGAAGTTTCCGGAGAACGGCTATCGCGGTGATTACATTCGCCCGGTCGCGCAATCACTGCACGCTCGCGAAGGCACCACACTGTGTCATGCCGCCGGCGTCGTGTTCGCCGATCTGCCCCCCGATGCCCCCGAGGGTGACAAAGACAAATACATTGATGCCGTGATCACGCGCTGCCGCGCCCTCATCGGCGAGCCCGCTTGGCAGAGCTTGCTGCAGGGCTGCATCGCGGCAATGCTCGATGAAATCCGTAATGATCTCGATGGCTATGGCGTGCACTTCGACCACTGGGTGTCGGAGCGCGCCTTCACCGACAGCGGCGCCATCGACCGTGCGCTGCAGCGTCTGCGTGAGCGCGACCTGCTGTACGTCAAAGATGGCGCCACCTGGTTCAAAGCCAGTCAATTTGGCGATGACGAAGATCGCGTGGTGGTACGCGAGAACGGCGTCAAAACCTATTTTGCTTCGGACATTGCCTATCACCTCGACAAGCGCGAGCGCGGTTTCGATGTGCTCATCGACGTACTCGGCGCGGATCATCACGGCTACGTCACGCGAGTGCGTGGCGGTCTGCAGGCATTCGGGCACCCGGGTAATTGTCTCGAGGCTCCCCTCATTCAACTGGTCGCGCTCTTCCGCAATGGCGTGAAGATGTCGATGGGCAAGCGCGAAGCCAACTTCGTCACGCTGCGCCAACTGCGCGAGGAAGTAGGCAACGATGCCTGCCGGATCTTCTATTTGATGCGCAGCAACGATCAGTCGCTGGACTTTGATCTCGAGCTTGCAAAGTCGAAGACCAATGAAAACCCTGTATTTTACATTCAGTATGCCCACGCTCGTGTGGCCAGCGTCATGAAAGAACTCGCCGGACGCGGCTTTGCCTATGACGCCGTGCAAGCACGGGAGATCATGCTTGCGCAGGGCGCCACGCTGCTCGCAGGCACGCAGGCCGAAGCCATGCTCTCGGCACTGTCGCGCTATCCCGAGGTCATTCGTCAGGCGGCAGCACAGCGCGCGCCGCATGCACTCGTGCACTATCTGCGCGAGCTCGCCACCACGCTGCACGCGTTCTACAACGCCGAGCGCATTCTGGTCGCCGACGATGCGCTGCGCAGCGCGCGCCTCTACGCGCTGCTCGCCGTACAGCAAGTGCTGCGCAACGGTCTCGCCATCCTCGGCGCTTCGGCGCCGGAGTCGATGTGAGTACGACGCCGATCGGTCGCGACTTCAAACGCGCCGGCAAGCGCGGCGGTACCGAGTTCCATTTCAATCGCGAATTCTTTGCAGGGCTGGGCCTCGGGCTCTTGGTGGCTGCCGGCATTTTTTTTTGGCAGCAGCAGGAAATGCGTCAGGCTGCCGATGCCGCCGAACCCTCGCAGCCCAAACCGCGGGCCGTCCGTCGCGAATCTGCAGCCGGCGAAGTCGAAGAGCCGCCGCCGAAATACGGCTTCTACGACATGCTGCCGCGCAGCGAAGTTGTTGTCCCCGAAGTCGATCCGAAAGCACCCGCGCCCAATCTGCCGAGCACGCCCATCGAGCGACCCGGCGTGTATGTGTTGCAACCCGGTGTATTCAAAAATCTGCAAGAGGCCGAACAACTGCAGGCCAAGCTGCTGCGTCTTGGCGTACGCTCCGTCGTGCAGCGCGTGGCCATCGACAACGACGTCTTTCATCGTCTGCGTGTCGGCCCGATCAATGATTTGACCGAGCTCAACCGTTATCGCGCCAGCTTGCAGCGCGCCGATATCGACGTGGTGGTGATCCGCGTCGGCGACTAATCGTCGCCGTCGTCGGCAACGCTGCGAAAGTCCACGCCCAGCGCGCGCAACTTCCGATAGAGGTGAGTGCGCTCCATGCCCACTCGCTTGGCGAGCTGCCCCACCTTGCCGTGACACAGCAACAACTGCTGCTGCAAGTACGCCCGCTCGAAATGCTCGCGGGCTTCGCGCAGGCCGAGCGCGAGCAGATCTTGTTTGACCAGCGTCTCGCCGGGTGGCGCAGCCTGCGCGAGTTCATGCTCGATTTCTTCGAGCGTGATTTCCTCGCCCCCGGCCTGCGTTAGCAGGCGCCGCACCATCGAGCGCAATTCCTGCACGTTGCCGGGCCATGGGTAGTTGCGCAGGCGATTTTGCGCCGCCACGCCGAAGCGACGAAACTTGAGACCCTCGGCATCGACCAGTCGATCGACGTAGTGGCGAAGCAAATCGGGTACGTCTTCCGCATATTCCCGCAGCGGCGGCACGCGGACGACAACGACATTCAGATGCGCCAAGAGATCGCGCCGAACTCCATTGCCCGTGCCAAGTTCGATGTCCGGTTGAGCCGAGGACACGAGCCGCGCACGCAGGGGTCGTGCCTTGGTCTCGCCAAGCCGCATGTAGCTGCCGCTCTCGAGCACGCCCTGCAGACAGCGCTGGGCCGCTGCGGGCAGATCGCTTAATTCATTGATGAACAGCGTGCCGTCGGCCGCTTGCTCGAGGAGCCCTGCCGCCGCGGCATCGCCGGCGCGACCGAACAAAACCGATTCGGCATCGGATTCGCGCAGCGCGCTCGCCACCAGTACCACAAAAGGCTTGGCGGCGCGTGGGCTGTGATCGTGCAGAAAGCGCGCAAAGGCCTCGCGGCCCGAGCCGTGCTCGCCCTGCAGCAACACCGCACTGTTGCCCGCCGCGACGCGCGTGAGCTCGTTGCGCAACTGCTGCATCTGCCGGCTTTTGCCAACGGGTATTACCGTGCCGGCGGCGAGCAAGCGGCCCGCAACGCGGCGACTGCGCGCGCCTTCGAGACCCCGCTCGACGGTGCGCAACAACTTGGCGATCGAGAGTGGCTTCTCGACAAAGTCGACTGCGCCGAGACGCGTTGCCTCGACCGCGGTTTCGACCGTACCGTGCCCCGACATCATCACGACCGGGCAACCGTCGGCTGTCGTTGCCGACCACTCGCGCAGCAAAGTGATGCCATCGACATCGGGCATCCAGATGTCAAGCAGGATCAGATCGGGCTGCTGCCGTTGGCGCAGGGTACGCGCCTCGGCGCCATTGCCTGCGACCTCGACCTCATAGCCTTCTTCGCTGAGGATTTCTTTGACGAGGCCGCGGATGTCCGCCTCATCGTCAACCACCAGAATGCGTGCAGCACTCATGCCCGCTCCCTCCTCGACTCCGGTCGTGCGGCCCGCGCCGCCAACGACCTCGACCGATCATGCAATGGCAACATAACACGGACCAGGGCTCCGCTCTCACGCCGATTCTCGGCCTCGATCCGCCCGCCGTGGTCATCGATGATCTTCTTGACGATGGCGAGGCCCAGTCCTGTACCACGCGGTTTCGTGGTCACATAGGGATCGAAAATACGCCCGATCAGCTCGCTCTGGAACCCCGGACCGGTATCGGTCACGGTCAGTTCGACAGCCGGCTGCCCCTCGGACTCGCGCAGCGCCGTCTGCAACTCGATTCGGGCGGGGCGCGTACCTTCGAGTGCCTCGAAGGCGTTGGTCAGCAGGTTGTTCAGCACCTGCCGCACTCGCGAGCGATCCGCCTCGACGGCTTCCAACGCGGGATCGAGGTGGGTGACGATCTCGATGCCGGCCTCCTGGGCGCGATACAGATCGGTGACCTCGACGACCAGGCGATTGAAATCGAAGGCGCCCAATTGCAGCGCGGGTACCCGCGCGTATTCGCTGAAATCGTTGACCATCTGCTTCATCGACTCGACCTGCTGCACGATGGTGTGGGTCGAGCGGTCGACCATGTCGGCATCCTGACCGGTAAGCCCCGGCAGCAACCTGCGCCGCATGCGCTCGGCAGAGAGCTGGATGGGCGTCAAAGGATTCTTGATTTCATGCGCTAGGCGACGCGCAACCTCGCCCCAGGCGGCCTCGCGCTGGGCCTGCAGCAAGTGCGTGACGTCATCGAACACGATCACGAATTGCTCCGGATCACCGGCTGCCTGCGGCAACGGCACGCAGGCGCAGACCAGCACCCGCGAGCCGGTCTTGCCCTGAGCCCCGCGCAACTCGATCTGCTCGCGCCAATCGTCGCGATCTGCCGCAAAACGCGCCTTCAATTCATTGACGAAGGCTGCAAGCACGCTGCCCGCGGCGGCCGCGGCGACCTCATCAAGCGAGCGCCCTGCCGCATCGGCGAGATTGACGCCGAGAATGCTGCTCGCAGATTCATTGACGCGCTGCACGATGAGCTCGCGGTTGACAGTGATCACGCCCGCAGAAAGACGCGCCAGAATGATCTCGAGTCGCTCGCGCTCGCGCTCGACGGCGAGCCGGCTGCGCTCGGTTTCTTCGCGCGCACGCCGCAAGCGCTTGGTCATGTCATTGAACGACTGCACCAGAAAACCCATCTCGTCGTGCGAGGTCAGCGGCACGCGGGTGCCGAAGTCTCCCTTGGCCACGGCGCGCGTACCGGCCATCAGATCTTGCACGGGCTTGAACAACACCTCGGCCGAGTAGATCGCACCGTAAATCGCGCCAAGCAAAGTGACGAGCAACACCATGGTGAGCGTGAGCCGGAAGCTGTATTTGAGCGGCTCGCGCAGCTCCGCAAGATCGCCGTACTGCGAATACGAGCGCTGCACGGCGTCGGTCAGCTCGGCGAGCTGTCGCGGCAACTCATAGATGGCCACTACATAGCGTGCATCACCGGTCGCGAGCGGTGCACCCGGCAGAGGCGCAGCGGTACGGATCAAATATTGGGAATCGCCCACGGGCTCCAGACTGACGTAGGACGCGCCACTGCTGACCCGCCGAACCAGATCGGCGGGCGGACGGGCGGGCAAAGAATCGGATACGCCGCGAGTTGCCGCACCGACCACGCGCACGTGCTCGCCATACAACACGATCTCGCTGGCCCCGGAGCTGCGCAGCTCTTCTTCGAGAGCGAAGAAAACACCGGTCGAACCCTGTGCCGCGAGCGTTGCCGCAAAACGCTGCGTGCGCTCGTCGTGCTCACGCATGCGCAGATCGAGTGCAGAGCGCGACAGTACCACGGCATCGTTCAGACCCTGCTTGATCTCGACCCGAAACCAGCTATCGATGCCACGATTCAAAAACTCGAGCGAGAACACATAGACCGTGAGCAGCGGCAAAGCGACGAGCGCGCCAAACACCAGCACTGTTCGCGAGGTCAGCCGCGAGCCGGGGACTCCGCTGCGGTACGCATTGACGAGCTGCGTGATCTTGCGCGCCAACAGTACGATGATGACCGCGACCGCGACTGCACTCGCCAATAATATCCAAGGCTGCAATCGACCGAACTGCGTGGAATTTTGCGAGGAAATGAACAGCGCAAACAGCGCGCCGAGCACGACCGCGATCCAGATCGCGGTCAGAATGGTGGTACGCCGATTTTTCAGCGTGGCAGCGACCATGAATACCACTCGCTCTCGCGCTGCCAGTCATCAGACCAGAACATGAGTGCGCGCAGCGCGTCGGTGAGTCGGCCGCGACGCACGCTCGCGCGCACGCTGACCACGTAGTCGCCGGGCTCAGCGAGTTGCGAAGCGACGAGTATCGGCCAGCTGTCGACGCTGCCGAGATCACCAAGGGCCTCTTCGAGTGTCGCGTAAGATTTTTGTTCGCCTTCGACGAACGGATCACGCACCACATAGCGCTCGCTCACCGAGTGATAGCTGAGTTCACGCTCGAGACGCAGCGCGACAATGGTGGCATCAGTCCAAAAGCGCCGCTCGCGCGTCACTTCAACGTCAACGTCATAAGACAGCGCACCACCATCGCGCAGCGCGGCGACGGTTTCTTCGTTGGCGGGGTAACGAGTGCGCACATGCAACTGGTACACACCGCCAACCACGTTGACGAAAGCCGACTGGATTTCGAGAGCGCCCTCGAGCGGATCGGCATAGGCGGGCGTCGCCTGCCAAGGCAACACGGCGATCACCCACAGGCAGACCGCGGCCAGCAAGCCCATGCGCGGACATCGGATCTGTCGATGGTAGATGCTCATGCGCCTTCAGCCCGACCGAGGCAAGCATAATAGAAGCCGTCGGTAGATGCCGATCCAGCCCCGGGTAGCAACTGTACGCCGATTTTTTGACGAACGGCGCCTGTCGGCAGGGCGAGCCCCGACGGCCAGGGCAGCACTCGGGCCGAGGGCGTCGCCTCAAGGAAATCGCCAAGCATTCGTTCGTTTTCGGCCGGCAAAATCGAGCAGGTCGAGTACACGAGTCGACCACCCGGAGCGAGCCGTGCGAAGCAGCGCTCGAGAATGCGCCGCTGCAGTCTTGCGAATCCCGCGATATCTTCGGCGCGGCGCAGCAATTTGATGTCGGGGTGACGGCGAATCACGCCCGTTGCCGAGCACGGCGCATCGACGAGAATGCGGTCGAACAAAGCCTCGTCAGCGAGCGCATCGCTCTGCGTCAGATCGACAAGTCGCGTGCGCGCCGACTGAGGCTTGGCGCCGATCCGCGAAAAGGTCGCGGTCACGAGTGCAAGCCTTGCCGAGTCATCATCGACAGCCAAAAGGTCGATCTTGGACTGACGCTGCAAAATATGGGCGCTCTTTCCGCCCGGCGCTGCACAAGCGTCGAGCACGCGATCACCGGCACGCGCGTCGAGCAGCAGCGCTGCCAGCTGCGCGCCGGCATCTTGCACCGAGACCCAACCCTCCGCGAAACCGGGCAGCGCCGTCACCGGCGCCGAGTGCCGCAGCAGCACGGCCTCCGGGAAATCTTTGACGAGCTCGGCCTCGCGACCCGACGCTGCCAGCTCGGCAAGATACTGCTCACGCGCAGCGGCCGAGGCCACGCGCAAGGTCATCGGCGGATGTTCATTGCTTGCCCGCAAAATAGCCTCGCAATGCTCGGGCCACGCGGCCTCGAGCTCTCGCGCCAACCACGCCGGGTAGGCATGGCGCGCCGCGAGATCGCTATCGACTGCCGCGAGCAACTCCGCTCGCTCGCGCACGAACCGGCGCAGCACGGCGTTGACGAAACCGGTTGCGCGCGGCAGCCCAAGCGCGCGCGCCGCATCGACGGCCAAATGCACGCACACCTCCGGTGCCGCGCGCGAGTACTCCACCTGATGCGCAGCGGCGATCAACAAGCCGCGCAGCAAGGGCGGCATGTCGGCGGGAGGTCGGTCGATAAGTTTGGCGAGTGCGGGCGCGAGACGCAGATACCAGCGCAGGGTGCCTAGCGCGATCGCCCGCACCGCCGCGCGATCGCCGCGCTCGTCAGCGGACTGCAGTGCCACGTCAGCCGAGCGGCCCTCATGCGCCACTGCACTCACGGCGATGACCGCCGCGGCCAGCGTCGCAGCTCCCGGCGCGAGGCCACTGCCCGGCGTCTGGTCCGTGCCCGGTTGCAAATCGATCGCCGCTTCGTTCACTCAAATACCTCGCCCGTGGCTCGCAGCCCGTTGGCAAATTCACGCGCAGTCATGCTGCGTCGACCCGCTCGCTGCAGTTCAGCGATACCCAGAAAATCTTTGCCGCAGGCCACGAGCAAAAGATCATCGCGTAGTCCGAGGATCGTGCCTGCTGCCGCAGTCTCGGCGTAGGGGCCCGATTCCCCCTGCGCGATCACGTGGGCGCGATGGATCCGCAGCTGCTCGCCGTGGAAGCGGGTCTCGGCGATCGGCCAAGGCCGAAAAGCAAGGACGCGCCGCTCGATGGCCAGCGCCGACTCGCGCCAATCGATGCGCGCCTCGGCCTTGTCGATCTTCGATGCATAGCTCACGCCCAAGGCAGGCTGTGGTTGTGGCACGACCGTGCCGGCCTCGAGTCCATCGAGCACTTCCAGCAAGGCGGGTGCGCCCAGCGCGGCCAGCGCCGCGAGCAAACTCTGCGTATCGTCTGTCAAAGAAATCGGCAACTCGCGCTGCAGCAATATGGGGCCAGTATCGAGCCCGACATCCATCTGCATGAGGGTGACGCCGGTGACAGTATCGCCCGCCAAAATCGCGCGCTGCACCGGCGCGGCACCACGCCATCGCGGCAATAACGAGGCGTGAATATTGACGCAACCCAGCCGGGGCACGGCGAGCGCCTCGGGCGGCAAAATCAGCCCATAGGCAACCACCACCAGCACGTCGGGCTGCCACGACACGAGCGCTGCGCGACCCTCTGCGCTGCGCAAGGTCGAGGGTTGCGCCACGGTCAACCCATGCGCAAGCGCGAATTCTTTGACGGCGCTGGCTGCAAGCTGGCGGCCGCGACCTGCGGGCCGGTCGGGCTGGGTGAGCACGCCGACGAGTTGGTGCCGCGACGACTGCAGCGCAGCAAGCGGCGGCACCGCGAACTCCGGTGTCCCGGCGAAAGCAATGCGCACGATTCAGCGGCTCGCTACCGCGCCCGCGGGCACCTTCGAAACGCGTTCACGACGGTCTTTCTCGAGCTTGCGACGAATGCGATCGCGCTTGAGCATCGACAGATAATCGACGAACAGCTTGCCATCGAGATGATCCATCTCGTGCTGCAGACACACCGCACGAATGCCGTCGAGCTCGCACTCGAACTCCTTGCCCTCGCGGTCGCGGGCGCGGACGCGCACGCGTTGGGCTCGCTCGACTTCGTCAAAGATTCCGGGTACCGACAGGCAGCCTTCTTCCATCACGCCGACTTCCTCGCGGGCGAGGATTTCCGGGTTGATGAAAACCAAGGGCTCGCTGTGATCGCCGCTGCAGTCGATGACAATGAGCTGTCGATGGACATCGACCTGGGAGGCGGCAAGCCCGATGCCGGGTGCCGCGTACATGGTCTCGAACATGTCATCGATGAGGCGCGACAGCGCGGCATCGAACTCGGTGACCGGAACGGCGCGGGTACGCAGCCGGGGGTCAGGAAACTCGAGGATCTCTAGCAACGCCATGGGGCAGTTCCTCTACGCGCAAGGTAGTTCGTGGACCAGCAGTATATCAGCCGGGTTCCGCGACTTATTCCGCGTGGCTGCGCGCAGGCTCGGGATTAGGCTTGCCCGCCCATGGCCAGTCTCGAATACAGCATTTTCGCCCGCATCCCGAAACTCGACGCCGCCACCCTGTGCCGCGTGGGTCGGCAGCTCGGCTCGCCGCTCGAACTGATCCGCCTCGCGCGGCAAGCGCCGACCGCGCTCGCATTGGCGGATGTACCGCTCGCAAGCTCACCACTAGAGGCTCTCGGTCTGCCCTACAGCACCCTTCAGGCGTTACGCAGCTTCGATCAGGCACAGCACCACAGCGACCTCGAAATCCTGCAGCGGCAGCAGATCGCGGTCATCGGTGCCGACGAAGCAGACTATCCGCCCCAACTACGCGAAATCCCCGGGGCACCCGCGGTGTTGTTTCTGCTCGGCAACCGCGAAGTGCTGCGCGAGCCGCAGTTGGCCATGGTCGGCAGCCGCCACCCGACCGCCAACGGCGCCCGCACTGCGCGCGACCTCGCATTTCATTTCGCGAGCCATGGCCTCGTGATCACGAGCGGGCTGGCTGTCGGCATCGACGCGGCCAGCCACGGCGGTGCCCTCGCCGCGGAGGGCATCACCATCGCAGTCTGTGCCACCGGACTCGACCGTCTCTACCCCGAAACCCACGTCGAGCTTGCCGAGCGCATCAAAGAGCGCGGGGCGCTGCTCAGCGAGTTCCCGCCCGGTACCGCGCCGATCGCCCGCCACTTCGTGCAACGAAATCGCCTCATCAGCGGCCTTTCCTTGGGAGTTTTGGTCGTCGAGGCAGCGGCTCGCAGCGGTTCCCTGACCACGGCCAGACACGCCGGCGAGCAGGGCCGCGAAGTGTTCGCGGTCCCCGGATCCATCCACAGTCCGCAGTCGCGTGGCTGCCACCAGCTGCTGCGGCAAGGCGCAGTACTCGTGGAAAATGCTGATGACGTCCTCTGCGAGATCAGAAATCCTCATTTAAATCAATCATTTAAGAATAGCGCGATTGTGCCCCAACCCCCCGACGAGCAGACCGGGCGGTTGGACAACCCCGCCGAAATCCTGTTAGATGCGCTCGGCTTCGAGTCCACGAGCCTCGATGCGCTCGTCGCGAGCACCGGCCTCTCCAGCACATCTGTAGCGTCCCTGCTCCTCGTCCTTGAACAAGACGGACGCGTTGCATCGGACTCCGCCGGCCGCTACTACCGCATCCCGAATCTCATCGAATGACCCAAACGACCGACAACGGCAGCGTCCTCGACATCCTCATATATGTCTTCGACCGCTACATGCTGGCTGACGCCCCGGATGTTCCGGAGCGTGATGCACTGGCCTCGGACCTGACCGAGGCCGGCTTCCCCGGCGAGAGCGTCGAGCGTGCCCTCGACTGGCTTGCCGACCTTGCCGGCGAGCGCGATCGGCCTTCACTTACCGAGCCCGGTGGCCGCGCCATGCGCGTCTTCACCGACGGTGAACTCGCCCATCTGCCCGTGGACTGCCGCGGCTACCTGCTCGAGCTCGAGCGCACCGGCATTCTTTCGGCACAGCAACGCGAGATCGTCATCGAGCGTTTGCTCGCCCTCGACTCCACCGAACTAGACGTCGACCAACTGAAGTGGGTGTGCCTGATGGTGCTCTCCAGTCAGCCTGGCGAAGAACTCGCCTGTTCGCGCATGGAGAACCTCGTTTTCGACCTGCCGCCAGAACGGCCGCACTGAGCCTTCGCGGCAGGGACGTCATCCATGGCTGAAAATCTGGTCATCGTCGAATCGCCGGCGAAGGCAAAAACCATCAAAAAATATCTCGGCAATAAGTTCGAGGTGCTCGCCTCCTATGGCCACGTGCGCGATCTCGTGCCCAAGGAAGGCGCGGTCGATCCGGCCAAGCGCTTCGCGATGAAGTACGAAATCATTGATCGCAACGAGCGCCATGTTGACGCCATCTCGCGCGCGCTTCGCAAGGCGAAAGCGCTTTACCTCGCAACCGACCCCGACCGCGAAGGCGAGGCGATCTCCTGGCACCTGCGCGAATTGCTGCGCGATCGCGGCGATCTCGATGGCAAAGACGTGCATCGCGTCGAATTCTTTGAAATCACGCGTAATGCAGTGCGTCAGGCGATCGAAAATCCGCGCGACCTGTCGCTCGATCTCGTGAATGCGCAGCAGGCACGACGCGCGCTCGACTATCTCGTCGGCTTCAATCTCTCGCCGCTGCTCTGGAAAAAAGTGCGCCGCGGCCTCTCTGCCGGTCGCGTACAAAGCCCGGCTTTGCGCATGATCTGTGAACGTGAAGCCGAGATTCAGGCCTTCGTGCCGCGCGAGTACTGGACCCTCGATGCGCAGGGCGAACGCGAAACACAAACATTTCCGCTGAAGCTGGTCGAGTTCGGCGGTCGCAAGGTCGAGCAGTTCAGCTTCACCGATGCCACGCAGGCAAGAGAAGTCGAGCAGGCGCTGTGCGCCGCAACCGGCGCCGGCATGTCGGCGGACCCTGCTGCTGGGCTCGCGCCGAACGGAAAGTTGCTCGTGCTCTCGGTCGATCGCAAGCAGCGCAATCGCAACCCGGCGCCGCCGTTCACCACCTCGACCCTGCAGCAAGAGGCCGCACGCAAGCTCGGGTTCTCGGCGCAGCGCACCATGCGACTCGCGCAGCAACTCTACGAAGGCGTCGACTACGGCGAAGGCGCTGTAGGTCTCATCACCTACATGCGCACCGATGCCGTCAACCTCGCCAACGAGGCGCTCGTCGAGATTCGCGAGGTCATCGGCCGGATCTATGGCGCCGAATCGCTGCCCGAGTCACCGCGCTACTACAAAAACAAGTCGCGCAATGCTCAGGAAGCGCACGAAGCGATCCGCCCCACCTCCGCTGCGGTGCTGCCGCAATTACTCGAGGGCCGGATCGACAACGATCTGCATCGGCTTTATTCACTGATCTGGAAGCGCGCTGTCGCCTGTCAAATGACGCACGCGGTCTTCGACACCGTCGCCATCGACATGCTCGCCGGGCGCGATGGCCCGCAGCGGCATCTCTTGCGCGCAAATGGTTCGACCCTGCTCAAGCCCGGCTTCATCGCCGTTTATATCGAGGGGCAGGACGACAGTAGTGACGACGAAGACGATCGCATCCTGCCAGCGATGAACGAAGGCGATGAAGTGCAACTGGTTGCCCTGCGCGGCACGCAGCATTTTACCGAGCCGCCGCCGCGGTACTCGGAAGCCTCGCTCGTCAAGGCGCTGGAAGAACACGGTATCGGTCGACCCTCGACCTATGCCTCGATCATCTCCACGCTCAAAGATCGCAAGTACGTCGATATGGATGGCCGTCGGTTCATCCCGACCGATATCGGCAAGATCGTCAACAATTTCTTGAGTGCCAATTTCGGTGAGTACGTCGATTACGGCTTCACCGCCACCATGGAAGACGAGCTCGATGCGGTGTCGCGGGGTGAAGAACCGTGGACCGAACCCCTGCAAAAGTTTTGGCAACCGTTCATCGATCGCGTGGGTTACATCGAAAAGAATGTGTCTCGCGACGAGGCCGCGCAGGCGCGCGAACTCGGTACCGATCCCGAGAGCGGCAAACCCATCTCGGTGCGCATGGGGCGCTTCGGTCCTTTCGTGCAGATCGGCACCCGCGACGATGCGGACAAGCCACGCTTTGCCGGGCTGCGGCCTGGTCAAAGCATGGATCGCATCACGCTGCCCGAGGCACTGCAGCTCTTTCAGTTGCCGCGCAAGCTTGGCACCAATGCCGATGGCGAAGCGCTCGAGGCGAACATCGGTCGCTTCGGCCCATACATCAAATTCGGCAGCAAGTACGCCTCGCTAAAGGCCGAAGATGACCCGTACACCATCACGTTCGAGCGCGCCTGCGACGTGGTCGCCGCAAAGAAAATCGCTGATGCCAACCGCATCATTCAGGATTTCGGCATCGATGACATTCAGGTGCTCAATGGCCGCTACGGCCCCTACATCACGGACAAGCAACGCAACGCCCGCATCCCCAAAGAACGCGACCCCAAGACGCTGACACTGGAGGAATGCCGCGCGCTGCTCGAAGCCGCACCGCAACGTCCGGGCCGCGGACGGTTCGGCAAGGCCAAGGATGCCGCGGCGAAAGGCTCCGCAGCCAAAGGCAAGACAGCGAAAGCAAAAGCCGCACCGAAAAAAAAGCAGCAAAGAAATCGTCGCCGGACAAGGCCGAGGGCTGATTCCGGCCGGTGAAATACCGACACGCATTCCATGCAGGCAACTTTGCCGACGTGCACAAGCACGTCACGCTGCTCGCGCTGCTGCGCTTGCTGACCCGCAAGGACAAGGGCCTGCTGCTGCTTGATACCCACGCGGGACGTGGTCTCTACGATCTGACGAGCTTCGAAGCCCGCAAAGCGGGCGAGGCTGCGGGCGGCATCGAACGCGTGCTCGCCAAGCGCGACGCCATCAAGGCAGCTGCAATCCTGGATTATCTCGATCTCGTCCGGGCCAGTCGCAAATCTCTCGAGGCGAAACGCGGTCGCGATGCGCGCGAAACCTATCCGGGCTCGCCGTTGCTGGCCCTCGGTGCGCTGCGCGCACACGATCGCGTGGTGCTGATCGAGGCGCAGCCCGAAGAACACTCGGCGTTGCGCGAAGCAACGCGGCAGGCTGAAAGCGGGTCGACCGAACATGTCAGCATGCTGACAATCGAGTGTGCGGACGGTTTCGAGCGCCTCGCTGCCTGGTTGCCGCCCATCGAACGGCGAGCATTGGTGTTGATCGACCCGCCCTACGAAGACAGCGCGGGCGACTTTCGAGCCGTCGAACGCGCGGCAAAGGAATGCCTGCGTCGCCTCGCCAACGCCGTAATCGCGATCTGGTACCCCATCAAACACGGCAAAGATACGGATGCGTGGCGGCAAAAGCTGATCGCAAGCCTGCCACCCCAGGCGGGCGGCGCGCCGACACCGACTGCAACGCTCGAGCTTTGGATCCACCCGCTCGATAACCGTGTCGGTCTCAATGGTTCCGGCATGCTGGTGATCAACCCGCCCTATCAGTTCGCCGAACAGGCCGCGGCCTGGCTGCCGGTGCTGCACGCGCTGCTCGATGAGAGCGCAAGCGGCGGCAGCGCGCTGCGCTAACATCCGGACCATGCAGAGTTCAGTGGATCGATCCGTGGATCGATACGGCGTGGTCGGGCATCCGGTTGCGCATAGCCGCTCGCCGATGATCCATGCGATGTTTGCGGCAGCGACTGCTCAAAAATTGGTCTATGACCGATACGATGTAGCGCCCGATGACTTCGCTGCCAAGGTCGGAGCTTTTTTCGCAGGTGGCGGACGCGGCCTCAACGTGACCGTGCCGCACAAAGAAACCGCTGCGCGATTCGCCGATGAGCTGACGCCGCGGGCGCAGCTCGCTGCTGCGGTCAATACGCTGGCCCGACTCGATGATGGGCGAATTTTGGGTGACAACACCGACGGCGCAGGCCTGATGGCGGATCTGCGTCGACTCGGCTGCCAGATCACGGGCAAGCGGGTACTGATTCTCGGCGCGGGCGGAGCGACGCGCGGCATCCTGAGTCCGCTGCGCGAACAACAACCGGCCGAGCTCCTTGTCGCCAATCGTACGGCCGAACGCGCCCGCGAACTCGCGGGCGACTCTGGCTGCACCTATGAAACGCTCGCAGGGCACAGAGACTTGCCGTTTGATGTGGTGATTCACGCGACCTCGCTGGGCCTCGAGGGCAAGGTGCCGGAAGTCACGACCAAGATCATCGGACCGCGGACCTTTGCCTATGACTTGGGTTACGGCAAACCGGACACACCGTTCACGCGTTGGGCAAACGAGCACGGCGCCGGCCAGGTGGCGCAAGGAGTCGGCATGCTCGTGGAGCAGGCTGCAGAGTCGTTCCTGCTGTGGCGCGGCCTGCGGCCCGACACCGCAGCGGTACATCGCGCCGTCATCGCCTGACAAAAATTGATCGAAGCGAGAACTGTTTTGCGTCAAACTGAAATATCTGTTTTTTGGCGAGTCGCTTTCGCTATTTCTTTGGCGCTGCTCACGACAGACTTGAATGCTCAGTCGGCGGTCGTCATCAAGAATGTGACGCTGATCGACGGTACGGGTGGTGCGCCTGTCGCCGACACGACGGTTGTCGTCGAAAACGGCGTGTTCGTGCGCATTGCCACGGGAGAGACGGCGCGAACACTGCGGCCTCCACGCCACGCCAAAATCATTGACGCGCACGGCAAATTCCTGATCCCCGGACTGATGGATATGCATATCCATCTGCTGGGCGGCGGCGCTTGGCGCGACTCGAGCGCGCAGTCCGACAAGCCGGTCGACCCCGACACCGGTCTGCGAACGCTGCAAGGCTATCTCTACTACGGCTTTACCAGTGTCTATGACGCGGGCAATAACCCGGACTTCATTCTCCAGCTTCGCGAGCGCGAACGACGAAACGAAATCATCTCGCCACGTATTTTTGCCACGGGGCAGTTACTGAGTTACCCCGGCAGCTGGAGCGTGGGGTATGCGGGCATCGGGGTGCGTGACTGGCCGGGCACCATCGGTGACCTTGACCTGCAAATCGCACGCAAACCCGATATTCAAAAAATCACCTATGAGGCCATGGGAGTCGGTCCCAATCCGCTGGTGAAGCAACTGCCGCGCGAACTCATGCGTCAGATGATCGAGTACCTGCAGGCACGCGGGGTACGTACCACGGCACATGTCTCGAACGAACGCATGGCGCGCGATGCGATCGAAGCAGGCATTGACACCCTTGCGCATGCGCCAGCAACCGGCGTCATTACTCAGGATTTCGCCGAACTCGTCGCGACCAAAAAAATCCCGATTCAGACCTCGCTCGCCGTATTCGATGAAATCCGGGCGCTCAAGGACGGCGTCGATTTTCTGCGCACGCCCGAATATCAGGCGGTGGTCGACCCTCGTGAACCCGCGGTACGCGAACAGGCGAGACAACGCTATCTCAAGCTCGGCTGGCCGGATTGGTTCGCGGCGATTTACCCGTACGCGCTGCGCAACGTGAAGCGCATCCACGATGCCGGCGGCGTGCTCGTGCTCGCCACCGATCGCACGCTCGCCCCCGCGGCGCTGCGCGAACTCGAACTCGTCGTCGAAAGCGGTATCCCGCCTCGTGCGGTGCTGCGAATCGCCAGCCTGAACGGTGCAACTTTCCTCGGCCGCGAGCGTGATCTCGGATCGATTGAAGTCGGCAAAATCGCCGACATGGTGCTGCTCGACGCCGACCCGAGCGTGGACATCCGCAACGTGCGCAAAGTCGCACGCGTCTGGAAAGGGGGTGTCGAAATTGATCGCGCCCGCCTTGATCTGCCGGTCAACGCACTACGTTAGATCAACCGCCCTCGTCCTGATCGCGATCGAAGATTCGGTACCGGCGCGCGTACCAGAGGAAGAGCGGGGTCTCCATCAGCAGAAAAGTGGCGAGCGTGAAGGCGAACCATTCGACCTCGCTGAACAACAGATCGAACTTCTGACCGGTGCCTGAATAACTCAAGCCCGCCACCAACAGCGCGCAGCCGTTGGCGATCAGGTCGTTGATGGCGAGGCGGGTGTGGTCACTGCCGGCAAAACGCGGATAGACGATGAGGTAGGCACAGCCGAGGATTACGGCGTTGACCAGCAGGACAAATTGTTCGGGGCTGTTCATGGAGGCGTCACATTCTACCGCGTACGCCTGCGGTATCCTCATCGACAACGCGGGCCCCCGGGGAAATAGCCATGAGCATTCGAATCGATCGTCGTCAGTTGTTGCAGGGCGCGATGTACGGGCTCGGCGCGATCGCTCTGCCGGGTGTCGCGCAAGTGATGCAGGCGCGCGGCTTCACTCATGGTGTGGCGAGTGGCGAACCCACAGCGGAATCGGTACTGCTCTGGACTCGCTTTGTCGCCGATCGTGACACGCGGCTGAGCGTCGAAGTGGCGCGTGATGTCATGTTCGGTCGCATTGTGGCGCGTGGCGAATGCACCGCAGAGCCCGCTCGCGATCACACGGCGCGTACGGTCATTGGGGGCCTCGAACCTGGACGCTGGTACTTCTATCGCTTCATCGCACCCGATGGCTCGGTGAGCACGGCCGGGCGAACCCGCACGCTGCCGCAGGGCGACGTTCAAAGATTCGGACTCGGACTCTTCTCTTGCTCGAACATCGGCTTCGGTTGGTTCAACGCCTATGCTCACGCTTGCGAGTGTGCTGATCTCGACCTCGTCGTGCACGTGGGCGATTACCTTTATGAGTATGCGATTGGCACCTATCCCACTCTCAAAGAATTGATGCCGCGTCGACTTATTCAGCCATCACACGAAATTCTTTCGCTGGAAGATTATCGTCTGCGCCACGCGTGCTACCGCCTCGACCCCGACCTGCAACGACTGCACCAGTTCTATCCGATGATCGCGCAGTGGGACGACCACGAGTTGACCAACGATGCGTGGACCGGTGGCGCGGAAAACCATCAAAGTGCCACCGAGGGCGATTGGGAAACGCGCAAGGCCATCGCCGAACGCGTGTACAACGAGTGGATGCCGGTCTCGGGCGATCGCTGGCGCGAATACCAGATCGGCAGCCTCGCCACGCTGTTCAAAGCCGAGACACGGATCACGGGTCGTAGCGAACTGCTCGATCTCAATGCCACGCTGAAGGGCACCAAAAATTTGACCCAAACACTCATCGATTTTCGCGATGGGCCGTTGAGTTCAGAGTCACGTACGCTACTCGGTGCTGAGCAAGAGCAGTGGTTGCGTGCCGGCCTGCGACGCTCGACCGCCGCAAAGACGCGCTGGCAGGTGCTTGCACAGCAGGTCGTCATGGGCGAGATGGTCGTACCTCAAGAAGCAAAGAATTGGATCGGCGACGATGCCACCGAAACCACGCGCAAAGAATTGACGGTTGCACTCGCCGCCGCTCGCGCCGGGCTACCCTACAGCTTCGACAGCTGGGACGGTTTTCCGGCAGCGCGCCGACGTCTGCTCGAAGACGCCGCCAACACCAATGCGAATCTGGTGGTGCTGGCAGGCGATAGTCACAACGCCTGGGCCAACAATCTCGAGAACGGCAAAACGGCCGTGGGAGTCGAGTTTGCAACGCATTCGGTGACCTCCCCCGGCTTCGAAAGCTATTTGCCACGCGTGTCGCCGGACGCCATGGCCAGCGCGCTGCGCGCCACCAATCGGCATCTGGCCTATGTCGATACCAGTCGCCGCGGCTATACCAGCCTCGTGCTGACCCCGCAGTCCGCAACGGGAAACTTCCACTTCCTGAAAACGATCGTTGAGCGCAGCACTGCGCTACTCGAAACACGCTCGCTGAGCGCCTCCTTCGGCAACCGTCGTTTCACCTGATCATGACCGCATACTCTGTCGCTGTTTTTTTCATCGCGCTCGTTGTCGTTCAGAGCGGCCTGCAACTCTGGCTGACCCGTCGACAGATCGCCCATGTCAGTCGGCATCGTGCAGAGGTGCCTGTCGCCTTTCGCAACGCCATCAGCGCCGAGGCTCACGCCAAAGCGGCCGACTACACCTGCGCCAAGCAGCGCTTCGGTCTGTGGCAGTTCGGCTTCGGGGTGCTGATGCTGCTCGCCTGGACTTTGGGCGGCGGACTCGCAGCACTCAATACCACCCTCCTTGGTTTCTTTGGTGGTGATGTCGCGACAAGCGGGGATCTCGCGGCAAGCGGCGATCTCGCCTACCAGGTCACGCTGCTGCTCGCCTTCGGGCTGATCGGCGGACTGCTCGATCTGCCCTTCGACTGGTACTACAACTTCCGCATCGAGGAGCGCTTCGGCTTCAATCGCATGACGCAGCGCATTTGGTTCGGTGATCTGCTCAAAAACTTGCTCGTCAGTCTGTTGATCGGTGCGCCGCTTATTGCCGTGGTGCTTTGGTTGATGGGCACAGCCGGTCCCGCGTGGTGGCTGTGGGCTTGGGGATTCTGGATGGCGTTCAACCTGCTGCTGATGGTCGTCTACCCACTGTTCATCGCCCCCCTCTTCAATGAATTCAAACCGCTGGCCGACGAAGCGCTGGCGGCGCGCGTGAAGGCGCTGATGGATCGGTGCGGATTTTCCGCCAAGGGGCTCTTCGTGATGGACGGCAGCAAGCGCTCGGCGCAGTCGAATGCCTACTTCACCGGGATCGGTCACTCGAAGCGCGTGGTGTTCTACGACACCCTGCTCGCCCGACTCTCACCCGGCGAGGTCGAGGCAGTGCTGGCTCACGAGCTCGGTCATTTCCACCACAAGCACATCATCAAGATGATCGTGCAGATCTTCCTGATGAGCTTGCTGGGTCTTGCCGCGCTCGGCTTCCTGGCGCAGCAGCCCGAGTTCTATCTCGGGCTCGGTGTAACGCCCAACGATAATGCGGCCAATGACGGGCTTGCCCTGGCGCTCTTCACGCTGGTGCTGCCCTGCGTCAGCTTCGTGTTGGCGCCGCTCTCGAGCCGCGCTTCGCGTCGCCACGAATTCCAGGCCGATGCCTATGCCAAAGCCAACGCTAATGGCGATGAGCTCGCGAGTGCCCTCGTCAAGCTGACCGAAGACAACGCCTCGACCCTGACCCCCGACCCCCTCTACGTGGCGTTCAACTACTCGCATCCGCCGATGGTCGAGCGCATCGCCGCCATCAAGGCGGGCTGACCCCCACGCTCCAGCCCCGCGCTCAGGGTCACTTCCACCGCTATAACACCCCTGCTCGGCAGGGCGGCGGGCTGTTGATGGCCGCGTATTGACTGTTGCGCATGAATATGCACAATACGCGCACTTTTATGCATACCGACCTGCACCAATCCGACCGTCGAAGCGCCATCCTGCGCCTGCTGCGCAGCGCGGCCGTGCGCCGGCAGGGCGAGCTCGTCGATCTTTTGAAGCGCGAGGGTTACGAGGTCACACAGTCGTCGGTCAGCCGCGACCTGCGCGATCTCGGGGTGCTCAAGGCCGGCGGACGCTATCTGCCGCCCGATGCCAACCAGCGGGCGCTCGATGATTTCGGCACGCTGCGGCAATTCGTTCGCGGAGTCGCCACGGCAGGCAGCTCACTGACGGTGCTGCGCACCACGGTTGGTGCGGCACAGAGCGTGGCGATTGCCATCGACAAGGCCGATTGGCCGGAGATCGTCGGCACCATTTCGGGCGACGACACCATTTTCATTGCCACCGATACCGCGGCGGCGCAGGCGATCGTGGTCACGCGTCTGCGCGAGCTCTTCCGCGTCTGACGCATTCGCTTCAAGGATTTCCCATGTCGCAACCCATCGTTCTCGCCTACTCCGGCGGCCTGGATACCTCTTTCCTCGTGCCGTGGCTGAAGGAGCAATACCAACGCCCGATCATCACGGTCACCGTGGATACGGGTGGCATCGACGCTGCCACAGCCAAGACGCTCGAAGAACGCGCGCTCGCGCTCGGCGCGAGTGCGCACCACCAGATCGATGCACGTGCCGATTATTTTGAGCAGGTATTGCGCTTTCTGATCATGGGCAACGTGCGCCGCGGTCAGCTCTATCCGCTCTGTGTCGGCGCCGAGCGCGTGATGCAGGCGCAAAAAATTGCGCTGATGGCCCGTGAGCTCGGCACCGGCAGCATCGCGCACGGTTGCACGGCGGCGGGCAACGATCAGGTGCGCTTCGAAGTCGCGCTGCGCACGCTGGCACCCGAGCTCGAAGTCATCGCGCCGGTCCGCGATCGACACTTCAAGCGGCAAGAAGAACTCGAGTTTCTGCAGCAGCGCAAGCTGCCGGTGCCGCCTTTCGGTGCTGCCTATTCGATCAACCGAGGCCTTTGGGGCGTAAGCATCGGCGGCAAAGAAACACTGACCTCGCAGGGCAGCATTCCCGATGATGCCTGGGTGCTCTCCAAAGATGCTTTCAGCACGCCGCGCGCCGCGGAGCGCCATGTGCTGCATTTCGAGCAGGGCGTGCCCTCTGGACTCGACGGCAAGACGATGTCGCCGGTCGAAGTCATCGAGACACTCGAGTCGCTGGCAGGACCATTCGGCATCGGTCGCGGTATCCATCTCGGCGACACCATCATCGGCACCAAGGGTCGCGTGGCTTTCGAGGCACCCGCCGCAGAAGTCCTGCTCAATGCCCACCGCGAACTCGAAAAGCTCGTGCTCACCGCACGGCAGCAGCGAATCAAAGAAATGCTCGCAGGCCCGTATGGCGACTGGGTCCACGAGGGACAGCTACTCGATCCGGTCTGCCGCGATATCGAAGCCTTGTTTCTGCAGTCGCAGCGGCGGGTGACCGGCGTAGTCAACGTGTTGTTCCGCCCGGGTTCGGTGTTCATCGAAGGCGTAGATTCGCCGTGGTCACTCATGGCGGCATCGAAAGGCGTCTACGGCGAAGCCACGGGCGAATGGACCGCGGCCGACGCTTTGGGTTTTTCACGCATCGTCGGCCTTACCGGCGTTTTCCATCGCCGCGCCGGAGAGCGCGCGGCGGCATCAAGCCACCACGGGACGCAGGGGACTGCAAAGAAATGAGAACCATCGTCGTCGACAAGATCGCTTCCATCACCCAGGCCTGTGGCCTCGGTCAGGAGGTACGCATCGCTACCGACAACCTGCCATCGGAAGAAGGCGTGGTGGTCGTGGTCGAGATTCTCAACAACAAGTCGGGCTACAACACGCTCGAGCTCACTAGCGGTCGCATGGCGAAGATCAACAAGGGCGACATCGTCGTGGGCGCGCTCGGACACCGCAAAGCGCTCTTCGGTTACTCGGGGCACGTCCCGGAAAAACTCGCTGCAGGCGATGTAATCCAGATGCTCAACATCGGTGGCGTACTCGGGATCTGCGACTCCGCGAATCCCGACAAGGGCAAGCCCTTCGATTGTCGCGTACTCGGCGTGGTGCTCACCTTCCCGTATCTCGGTGAACGCATTGGCGTGCCGGCACGCGCGGGTTATCGCAAGCTCGACTTCGGGGCCACCCTCGATCCGCAGGGTGTCCCGGTCGTCGCACTCGCCGGAACCTGCATGGAAGCCGGCAAAACCGCCGCCGCCTGCGCACTGGTGAGCCGCATGCGCCACCGCGGGCTCATCGTTGACTGCTTCAAGGCGACCGGTGTTTCACTGCGCCGCGACATCCTCGCCATGGAAGATGCTGGCGCACGCCACTCGATGATCTTCACCGACCTCGGTGTGATCACGACCACACGCAGTGTCGGTCCTGCGCTGACGCGCACCATGATCACCGAGATCGCCGCAAAGAAACCCGACGTCATCGTCTTTGAACTCGGCGATGGCATTCTCGGCACTTATGGTGTCGACGCCATTCTCGACTGCGCAGATATTCGCCAAGCCTTGACCGGCGTCGTGCTCTCGGCGAACGATCCCGTCGCGGCTTGGGGTGGCGTCAAACTTTTGCGCGAACGCTTCAGTGTCGAGCCTTGCGCCGTCACGGGCCCGGCCACAGACAACGCCGTGGGTGTCGACATCATCCGCGAGCAGATGAAGGTGCCCGCCTTCAATGCGCTGGCCGATGGCGCAGCGCTCGGCGACTGCGTCATCGAGGCGATCGGTCTCGGCGCACGCTTCCCGGTGGTGGCTGCCTCGTGACCCGAGTGCCGACATTGATCTTGGGCGGCACCGGCTATGTGGCCGGTGAAGTGCTGCGACTTGTCGCTGCGCATCCGCAACTCGAGATCGCAGGCGTGATGTCGGACTCGCAGCCCGGCGAGCTCGTTGCCAAGGCCTTTCCGCACCTGGCGCCGGTGCTTGGCGATCTGCGGTTCGTACCCGAGAGCGATCTGACAAATCTGATTGCCGCCCTGCCCGTCAGCGCGCTCTTTTCGGCAGCGCCGCATGGTGTGAGCGCTGCGCTGATCGATCGCTTGTTGAAAGCCGCAGAGACCGCCGGCACGGAACCCCGGGTCGTCGATATCTCCGCGGATTATCGCTATGCCAGCGCCAAAGCCTATGCCGCCGTATACAAGCACGAGCACGGCGCACCGTCACGACTCAAAGATTTCACCTGTGCCGTACCCGAGCATTTGACCACGTCGCCGACACCGCATGTGGCGCATCCCGGCTGCTTCGCCACCGCGACCCTGCTCGCAAGCGTGCCGCTGCTGTCGCTCGGCCTCGTGACGCCGACGCTATTCGTGAGCGGCGTCACCGGCAGCACAGGTTCCGGACGCAAGCCGGTCGACGGCACGCACCACCCGACGCGACACAGCGACCTCTATTCCTACAACGCCCTCGTGCATCGGCATATTCCCGAGATCACCGCCTGTGCCGCAGCAGCGAGCGGGGTCACGGCCGACTTCGCGTTCGTGCCGCACTCAGGGCCCTTCGCACGCGGCATCCATGTCACCGTGCAGGCGACGCTGACTGGATCGCATGCGGGCCTTGCCGGCAAGGTGCTGCTCGAAAAACTGCACGAGTTCTATGCTGCGGCGCCGTTCGTGCGCGTGCTCGACAGCGCACCACGGGTCAAAGATATCGTGGCCAGCAACTATGCCCATCTGCATGCGACCACTAATGGGCGCACCGTCGCCGTGATGTGCGTGGTGGACAACCTCAACAAGGGTGCTGCCGGCGGTGCCATGCAATGGATGAATCGGCTGCTCGGTTTTCCCGAGACGCTCGGACTCACCGCGCCGGCCGCCGGTTGGACTTGAACCACTTTCAACTCGAGAACTTTCCATGAGCCCTGCCGATCATCTCGCTCCCGTATTCGCCCAGTACCCCATCGAGGTCGTCGATGCGGAAAGTGTCTGGCTGCATACGCGCGATGGTCGCCGCATTCTCGATCTGTACGGCGGACACGCAGTTGCCGCGCTCGGCTATCGCCACGCGGGTTGGACTCGCGCCCTCACCCAACAAGCCGAGGCCTGCAATTTTCAGAGCAATGCCGTGCCGATGGACGTGCGCGTGCGCGCGGCCACGCGCCTCAGCAAATTCGCGGGCGGCGCCTTCGACAGCGTTTTCTTTGTCAATTCTGGTGCCGAGGCCAACGAAAACGCGCTGCGTATGGCATTCAAGATGACGAGGCGCCCGAAAATCGTTGCCATTGAAGGGGCGTTCCACGGGCGCACTGCGGCAGCCGGTGCCATCACCTGGGGAGCAGACAAAAAGTGGTACGAATTTCCGCGTGCGCCTTTTGATATCGGCTGGGTGCCGCGTCGTGACCTTGGCGCCATCGCCGCACAGGTCGACGCCTATACGGCAGCGGTCATCGTCGAGCCCGTACAGGGCGTGGGCGGCGCCTTCGACATGGGACGCGAGTTTTTGGCCGCGCTGCGTGCGCGCTGCGATGAAGTCGGGGCGCTGCTGATCTTTGACGAGGTGCAAATCGGCGTCGGTCGCAGCGGCCAGCCTTTCGCCGCCAATTTCTATGATGTGATTCCGGACATGCTCACCACCGCCAAGGCACTAGGCAATGGCTTTCCCTGCGGTGCACTGCTGATGACACCGCCTGTGACCGCAGCCCTCAAGCTCGAAGGGCTGGGCACCACCTTTGGTGGCGGACCGATGGCCTGTGCCGTCATCGAAGCCGTGATCGACGCCATCGAAACCGAGGGTCTGCTCGAAAATGTACGTCGGGTATCGACATACTTGAGGGATACCTGCACGGTAGGTCCGGTTACCGGACATCAGGGTGCCGGATTTCTGCACGGCCTGATCACCGCCAAGCCCGCCAAAGAAATTCAGAAGGCGCTGCTCGAGCGCAATATTCTCGCGGGCACCAGCGCCGATCCGCACGTGCTGCGCCTGCTTCCGCCCTACACCCTCAAAGAAACTCACGTCGATCTGCTGCGCGAGGCATTGCGCGATCTATGAAACGCTTTCTGGACCTTGCCGATTTCAGTCGCGAGGAGATCCTCGATCTCATCGCGCTCGCCCGTCATCTCGAGTCACACCCGGAACCCCGCGCACTCGCGGGCAAGATCCTCGGCCTCGTGATGTTCAACCCCTCGCTGCGTACGCTGTCGTCTTTCCAGGTCGGCATGATACGACTCGGCGGCAGCTCGTTCGTGATCACGCCCGGACAAGGTACCTGGCAGCTCGAAAGCAGGCTCGGCGTCACCATGAATGGTGCTGCAGCGGAGCACGTGCGCGAGGGCTTGCCGGTGCTGGCTTCATATGCGGACGCGCTCGGCATACGCACCTTTGCCGAAGGCAAGGACCTCAAGCACGATCTTTCCGAGACGGCTTTTCGCGCAATGTCGGCCGTCGTCGACAAACCTTTGATCAACCTCGAGTCTGCGGTCAATCACCCCTGTCAGGCACTTGCCGACTGGAAGACGCTGGAAGATCTCGCCGTGCCGCAGCGCGCAAAGTTCGTGCTCAGCTGGGCGAATCATCCGCGCGTCACGCCGATGGCGGTGCCTGCCGCGACCGTACACATGGCAGCGCATCGCGGCATGGATGTGGTCGTGCTGCGACCCGAGGGCTTTGCCTTGCCGCCCGAGATCATGGACAAGGCGCGCGCGGCGGCGGCAGCAGCAGGCGGCAGTGTGCGCGAGACCAACGATCGCGCGGAAGCTCTCGCCGGCGCACACATCGTGTACGCCAAAGAATGGGGCTCGACCACGCACTATGGTGACAGCGCCGGCGATGCCGCGCTGCGTGCGGGTCTTGGCGACTGGTGCGTACGCGAAGACTGGTTTGCGACGGTCAGCAAAGATTGCAAGTTCATGCACTGTTTGCCGGTGCGCCGCAACGTCGCGGTTGCCGACGAAATACTCGATGGTCCGCGCAGCATCGTGCAACGCGAGGCCTACAACCGACTGCCCGCGCAGATGGCGGTCCTGCACCGCATGCTTTCGAATGGAGGAACTGAACGATGATCATGCACCGAGCCGACCCTGCAGCCGTCATTCGTGCGCTGCGCAGTGCAGCGCCTTATATCCGGCTCTACAAGGGTAAAACCTTCGTGGTGAAGGCAGGTGGCGGCGTGTTCGGCGATGCCGAGGCCACGCGCACACTCATCGAACAAATTGCCGTGTTGCATTCGCTCGGTATTCGCGTCGTATTCGTGCACGGCGGCGGTCCGCAGCTCACTGAAGTCACCGAGAAACTGGGCGTACCGACGCAGATGGTCGAAGGTCGACGCGTGACCGATGAGCGCTCGATCGATGCCACTGCCATGGTGCTCTCGGGTCTCATCAACACCCGCATTCTTGCCGCCTGCCGCGAACTCGACATCCAGGCCATCGGCCTGAGCGGGGTCGACGCAGGACTGGTACAAGCCCACAAGCGCGCACCCGTGAAGTTGCAAACAGGCGATGCGACCATCGACTACGGCTTCGTCGGTGACATCGACTACATCGACACCGATGTCATCCGCAAACTGCTCGATAACGGTCTGATGCCGGTCATCTCGCCGCTGTCCAGCGACAACTCGGGTACCTTGCTCAACATCAATGCGGATACCGTGGCCTCGGCCATCGGCGCGGCCCTCGGTGCCGAGAAGCTGATTCTTTGTACCGGCGCACCCGGTATCCTCGAACGGGTCGAAGATCCGACCTCGGTAATCTCATACACCGATCTCGCCGGCCTGAAGCGCCTGCGCGACGAAAAACGTATCGTTGATGGCATGCTGCCGAAGGCCAAAGCCATCGAGAGCGCCATTCAAGGCGGAGTAAAGCGCGTGCATGTCATCTCGTACAAAGCGAGCGATGCGATCCTCGCCGAAGTGTTTACCAACGAAGGCACTGGCACACTGGTAGTCGCCGATGTCGGCAAGCTCGCGCCGGCGGAGCTCGCTGCGGGTGACGCGGCGCGCTCATGACGCGACTTTGGGACAAAGGCGCTCCGCTCGATGAGCGAGTGCTCGCTTACACGGCGGGCGAAGATCACGCGCTTGACGAGCGTCTGGTGTCTTACGATGCACGCGCATCGATCGCCCATGCGCAAATGCTGCACGATCAGGGTCTGCTCTCGGCCGCGGACTGTGAAGCCATCGAGAACGGACTCGAAGCCCTCGCCGCCGCACACGCACAAGGCGAATGGCAGATCGAACTGGCGGACGAAGACGGGCAGACCGCGCTCGAAAAGCGTCTGACCGCAAGAATTGGCGCGGCGGGAGGTCGCGTGCATCTGGGTCGTTCGCGCAACGATCAGGTGCTCACTGCGCTGCGACTCTATTTGCGCGACGCCACTGAACAACTCGCCGTCGGTGCAGAGAGCGTCGCTGCTGCACTCGATCGACTCGCACTGCGCCAAGGCGGCATCGAACTGCCGGGCTACACGCACATGCAGCAAGCCATGCCGAGCTCGGTGGCGCTGTGGGCAGGCGGTTTTGCTGCCGAACTGCGCGATGACGCCGCGGGTCTGCGCGGCGTGCAGCGTCGCCTCGGCAAAAATCCGCTGGGCTCGGCTGCAGGCTATGGCACGCCGGGTTTGCCGCTCGATCGCGAAGCCACACGTGCCGCACTCGACTTCGATGTCGTACATGAACCCGTCACCGCGGTGCAGCTGTCGCGTGGTAAAGCTGAAGCGCAACTGTTGTTCGAAATCACCCTGCTGATGCAGGACCTCGGTCGCTTTGCCGCCGACGTCTGTCTTTTCTACACGCAGGAATTTGCCTTTCTCG
>Ga0194129_10001829_pt1 | contig 33409 bp, 34 predicted proteins | sample TA2KigCa35mmetaG_FD_150862 | JGI IMG/M metagenome (GOLD analysis project Ga0194129, IMG submission 150862) | Freshwater microbial communities from Lake Tanganyika, Tanzania - TA2015038 Kigoma Deep Cast 35m | ecosystem: Environmental > Aquatic > Freshwater > Lake | place: Tanzania: Lake...
TGCCAATGGCACACAAAAAGAACACAGAGAGATTGCTATCAAATGCGCTGAGGTCATCGCAAAATCTTTTCCAATGGCCAATCAATTTATATCACAATAATAAAACGGAGCACACATGAGTAATATTGTTCATGGTATTAGGGTAGATTTTTCTCGGGATAATTTGTTTGATGAATTAGGCACTAAACGTCTTAAAGAAAGTTATATGCGAGAAGAAGAAAATTCTCCGCAAGAAAGGTTTGCATATGTTTCAAAAGCTTTTGGTTCTAATCAAAAACATGCTCAAAGATTGTATGAATATAGTTCTCGCCATTGGTTATCCTATAGCACTCCTGTGCTTTCTTTTGGTCGTTCTAAACGTGGTCTTCCTATATCTTGTTTTCTTCCCTATTTGGATGATTCTGCTGAAGGTTTGGTCGATTGTCTTTCAGAAGTCAATTGGCTCTCAATGTTAGGAGGCGGCGTTGGAATTGGAGTTGGTATTAGAAGTTCTGATGATAAGTCTGTGGGTGTTATGCCCCATTTACGTACTTATGATGCGTCTTCCTTGGCATATCGCCAGGGTCGTACTCGGCGTGGCTCTTATGCCGCCTACCTTGATATTTCTCATCCAGACATACACATCTTTTTAGAGATGAGAAAACCCACCGGTGATCCCAATATGCGCGCTTTAAACTTACATCACGGCATTAACGTCACCGATGACTTTATGCATATCATTGAAAAGTGTATGTTAAATCCTGATGCTGATGATACATGGGAACTTAAAGACCCGCACAACGGCGAAGTGCGTGAAAAAGTTTCTGCAAAAGAATTGTGGCAGCGTATACTTGAAATTCGTATGCAAACTGGCGAACCATACATTCACTTTATTGACACTAGCAATCAAAAAATGCCAGAGTTTCAAAAGAAACTTGGTCTAAAAATTCGCCAATCAAATCTCTGCTCAGAGATTATTCTACCAACCGACAAAGACCGTACAGCCGTATGTTGCTTGTCATCTGTAAACCTGGAGTATTTTGATGAATGGAAAAATGATAAACTATTTTTGCGAGACGTGGCAGAAATGCTTGATAACGTACTTCAGCATTTCATTGACAATGCTCCTGATAGTATTGCTCGGGCAAAATATTCTGCTAGCCGTGAGCGCTCTATTGGCGTGGGTGCTCTTGGTTTCCATGCTTACTTGCAAAGTATTAATGTCCCTTTTGAGACCGCTATGGCCGTCGGAAAAAACAGACAAATGTTCAAACACATAAAGGATAAACTAGATGAAGCTAATCAACAATTGGGATTGGAGCGTGGCGAAGCACCGGATGCTGTGGACACTGGGCGTAGGTTTAGTCATGTTATGGCTATTGCTCCCAATGCTTCTTCTTCCATTCTCATGGGCAACACTAGTCCTTCTGTTGAACCTTTTCGTGCCAATGCTTATCGCCAGGATACTTTATCGGGTGCTTTTTTAAACAAGAATAAGTATTTGGATAAAATTATTAAGGACAAATGCAATGAAGACTCTAAATTGGACTATAACGAAATCTGGTCAAGTATTATCGCCAACGATGGAAGTGTTCAACACCTTGAATTTTTGGACGATTGGACAAAAGACGTTTTTAAAACTTCCATGGAAATTGACCAGCGTTGGATTATACAGCACGCCGCTGATCGCCAAGAATATATCGATCAAGCACAATCGATAAATTTATTTTTTAGACCAGATACCAATGTCAAATATCTTCATGCGGCTCATTTTATGGCTTGGAAAATGGGTCTTAAAACACTTTACTATTGTCGCTCTGAAAAAATTGGTAAGGCAGATAAAGTAGCAAAGAAGATAGAACGACAGGTAATTGAAGAAATTGATTTAAAACAACTGGCATCTGAAGAAGTATGCCTCGCTTGCGAAGGATAAAAAGTGGTAAAAAAACAATTAAAACACCTCTCTGAAGAACGAAATAATTTTAAACCGTTCAATTATCCATGGGCTTATGACTCATGGCTCAAACATGAACAGTCACATTGGCTTCATACTGAAGTGCCAATGGCTGAAGATGTAAAAGATTGGAAGAATCGCCTAAGTCCCGAAGAAAAACGATTTCTTACACACATTTTTCGTTTCTTTACACAAGGCGACATTGACGTTGCAGGTGGCTATGTTAAGAACTATCTGCCATATTTTCCACAGCCTGAAGTGCGTATGATGCTCTGTGGTTTTGCGGCTCGTGAAGCACTACACATTGCTGCGTATTCACACCTGATTGAAACACTTGGCATGCCCGAAGCCACATATTCTGAGTTCTTAGAATATGCTGAGATGCGTGAGAAACACGATTACTTGCTTGAATTAAGTTCAAAAAATAGCACTAGAGAGTCTACTGCTACACACATTGCAGCATTTTCTGCCTTCACTGAGGGTATGCAATTGTTTTCTTCGTTCATTATGTTGTTGAATTTCCCACGACACGGTGTAATGAAAGGTATGGGTCAAATTGTCACATGGTCAATTGTTGATGAAACACAACACGCTGAAGGGATGATTAAGTTATTCCGCACATATATAGAAGAGAACAAGGAAATTTGGAACGATGATCTAAAGTCCAAAATTTACACCATCGCAACAAAGATGGTTGAACTGGAAGATAAGTTTATCGACTTAGCCTTTGGTGTTTCAAATATGCCAGACTTGACGGCTGCTGATGTAAAACAATACATTCGTTATATTGCAGACCGCCGCTTGATTTCTCTTGGTATGAAAGGCATCTTCAAGGTCAAAAAGAATCCATTGCCTTGGGTTGAAGAAATGATTAACGCACCTACTCATACAAACTTCTTTGAAAATCGTGCTACAGATTATGCAAAAGGTGCTCTTGCAGGTACTTGGGAAGATGTATGGGCGAAAGCAGCATAAATGTTAGAGCTATTGTACCTTCTAATAACTACACACATAACAATAGTATGTGTGACACTTTATCTACATCGTGGCATGGCACATCGTGGTATTATTTTTCATCCTCTGTTAAGCCACTTTATTAGATTATGGTTATGGCTGAGCACTGGTATGGTTACAAAAGAATGGGTGGCTATACACCGAAAACATCATAGATATTGTGAAAAGATAGGCGACCCACATAGTCCACATCAATTTGGATTACTAAAAGTTTTATTTTCTGGAGTATTTTTATATGTCAATTCAGCAAAAGATAAACTCATGGTTGATACATATGGCGTTGGTACTCCTAATGATTGGATTGAGCGTAAGTTATACACACCTTACAATGGACTTGGCATTGCTTTATTACTTGTGTTAAATATTTTATTGTTTTCTTGGTGGGGTTTACTCATATGGCTAATTCAAATGGCATGGATACCATTTTGGGCAGCCGGTGTAATTAATGGTCTAGGCCATTGGTTTGGTTATCGCAATAATGAAACAAATGATAAGTCGAGAAATATAATACCATTTGGTTTTCTTATTGGAGGTGAAGAACTACATAATAATCACCATGATAATCCTGCCTCACCGAAATTAAGTCAAAAATGGTGGGAATTTGATATTGGTTGGTTATGGTTAAAACTATTTCAAAAGATTGGCTTAGCTAAAATAGTAGAATAATAAACTAAATACAGTTAAATCAAAAATGGCAATTCAAATAAACGGAACCACTGTTGTTGATGACAGTAGAGTCCTTCAAAATTTAGGCTCTGCACTTACCGTATCTAATGGCGGTACAGGCGCTTCTTCCCTCACCGCCAACTATGCTTTATTGGGCAACGGTACTTCGGCTGTTCAGGCAGTGGCCCCAGGTAGCAGCGGTAATGTGCTGACAAGCAACGGCACAACTTGGACAAGCGCCGCACCTGCTGGTGGCGGGTTTAGTAATTTACAAGTTTTTACGTCTTCTGGCACTTGGTCTGTACCTGCGGGAGTCACAAATTGCAAGGTAACCGTAACCGGCGCCGGTGGTGGGTGCGGCGACAATGGCAGCCAATTTATGGGAGGAGGCGGCGCTGGCGGCACCGCGATCAAATACGTGTCTCTGTCCGGCGGCTCGGCAACGATCACAGTCGGATCGGGTGGAACCAGCAGTACCGCTGGCGGAGCTAGTTCTTTTGTATATGGCGCTACAAACCTTACCGGCAATGGAGGGAATTCTAGTGGCCAGTATACCCCCAGTTTAGCGTATGGGGGGTCTGCGTCCGGCGGAAGTATAAATCTTGAGGGAGGAGACGGGTCAGGGGAAGGGGGAGGTAGCGCCCGTGTGAGCGTTGGAGGGTCTTCCTTTTGGGGCGGTGGTGGTGGTGGAAGCGTTGACTATGGTCAACGCGGTGGGCGTGCGTATGGCTCTGGTGGAAGCGGGGCCAGGGCTGCAGCAAGCGTCGGTGCGAACGGTGTTGTTGTTATTGAATACTAAGAGGTCATCATGCCAAATTACGCAATCGTCAAAAACGGCAAAGTAATAAATACTGTTGTTTCTGAGCCTGATTACGCCGCAACCCAAGGTTGGATTTCTTTGTCGGGCAGTGCAGGCATTGGCTGGGACTACGCCAACGGTGAATTTATTGATAACCGTCCGGTTCCCGAAATTGTGGCTCCTGTCACCCCCACCAAAGAAGAATTGCTTGCTCAGCTTCAGGCGTTGCAAGCCCAAATCCAAGCGTTGAAATAAGTATGGCAATTCAAATAAACGAAACTACTGTCATTGATGACAGTAGAGTCCTTCAAAATTTAGGATCAGCCCTTAGTGTATCTAATGGCGGTACAGGCGCAGCCTCCCTGACGGCCAACTATGTTTTATTGGGCAACGGTACCTCCGCGCTTCAAGCGGTGGCTCCGGGTAGCAGCGGTAATGTGCTGACCAGTAACGGCACTACTTGGACGAGTGCCGCCGCCGCTGCGGGTGGATTCAGCAACATGGCCGTCTTTACCTCATCAGGAACTTGGACTGTGCCATCGGGCATTACAAAGTGCATGGTGATTTGCACCGGAGCCGGAGGCGGCACTAACTACCCAGGGCGCGAAAGCGGCGGCGGTGCAGGCGCTACTGTTATTCGCACTTATACGCTTTCGGGAGGTTCAGCAACTGTTACTGTGGCTGCGGGCGGAACAGGTGATGGTGGCAGTTCTTTATTTGCGTACAGCGCAACGACTATTACCGCAGGTGGCGGGCAAGGCCGCGCCGGCGGAACTCGGACTGGCGGCATCGGAGGTACACCGGGTAATGGTGAGATAAACATATATGGCGGCGGCGGCATGGCTGCTGACGGGAGCGTTGGTGGTAATGGTGGGGCCTCTTATTGGGGAGGTGGCGGCATGACTTCGGAAGCCCAAGGCTCAAATGGACAAGCATTCGGTGGCGGCGCGGGTGGTCCTGGGCTGTATGGAAACGCATCGTATAACGGCGCAAACGGTATTGTTGTTATTTATTACTGAGGAAGTGCCATGCCAAAATTTGCCATAGTCGAAAACGGTGTAGTTTTAAATACAGTTCTTGCGGAGCCGGATTACGCGACAACTCAAGGTTGGATTGCGCTGCCTGATGATATGACGATTGGGTGTTTGTTTGATGGCAACACTTGGTTTAATCCTGAAAACACGCCCGAAAAAATTAAAGACAAGCAAGCAAGCGCGGCGCGTCAAAAAAGAGATTTTTTGTTAAATCAAACCGATTGGACGCAATCAGCCGATGTCCCGCAGCCAATCAAAGACAAGTGGGCACTTTATCGTCAGGCACTGCGAGATGTGCCGCAGCAAGCCGGGTTTCCCGAAAACATAATTTGGCCGACAAAACCAGTATAAACCGGCATTACAGTTAAATCAAAAATGGCAATTCAAATAAACGGAACCACTGTTGTTGATGACAGTAGAGTCCTTCAAAATTTAGGATCAGCCCTTAGTGTATCTAATGGCGGTACAGGCGCAACATCTCTCACAGCCAACAATGTCCTGCTGGGTAATGGCACTTCTGCGGTGCAGGTAGTGGCTCCGGGTACCAACGGCAACGTGCTGACTTCAAACGGCACGACGTGGGTAAGCTCTACGCCCGGTGGCGGTGATTACGTAAAAATTAGTACTACCACAATTTCAAGTGGCGTTCTATACGTAGACGTAACTAATGTGTTTAGCTCGACATATAGAAATTACGTCATATTTTTTAACAATCTCTCTCAACTAACATATTCGCGTAAGTATGCGATACAGGCCATAGTTAGCAGCGGGTCTGTTCAAACCGGATACTTTGCGGGGCGGTCTGTTTTATTTGACAATCGAGGTACATCGTCTGTAACAAACTTAAACGGCTCTGATTTGCAAATTGTCGATGGCCAAGACCCAGATAACAGCATTCAAGTCTCAGCAGTTTGGACGCTTATTTTCCCGTTTTCTTCTAGCGCAGGCCAGTCAAGCTCTGGAACTTTATTTTCTGGTTACAGAGGAGTTTCTTATGCAAACAGTTGCCAGTATGCTTATTTTAGAAATTACGGGTACAACACAGAGATGACAGGGTTTCGTTTGATTACTGAATCCCCCTCCACACTTAACTCTGGCACAATAGTTATTTATGGCATGAAGTGAGGACGCCCATGAAAATACAGATCAATGACGAGGTTCGTGACGCGACGCCAGAAGAAGTCGCCGCCTATGAACAAACCGCAGCGGAGGAAGCCGCCAAGAGTTTGGTCGTGGCCAATCGCCACATTCGAGATGGTAGAAATTCAATGTTGGCAGATTCCGATTGGGTTGACCTGCCAACTTGTAAATTGGCGGACGCCAAGAAGCAGGAATGGACTACCTATCGCCAAGCCTTACGCGATGTCCCGCAGCAGGCCGGGTTTCCCTGGAACACACAGTGGCCCGTGAAGCCATGATTAAAAAAATATTAATAAGTATTAATGCCAAGTTTTAGGAGAAACAAAAATGGCAATTAAAGTAAACGGAACTATCGTCATCAATGATAGTAGAGTCCTTCAAAATTTAGGTTCTCCAATTACCGTATCTAATGGCGGTACAGGCTTGAGCTCCTTTACTTCCGGCGGCATTCTATATGCATCTTCCTCAAGTGCGCTGACCACGGGGAGTGCGGTAACTTATGACGGCACTACGTTTGGAACAACGGGTGCAACAAATTTAGGAACTGCAGCAGTAGCCAATAAAATTGGTCTTGGCACGACAAATCCAGACGCAAGTTTCAAGGTCACGATTAGTGGCAACAGCGGCTCGACATCGCCGGGTATCTTTTTTGATGACCAAGCAGCAAGCCCAAAAAACTATGTGCTTTACACTAATGGCAATAAGAATTTTGTTTTAAGAAATCAAACTGATACGTCAGACATTTGGACGGCAACCCCTACCGGCAACCTCGGCCTCGGGGTGACGCCGAGTCCTTCGGGGTTTGGTGCTGGAGTTGGCGTTGCATTCGATATTTCCACTGTTGGAACGCTTATTAGCGCGGCTTCTGTAGTTGGTGTTGGTACAGATATAGGAAGAAATTATTACTACAATGGTACTAATAATATTTACAAAGTAAACGGAGGCGCTAGTAAGTATTCACAAAGCGCGGGAATCCACTCTTGGCACACCGCCCCCGCAGGCACCGCAGGCAACGCGATTTCGTTCACACAGGCGATGACGCTGGATGCGAGTGGGCGGCTGGGGGTGGGATTAACAAATCCGGATTCAATGGTCGAAGTAAATTCGTCTACAAATGCGCATGCAAGATTTAAGGTCAATTACAACGGCAGTGCGCTTGCATATTTTGGTTCTTATTCTGGAATTGTCGGAAGCGGGAATGCGACAGACACTATGTTGTCCTCGCAAGCTGTTCTTGCGTTTGGCGCTGGCGGCACAACCGAACGCGCACGCATCACGGCGACGGGAGAATTTCTGGTTGGTGGCACTTCAACTGTCGGAGGTTCTAAGTTTTTAGTGGCTGGTGTTAGCAGTGCAGCCCCTGCGGTATGTCAGGGTGCATCTGGGGGTGGTGCGTATCTTGACTTTTTTAATAATGGTGCGACTTCAAACAAGTTTCGCATTGGGCAAGGGTTTTCTTCTGCAAGTGACAATATTGCACTTTTATACAATGACGCAAACGCCGCTTTGGTTTTTGGCACTAACAACGCCGAACGCGCACGCATCACGGCGGCAGGAGATGTCGGCATCGGGACGAGCAGTCCGGGTCAGAAGTTAGAAGTTGCGGGAAATATCTTCGTTAACACTAGCGGCAATCCGTATGCAGAAATTAAAACTTCTGGTGCGGGAAATAACCCGTACTTAAAACTGACTGCCGATACAAACAACTGGATTGTCCAAGGCACATTCTCAAACGCTAACGATGAGTTGATGTTTCAGTACAACTCGTCAACTTTGATGGCGTTGACAAAAGATGGGAATTTGGGGGTGGGGACGAGCAGTCCGCAGGCTATTAGCGCGACCTATCGCACGATAGAGGGGTCTGGGGCAGATGGGGCATATCTACTGCTGAAGCGCACGTCGGCCACCGCAGTTACGGCAGAATTGGCGGCAGATGGTGGTGCTGCTTATTTATCATCAAAGACAAACCACCCAATTATTATCCGCACCAACGACACCGAACGCGCCCGCATCACCAGCGGGGGGGATGTCGGCATTGGAACGAGTTCGCCTGCTTATAAGTTGGATGTTAGCGGCAGCGCTTTCGCAAGCAATTGGTATGCGCCCGATACTGCTTTTACGGTCGGCACGGTCGGCGGCGGCGTTGGCATCATCGGCTACGGCTCAACGGGGTCGGCCGGCACAACCAATACGCTGCTGTTCCAAGCCAATGGCGAGAAGATGCGCCTCGACTCCTCCGGCAACCTCGGCATCGGGACGAATTCGCCTGCACAGAAACTTCATGTCGCAGGAAATTTCCGCACCACAAATTGCCTTATTGAAAACACCAGCACCAATGTAAATTTTGGAACGACTACGGCTGGTTACTTGGCGTTTCTTGCTGGCTCCGGCGTCGAACGCGCTCGTATCGCCGACAGCGGGAATGTTGGCATTGGAACTACGAATCCTGGAACAAAATTTCATGTGGTTGGCACTGACTCATTAACTAATGGTTGGACAAGAGTTGCTATATTGCAAGGTTCTTATCCAGTACTAATTTTTCACAGTACCGCTGCACAAAATAAATTTGGTGGCATAGGTTATGATTCTGGCACAAGCGACGGGTGGAGGTTTTGGGGCAATGCATCAACATCTGATGTGTCTGCAACTACGCCACTATTTAATATTTTGAATAATGGTAACGTTGGCATTGGAACGGCGACTCCGGGAGCGAGGTTAGACGTAGCAGGTGATATTCGTGCAACAAGCAATATCACAGCATATTATTCAGATGATAGATTAAAAACAAGGCTAGGTAATATTGAAAACGCACTTGACAAGGTTTGCTCATTGACCGGTTTCTATTATGAAGCAAATGAATTAGCACAAAGTTTGGGCTATAAACCAAAACGTGAAGTTGGTCTTTCAGCACAAGACATGGAAAAAGTATTACCTGAAATTGTAACCGCTGCACCAATAGATGAAAAATATAAAACCATGTATTACGAAAGAGTATCAGCATTGTTAGTTGAAGCAATCAAAGAAATTGCCAGCGAGATAAAAGATATTAAAAAACGTTTAAGAGATTAATACATGGCACTAAACGCATCCGGACCCATTAGTTTAGCAGGTGCAACTGCAGGTGAATCTATTGCAGTAGAACTTGGTCTAAGTTCTACAGGACAAATATCTCTAAATGACGCCGCAGTAAGAACTTTGGCAGGAGTAGCATCTGGAGCAATAACGATGCCTACTAATTTTTATGGTAAATCTAATGCTCCGCTTGTTTATTTGGATGGTTCGTTAATTAACACAAACACTTATGTATTTTACACCGGCGGTCACAGAACCATAACAATTGGCGGTAGTGCTAAGGCGGTCACATTTACACTTTGGGGCGGCGCAGGCGGAAATGGAGCATATAGCGGAGGCTTCCAAAGTGGCAGCGGCGGATTTGCACAAGGCACCGTGACACTACAGCCCGGAACAAATTATTACCTGCATGTTGGTGGTGGCGGTAGCGGGCCCGATGCTCCTAATTACGCCCCTGGCGGTCTCGGTGGTTGGCCCAATGGCGGTTTTGGAACAAGGGGAGACGCCAGTGGTGCCGGCGGTGGTGGCATGAGCATGTTATCTACTTCGACTTTTTACGCAGGTATGTCGTCAACTTTAATTTTATTAATTGCGGGTGGCGGTGGAGGTACTTGCGGATACTTTGGCAGCGCCGGCGCCGGCGGAGGCGGTTCTGGCCAAGACGCCAGCAGCGGTGGCTCCACTGGCGGGACTCAATTCGGTGGTGGAAACTCATACACCTACAACGCCCCCGGGTCTTATTTGCAAGGTGGTAACGGCTCAGGACAAAGGGCCGACGGCAATGATGATGGCGGCGGCGGTGGTGGCGGCTACTATGGCGGCGGTGGCGGCACAAGTGATGCAAGGCCCGCCGGTGGCGGCAGTGGTTACATAAACGCAGGACTCGTAAGTAGCGGTATCTTGATCACGGGCAGCTACGCTACCGCTCACAACCCCGGTACGTTGCTGGCTGGTTTCGCTTCTGGCAAAGTAGATATTGGTGGCACTGTTCAAAGCGGCAATCATGGTCTTGCTTTGATTACTTTTTGATTACTTTTTCTTGACAAAAATTATGAAAATTCAAATGTTCATCAATGCCGTTGTTACTTCGTGCATCTTTGGAACTGCCGTAACAGGTGTATTCTCACTGGTGTAGTTTTTGCTGGCAAAAATTCAATCTTTTCACGCACAAGTGATTGCACGTGAAACTAAATAAGAAAGGAAACTAAAATGACGACTCAAATTATATGGACTATCTCCGCTTTAAACTGCGTCCCGGAGACACCGCAAGGTGCTGATTATGTGACTGTGGTGCATTGGGAATGTACAGGTGTTAATGGCGAATACACGGCTCAAGTTTACAACACTTGCAGCTTCCCGATCACTCAGGGCGATTTCACGCCATATTCAAATTTGACTCAAGATCAAGTGCTGGGTTGGTGTTGGGCCAATGGAGTCGATAAGGCTGCAACCGAAGCCGCCGTGCAGCATCAGATCGACAATCAAATAAACCCGCCGATACTTTCTCCAAAACTACCATGGATTACTTCTCCTACAGCCAAATAAAGGAAAAAAAGTGAACGACACCAAAATTGAACTGACCCTGCCGCTCGTTAACGGCATCCTACAATATCTGGGCACTCGCCCGTATCAAGAAGTTTTTTCTTTGATTCAAGTTATTCAAGAGCAAGCAGCACCTCAGCTGCCAGCGCCTGAGAAGTCTGAGGCTGAGCTTCCACCGGCTATCATTAAGTCCTCTCCTCCTGCCGTCTAAGATGGCACATGAGACTCTGATTCAAGAAAGCAATTAAGAATTCTTTTTACGAGAGTAATATTTGACTTGAATTAAAATTGGTACCAAAAAATTTATGAAAGCATCGATTTAAAGTTTTTTTTAAAATTAAAAATTATAACTTCTCTTTTGACTAAATACCGTCTAAAGAGGAGACTGTATTTTGGCAGACTTTATTGAATTAGATATAGAATCTGGTGCTAACTTTGCAATGCAAATTGAAGTTACAAATAGTGATGAAACACCGCGAAGCTTGTCTAATCATACTATAACTTCTCAACTTAGAAAATCTTATTATTCATCCACAGCAACTGATTTTATCATTTCAATAACTGACTCTGCAAATGGTATTGTTGCTATGACTCTTACTGCTAACACAACTGCTAATCTTCGTGCTGGCCGTTATGTGTTTGATGTTGAAATGAATGATACGTCAAACAATTCTATTCAAAGAATATTTGAAGGAATTGCAACAGTCCTGCCTAACGTCACCAGATAAAAGGATAAAACAAAATGGCAAGAATATCAGTAAGAGCTGGCGTGCAAGGCGCTTCAGGTTATTCTGGTTATAGTGGAGATAATCCTGGCTCTAGTGGTTACTCCGGTAGATCCGGTTTTTCGGGTTCTGGTATCTCAGGTTACTCAGGTACCTCAGGTTACTCAGGCGTTTCCGGATATTCTGGTACTTCTGGATATTCAGGCATTTCTGGATATTCTGGCAATAGCACTTCAGGATTTTCTGGTTACTCTGGTTACTCAGGTTACTCAGGATTCTCTGGTATATCCGGTTATTCAGGATTCTCAGGTATATCCGGCTACTCTGGTGATTCTGGTTACTCAGGTATCTCAGGTTACTCTGGAATTAATGGCACTGTAGCATTTAGCGGCACCTCAGGTTACTCAGGCATTTCTGGATATTCTGGTACTTCTGGATATTCAGGCATTTCTGGATATTCTGGCAATAGTACTTCAGGCTTCTCAGGTTTCTCAGGTATCTCAGGTTACTCCGGTTTCTCAGGCATTTCTGGTTACTCTGGTATCTCTGGTTACTCTGGTATCTCAGGTTATTCTGGTTACTCAGGTATCTCAGGTTACTCTGGTACTTCTGGTTATTCAGGTATTTCAGGTTATTCTGGTGATAGCACTTCAGGATTTTCTGGCATTTCCGGTTTTTCTGGCATTTCCGGTTACTCCGGTTTTTCTGGCATCTCAGGGTTTAGTGGTTTTTCTGGCCAATCTGGTTTTTCTGGTGCTTCTGGTGCTTCTGGTTACTCAGGCATTTCTGGATATTCTGGCGATAGTACTTCAGGATTTTCCGGTTACTCCGGTTTTTCTGGCATTTCTGGTTACTCTGGCTATTCAGGTAATTCTGGTTATTCCGGTTTTTCGGGCCAATCCGGATTTTCTGGGTTTTCTGGTATCTCAGGTTATTCTGGCATATCTGGTTACTCTGGTGCTTCTGGTTACTCAGGCATTTCTGGATATTCTGGCGATAGTACTTCAGGATTTTCTGGTTATTCAGGCGTTTCTGGTTTTAGTGGTTTCTCTGGCTATTCGGGACAATCTGGTTTCTCTGGTTATTCAGGCGCTTCGGGATATTCTGGCCGTGATGGTCAGTTTGGCGGTGCATCATTCTACTACAAGTTTGACACTAAAACAGACACAGCAGATCCAGGCGCAGGACGTTTAAATGTTAATAATGCTACACTATCGTCAGCAACTACACTAACTATTCACGATCAAGACCGACTCCTCTCAAACATTTATTCGTTTCTTACAACAATTGACGATTCTTCAAGCCCAATCAAAGGCTACACTAAGATTACTGAAGAGGCGAATACTCTTAACTTTGTAATTTATGCTATTACTGGCACACATGTTGATGATACTTTACACTTCGATGTGCCTATTTCATATGTGTCTGGTGTTTCTACACCATTTTCAAATAGCACAAATGTTGTCATTACATTTACCGTAACAGGCGATAAGGGCGACCAAGGTATTTCTGGTTTCTCAGGTATCTCCGGTTACTCTGGTTTTTCAGGTATTTCTGGTTACTCAGGTATATCTGGTTTCTCTGGCATATCGGGTTATTCAGGTTTCTCTGGCATATCTGGATATTCTGGTTACTCAGGTGTCTCCGGTTACTCAGGTATATCCGGTTACTCAGGATTCTCTGGTATATCCGGTTACTCAGGATTCTCTGGTATATCCGGTTATTCAGGATTCTCAGGTATATCCGGCTACTCTGGTGATTCTGGTTACTCAGGTATCTCAGGTTACTCTGGTATATCCGGTTATTCAGGATTTTCTGGTATATCCGGCTACTCTGGTATTTCTGGTTACTCTGGCTATTCAGGTATTTCTGGTTACTCTGGTTTCTCAGGCCAATCGGGTTTTTCGGGCACTTCTGGTTATTCAGGTATATCAGGATTTTCAGGTATATCTGGATATTCAGGTGATAGCACTTCAGGTTACTCTGGATATTCTGGTATCTCAGGTTACTCTGGATATTCTGGTATCTCAGGTTACTCAGGATTCTCTGGTATATCCGGTTATTCAGGTACATCTGGTTATTCAGGTATTTCTGGTTACACAGGCTCTCGCTCATATTCTGTAACAAACAGTGGATCTAGTGCATATGTAATTGATGGGTCAAATAATCCAACTTTATATTTGCTTCGTGGTTTTTCTTATATTTTTAATGTAAACGCATCAGGTCATCCATTTTGGATTAAAACTGCTGCGGTTACAGGCACAGGCAGCGCATATAGTAGTGGCGTAACTAATAACGGAGCAGCAGTTGGCGTAATTATTTTTGCTGTGCCGTATGATGCACCGAGCACATTATATTATATTTGTCAATATCACGGTGGTATGGTTGGTACCATTTCAATTAGTGATCTTGGTCCAAGTGGTTACTCAGGTATATCAGGTTACTCAGGTATATCAGGTTACTCAGGTATATCCGGTTACTCAGGTATCTCAGGTTATTCCGGCATATCTGGTTACTCTGGTATATCCGGTTATTCAGGATTCTCTGGTATATCCGGTTACTCAGGATTCTCTGGTATATCCGGTTATTCTGGTATTTCTGGTGCTTCCGGTCCATCAACTACAATTAATGCTACAAATGACACATCTACAGCTTCAGATTTTTATCCAGTATTTGTTGCTGCAACTGGTTCAAATCAAACCGCAACTGCATCATCATCTAAACTTTATTTCAGACCTTCAACTGGTAAACTAAGCGCCACTGATTTTAATGCGCTCTCAGATGTAACTTATAAAGAAGATATTCAACCAATTCAAAATGCATTGAATAAAATATTGGATCTTCGTGGTGTTTCATATATAATGAAAGATTCAAAAGAAAAATCAATGGGTGTTATTGCTCAAGAAATTGAAAAAATTATGCCTGAAGTTGTTTCGCAAAATAGTGATGGTCTAAAAACAGTTGCGTATAACAGAATTATTGCTGTTTTAATTGAGGCTGTTAAAGAACAACAAGAAATAATTAATGACATTTATAAGAAACTAAGATGAGTGTAACATTAAGTAGCCTATTAGGCTCTGGTATATCTGGTTATTCTGGTTATTCTGGTCAAGGACCATCTGGTTATTCTGGATACTCTGGTATTTCGGGATTTTCAGGAAGATCAGGATATTCAGGATTTTCTGGTATCTCTGGTTACTCAGGTATATCAGGTTACTCAGGCATTTCCGGATATTCTGGTATCTCAGGTTATTCAGGTATCTCCGGTTATTCAGGTATATCTGGTTTCTCTGGTATATCTGGTTTCTCTGGTATATCCGGTTACTCAGGATTCTCAGGTATATCCGGTTATTCTGGATATTCTGGTATCTCAGGTTATTCAGGTATCTCAGGTTACTCTGGTGTCTCTGGTTATTCCGGCATATCTGGATATTCAGGTGATAGCACTTCAGGTTACTCTGGATATTCTGGTATCTCAGGTTACTCAGGATTCTCTGGTATATCCGGTTACTCAGGATTCTCTGGTATATCCGGTTATTCTGGTTACTCTGGTATCTCTGGTTATTCCGGCATATCTGGTTACTCTGGTATCTCTGGTTATTCCGGCATATCTGGTTACTCTGGTGATTCTGGATATTCAGGTATATCTGGTTTCTCTGGCATATCTGGTTATTCTGGATATTCTGGTGATTCTGGATATTCTGGTTATTCTGGTATATCCGGTTATTCTGGATATTCTGGTATATCCGGTTACTCAGGTATCTCAGGCACTTCAGGTTATTCTGGTGATAATCCAGGTTCTAGTGGTTATTCTGGTTTCTCTGGCTTTGGTTTATCTGGTTATTCTGGTATATCTGGTTATTCTGGTGCTTCTGGCCCATCAACTATAATTAATGCTACAAATGATACATCTACAGCTTCAGATTTTTATCCAGTATTTGTTGCAGCCACCGGCTCAAATCAAACTGCAACTGCATCATCATCTAAACTTTATTTTAGACCATCAACTGGCGAATTAAGCGCTACTGATTTTAATACTTTATCGGATTTATTATATAAAGAAGATATTCAACCAATTTATAACGCATTAAACAAAATACTTGACATTCGTGGTGTTTCATATATAATGAAAGACTCTAAGAAAAAACATCTTGGTGTTATCGCTCAAGAAGTTGAATCAATTATACCTGAAGTTGTATCTGAAAATTCTAATGGAGCTAAATCAGTTTCTTATAACAATATTATAGCTGTTTTAATCGAGGCTGTTAAAGAACTAAAAGAGGAAATTGATAAATTAAAGAAATAAAATTTTGGAATTATTATGAAATACAGTGTGGTGATACCGACATATAATCATTGTGATGATTTTCTTAAACCATGTATTGAATCTATCGTTCAGTATACCGATTTAGAAGATGTAGAAATAATTATATCTGCTAATGGGTGTACTGATAATACAAAAGATTACCTAAACGATCTTAAATCTTTCATACCAAATCTAAAAGTGATTTGGTCTGATGAACCACTTGGTTATCCAAAAGCTACAAATCTTGGTATTTTAGCTTCTTCTGGTGAAAAAATAATTCTTCTCAATAACGATACTAAATTTTTAAATCAAGAAAAAAATACTTGGTTAAATTTATTAGCATCTGGCTTTGATAATTCAAAATGTGGTATAACTTGTGTGGTAAAAGAATACTCACGAGTAATGCAAAAAGATTTTGCGGTATTTTTTTGTGTAATGATTGATCGTAAAGTTTTTGACACAATTGGTTTACTTAATGAAGAATATGGCACAGGCTCTGGTGAAGATATGGAGTTTTGTATTTTAACTGAGGCTGCGGGTTTTGAAGTTGTCGAAGTTTCAAGTAAAATAAAACTTAATAAAAAATACTTTACTGGTTCATTTCCAATCTATCATCTTGGCGAAGGCACAGTTCACGATAATAAATTAGTGCCTAATTGGAAAGAAATATTTTTAAAGAATGCAATTAGAGTTGCAACTAAGTATAATCAAGATTGGAAAAAAGAAAAAAATATGAATCACCTTAAAATAGGCATTATAACACCATTATACAATGATATTGAACATATTTTTCATGCCATTAATTCTGTTAAAACACAAAATATGGGAAATGTTGTTCATTATATATACGATGATTGTTCAACTGATGGTGTAGAAAAAGGATTACAAGAACTTTTATTTGCAAACACATCTTTAGTTTACATTAAAGGCGAACAAAATAAAGGACAAGCTTACGCAAGAAATCGAGCAATTGAATCTGCGCTTGCTGTTGGTTGCGATTACATTGCATTTTTAGATTCAGATGATGTTTGGTTTCCAAATCATTTACAAAGAGCCTTAGAAACTTTACAAACACAAAACTGTAATGTTGTTTATTCAACACCGCAATTTTGTGATGAAAACGGCAATGTTCTTTTTCCTTATAATATTGTTGTGCCACATACATTTATTGGTAAACAATTAAGACACAACAATTTTATTTGGATATCAAGTGTAGTTGCTAATGCACGGTGTTTTTTAGATACAAAATTTGATGATACAATAAACAGTGTTGAAGATTGGGATATGTGGTTAAGATTATATGAAAAAGGCCATGTGTTCTTTAAGGATTCAGAAATTACTATTCGTTATTTGGTTAGAAACAATACTGAAGCATCTAAAGGTGCCTCAAAAATGAATTTATTTTGGCAAAAACATCAACAATTACCATCTTTAAAATTACATTTGGCCTGCGGCCATGATTATGATGAAAATTATATTAACATTGATTTATATGCACCTGAAGATGCTAAATGCGATGTTCGTCTTGATGTACAAAAACTACCATATGATGACAATACTGTTGATGAAATTAAAGCGTTTCATATCATTGAACATTTTCATTTTTTTGAAATACAAGAGGTTCTCAAAGAGTGGTATCGTGTGTTAAAACCTGGCGGCAAATTATATCTTGAAACGCCAGACTTTTTAGAAACTTGCCGATCATTTGTTGAAGGTAATCCAGCAACCGGCATGGATATTGAACAGTGGCGTATTCTTTTATACGGACATTTTTTTGCTCATGCGTGGATACCAGGCCAAACACATAAATTTTTATTTACTGAAACACAATTAAGAGCAAATCTTGGTTGGGCTGGTTTTCAAACAGTTAACCGTGTTCGACCTGCATCTAAATATGTTATGAATGAAACACATCATTTGTTTTTGACAGTGGAAGCTTTTAAATGACCAACATATTATGTTCTATTTCGACCAGAGGCCGATATGACACAACTTTGCCAATGGCAATTCAATCAGTTATAACACAAACTTTAAAACCAAATAAGTTGGTTATTTTTGATGATAATGAACAACCAAAAGATATAAGAGAAATACAACACTATGAATATCTTTTTCGTATGTTGGATGAAAAAAATATCGAATGGCAAGTTATTTTTGGTCAGAAAAAAGGCCAACATTTTAATCATCAAATGGCCAATACCATGGATTATGAATGGGTTTGGCGTTTAGATGATGATACTATAGCTGATTCAAATGTTTTAGAAAATTTATATAAACATACCGCATCAGATGTTGGTGCTGTTGGTGGTTCTGTACTAACACCGCCATTTATTAAAGGATTAAATTCAACTGGTAAGATTGACGATATTGATGAACAAAATATTCAATGGGATTATATTAAAGATATAAAAGAAGTAGATCATTTACATTGTTCATTTTTATATCGTGCTGGAATACATGACTACAATTTAGGTTTATCTCAGGTTGCTCACCGAGAAGAAACACTTTTTACTTTTGGTTTAAAACAAAAAGGATATAAACTTCTTGTTATACCAAATACAGTAACTTGGCATTTAAGAAATCGAAATGGTGGCATTAGAACATTTCAAAAGGATATGTTTGACCATGATGAATATATTTTTAGAAATCATTTAGAGTATAAAGATAAAACAATCGTTGTTTTAAACTCTGGCATGGGCGATCATTTGGTGTTTACTAGTGTTTTACCATTAATAAAAAATGCTGCAGTATTTTCGTGTTATCCTGAAATAGTTCCAGGCAGAAGCATCGATGATGCTATGAGACTTTTTGGTGATTTAGATTGTTACAGTATTTACAAAAAAATGGATCAATGGAATTGGAAAAATTCTTTAGAGAAAGCTTTCAGAAAGATGTATGGTGTAAAATGATTATTATTTCTCCATACTCAAAAGAACTTAGAGATGGTAAAAAAAATCCAAAAAATTATCCATATTGGAAAGAATTAATATCTCTTATTCAAGAACCAATCATACAAGTTGGCATCGATGGTGAAGAGCAATTAGTTGAAAATTTTCGTAAAAATTTATCAATTACTGAGTTGCGAAACCTCATAAACGAATGTCGAATATGGATTTCAGTTGATAGTTTTTTTCAACATTTAGCTTGGAATTCTAACAAACCAGGTATTGTGCTTTTTGGACAGTCTGATCCTTTAATATTTGGTCATTCGGAAAATATTAATTTATTAAAAGATCGTTCGTATTTGCGTGAAAAACAATTTTGGTTATGGGAACAATGTGATTATAGAGAGGAGGCTTTTGTAAAACCGGCAGAAGTTCTAAAGTATTTGTGAGATAAATACACGATAAACGAAGGATTTTTATGGCTGCTCCAACAACAAGATTACAGTTTAAAGATTATTGTCTTAGAAGATTAGGTTGGCCAGTTATTGATATTAATGTAGATGACGATCAAGTTGATGATCGTATTGATGATGCCTTGAGTTTTTTCTATGATTACCACTATGATGGTACAGAAAAACTCTTTATGAAGCATAAAATTACTCAAACTGACATTGACCGCCGTTGGATTTATGCTCCCGATGCGGTTCTTTTTGTTATTGGTGTTTTACCGTTTGACGATTCAAATTCATCAGTTAACATGTTTGATCTTAGATATCAACTAAGACTGCATGATTTATATGACTTTACTTCAGTTTCTTATGTGTCTTATGAAATTACAATGCAACACATACAAACTTTAAATCTTCTTTTTTCTGGAAAACCACAATTTCGTTTTAATCGAGTGCAAAACAAAGTGTTTTTAGATATTGATTGGGAAAGAGATGTAGAAGTTGGTGACTATGTAATTATTGAGTGTTATCGTAAAATGAATCCAGAACTTGTTAATTTAACTGGCACAGTAAACCTTGTTTCTGGTAATACAACAGTCATAGGCACAGGAACAAAATTTGACCAAGAAATTGTTGAAAATGATTTTGTAAATTTTGGTGATGAATCACTTCAAGTTAGAACAATTAATTCACCAACAAATATTACACTTACGACAGCGCCAGCGGCATCAAATGCAACAGCAACAATGACAGTAACTGGTTTAACTGATGTTTTTGATAATCGTTTTTTAAAAGCATATGCCACTGCAAAAATTAAAATGCAATGGGGCTCCAATCTTAAAAAGTTTGCTGGTATTCAAATGCCAGGTGGTGTAACTCTTAATGGTCAACAAATTTATGATGAGGCTATAGAAGAAATTAAAAACTTAGAAGAACAAATGTATAATTCAACTAGTATGCCTAGTGAAATCTTGTCGGGATAATTTGTGGCCACTAATCTTTATTTCAATAATTTTCCTCAAAATCAAATAACACAAGAACAACTTCTTGTTGAAGATTTGGTTATTGAAGCTTTACAAATTTATGGCATGGATGTTTATTATTTGCCAAGAACTGTTCGAGCAAATAATGAAATTGATTATATTTATGGAGAAGATACTCTTAAAGAATATGTAACTGCACATCCAATCGAAATGTATCTTGAAAATGTGACAGGTATGGATGGTGAGGGTGATTTTATTTCTAAATTTGGTTTAGAAATTCGTGATGAAATATCGGTGTTGGTTTCTCGCAGAAGATTTCAATATGCAACTTCTCCGTCAGATTTAGAAAGACCAAGAGAAGGTGATTTAATTTATATTCCTCTTTTAAAGAATTTTTTTGAAATTATCTTTGTAGAACATGAAAATGATCAAGCAATGTTTTATACACTTGGTCGCGGCCGAGGTGGAAATGTTTATGTTTATGCTCTTAAACTAAAACAATTTGTATTTTCAAATGAAATTGTTGAAACTGGTGTTTTTGAAATTGATGAGCAAATTCGTGACAATTACAGTCGTACAAAAATTACATTAACAACTGGCTCTGGTCATTATGCTAATGGTGAAATAGTTTATCAAGGTACAAGTCTTGCTGCGGCAAATGCACAAGCTATTGTGCAAAGCTCCGATGTTATTAGCGCAAGTAAATATGTTAACATTATTCATGTTCAAGGAACATTTACTTCAGCAAATGTAATTGGTGAAAGTTCTGGTGCTGTTTGGACAGCAAATGTTGTATCAGATACAGCGACAATGAATGATGCGTTTGAAGATATTGTAGACAATAACCGTATACAAACAGAAAGTGATAGCATTCTTGATTGGACAGAAACCAATCCATTTGGTGAAACATAATGTTAGGTAATGAGTTTTTTAGCCATCGTACAATACGAAAAGTTGTAGTAGCTTTTGGTACTTTATTTAATGATCTTGTTGTTACAAGAACAACTCAAAGTGGCGTAAAAAAAGAATATTTTAAAGTACCATTATCCTATGGTGCAAAAGAAAAATACATCACTCGTATTACTTCTGATCCATCTTTAACAAAATCAATCGCTACACTTGTACCAAGAATTTCATTTAATTTAGATGGTTTATCTTATGATCCGACTCGTAAACAAATAACAACCATACAAAATTTTTCGGCAAATACTTCAACTGGACTTAAAACTCAATACGCTCCAATTCCATATAACTATGAATTTTCTTTATCAATCTATGTAAGAAATACTGAAGATGGCACACAAATACTTGAACAAATATTACCATTTTTTACACCAGATTTTACTGTAACTGTTGATTTTATTCCTAATATGAATAAAAAGTATGATTTACCAATTATACTTAATTCAGTATCATCTTCTATTGATTATGAAGGAGACATGTTAAGCACAAGATTAATTCTTTGGGATTTATCATTTACTGTTAAAGGATTTATTTGGCCACCAATTAAATCTGGTGATGTTATTCGTCAAGCAAATACAAATATTTTTATTGAACCACAAAATTTAGATGGACAAGTTGTTTACGTTGATTTTGCAAATGGGACTTCACAGTTTCAAAGGTCTGAAACTATTCGTGTAGATGATCGTCAATTAACAGGCAAAGTTCTTTATTTTAGTAATAGTAATACAGGCACTTTAATTGTTGGTAACTTAAACAAATATCTTGAAGTTGGAGACAAAGTTGTTGGTGATTTAAGTAATGCCTCATTTACAATTTCAACTTTAGATTCTACACCATTAAAACAAGTGCAAATTATAACAACACCATTGCCAAACACTGCTGATCCAGATGATGCTTTTGGATTTAATGAAACTATTACATATTGGCCTAATGTAACATGAAAAAAATAAACGAAAAATTATCTGAAATATTTAATGTTGAGCCAATTGAAGTTAAAACTATTAAACAAGAAATTGTGCCTACTGAAGAAACCAATGTAATAGAATCTGATGCTGAGTTTGCTCGTAAAAATATTCGTGAGTTAATTCAAAAAGGCGGTTTTGCCATTGAAGATTTATTACAAGTTGCAAAACACTCTGAGTCTCCAAGAGCATATGAAGTTGCCGCCAACATGATAAAAAATTTATCGGATCTAAATAAAGATTTACTAGAAGTACAAAAAAGAAAAAAAGATTTAGTTGTAGATAAAACATCTTCAAATGGAGTTAATGTTGATAAAGCTGTTTTTGTTGGCTCTACCGCAGAATTAATGAAACTCATTAAGGCAAATAAGTAGGATTAAAATGGAAAAATTAATTGAACAAATGAAAGTTATTTTAGGCACAACTTTTGGTTTATATTTTAAAGCTCACACATATCATTGGAACGTTGAGGGTCCAGATTTTGCTCAATACCACGATTTTCTTGGTAATTTCTATCAATCTGTTTTCAATAATGTAGACACAATCGCTGAACACATTCGTGCTCTTGATGTTTATGCACCAACATCTTTACCAAGAATGTTAGAACTATCTGACATTCCAAACTCAGAATTAATACCTAGTGCTCTCAATATGATGGCTAATTTAAGAGATGATAATGAACGTTATATGATTCATCTTCGCGCTGGTATCGCAGTAGCTGAGCTAGCAAATGAACCTGCCGTTAGTAACTTTCTACAAGATATTTTAGATAAACATCAAAAGCAAGGTTGGATGCTTCGCAGCTTCACTAAGTAATGATTGAAAATTATCTTGGTAACGCTAGTCTAAAAAAGATTGGCGTTACAATACCATTTACCGAAGAAAACATTCTTGAGTACAAAAAATGTACTGAAGATCCAATTTATTTTGTTGATAATTATTGTTACATTGTTACGCTTGATCATGGTATTCAAAAGTTTAAGTTATACGATTGTCAAAAAGAAAAGATTGATCTAATTCACAAAGAACGCCGTGTTATCATTATGGAGTCACGGCAGGCAGGTAAAACCACCACAGCAGCTGCATACATTCTTTGGTATACATTATTTCAAGGCGATAAAAATGTTGCTATTCTTGCCAACAAAGATAAAACTGCTCGTGAAATCTTATCACGCTATCAGTTAATGTATGAAAATCTTCCACTTTGGATGCAACAAGGTGTCAAAACTTGGAACAAAGGCGATGTAGAGTTAGAAAATGGTTCTAAAGTTTTTACTGCTGCAACAACTCCTGCTGGTATTCGTTCTAAATCTGTAAACTTATTGTACATTGACGAAGCAGCAATTATTCCAAACAACGTTGCTGATGCATTTTTTACTTCGGTATATCCTGTTGTTTCTGCTGGTCAAACAACTAAAATTCTCATTACTTCTACACCACTTGGTTATAATCATTTTTGGAAGTTTTGGAATGATGCGGAGAATGGTCGAAACGGATTTACATCGTTGTTTATTCCATATTGGAAGATTCCTGGTCGAGATGAAAAATGGGCAGATGAACAACGTAAAGTTCTTGGCGATGTCAAATATAATCAAGAAGTTCTTTGTAAATTTCTTGGCTCTTCACTTACACTTATTCGTGCTGATGTTATTGAACAAATGTCTTATAACGAACCAATCTATCAAAAAGATGGTTTAGACATTTTTGAAATGCCTGAAAAAGGTCATTCATATATTGTTGTTGCAGATACAGCTAAAGGTGTTGGTGGCGACTATTCTGCATTTGTAATTGTTGATATTACTGAAGTGCCTTATAAAGTGGTTGCTAAATATAGAGATAATCAAATAGCACCGATGTTATATCCATCTGTTATTTACAGAGCAGCATTAGATTACAATAATGCTTATGTGCTTGTTGAGGTAAATTCTTCAGAGCAAGTTGCTCATATTTTATATCAAGAATATGAATATGAAAACATTTTATTTGTTCAAAGAGATTCAAAAGGTCAAAAAGTTTCAGGTGGTTTTGCCGGTGCAGGCAAAACACAACTTGGTGTTTCAACTGATAAAAGAGTTAAACGAATAGGTTGTTTTAACTTTAAGTCTTTGTTAGAGGAGAAAAAATTATTAGTGTTTGATGCAGATATTATATCAGAAATTTCCACATTTATTGAGTCTAGAGGGTCTTACGCAGCTGATGAAGGATACCATGATGACTTGGTAATGCCGTTAGTTCTTTTTGGATGGTTAACAACAAATCCATATTTTAGAGAAATTACGGATGTAAACCTTCGTAAAGCGGTTTATGAACAAAGAATCAAACAAATTGAAGAAGATATGTTACCAGTCGGTTTTATTAATGATGGGCAACAAGAAGAAGTTATAATTGATGGAAAAGATGTATGGGGAAATTATGATACACAAGAAAAAACACCACCAGCGGGTTATTTACCTTCTAGGTTGTGAAAATACTAAATAGAGAATCAAGTAATTGATTCATACTTATAACAAGAGGAGAAATCCATGGCGTTTCAGCTTTCACCTGGCGTAAACGTATCAGAAGTTGATCTGACTAGCGTTGTGCCTTCAGTCGCCACATCTATTGGCGCATTTGCCGGAATTTTTGCCTGGGGTCCAGTCAATGAGGTCGTAACGATTTCAGATGAAGTTCAATTGGCGGATAGATTTGGAAAACCAGATAATAATAACTATGAACATTGGTTCTCATCCGCAAACTTTTTAGCTTACTCAAACAATCTTCGGGTTGTTCGCGCAGCTAACTCGGCATCAACATTAAATGCCACTTCAGCTGGTGCTGGTGTTTTAATTGAAAATGAAGACGATTACTTAGATAATCACACTGGTGGTGCAAACACATTTGGTCGTTTTGCTGCTAGATGCCCTGGCGATTTAGGTAATTCACTTCGTGTTGAAGTTGCTGATTCTAACACATACACTGGTTGGGCATTTTCGGGTTCGTTCACATCAGCACCAAATACTTCGACATATATTTTAAATTCTAGAGGTGCTTACGCTAATGATGAATTGCATATCATCATTGTTGACGAAGATGGTAAATTTACTGGTACAGCAAATACAGTTCTTGAAAAGTTTGCATTTGTCTCTAAGGCACCTGATGCTAAAAGTTTTGATGGTTCAACATTGTTCTATAAAGAAGTAATTGAACAAAGATCGAAATTTATTTGGTGGTTATCACATCCAGATTCAACAAATTGGGGTACGGTCAATTCATCGTACACATTACTAGCAACAAGAATTAGTTCCTCTCTTGCTAATGGCGCCAACGGCTCTATAACTGCAGGCAATCTTCAATCTGCTCTAAACAAAGTTGCTAATCCAGATTCTGAGGATGTATCGCTTATTATCACTGGCCCAGCAGTTGAAGCAACAGTTGAAAATGCTATTACTCTTGCAGAAACACGCAAAGATTGTGTGGTGTTTATATCGCCAGAAAAAGCAGATTGTGTTGATAATTCAGGCCAAGAAACAACTGATATTCTTGCCTTCCGTAATACATTGCCATCATCTTCATATGCTGTGATGGATTCTGGCTGGAAATATCAATATGACAAATACAACGATGTATATCGTTGGGTGCCACTAAATGGCGACATTGCAGGTCTTTGCGCTCGTACGGATCTTGAACGTGATCCTTGGTTCTCACCAGCAGGTACAAGTCGTGGTGTAATTCGTAATGTTATTAAACTTGCTTGGAATCCAACTAAAGCAAACCGTGATTCTTTGTATAATTCTGGCGTAAATCCTGTCGTGACATTTCAAGGCGAAGGCACAGTGTTATTTGGCGATAAAACATTATTAGATCGCCCATCAGCATTTGATCGTATTAATGTCCGTCGTTTGTTTACCGTTCTTGAAAAATCAATTTCTCGTGCTGCTCGTTCTTCTTTATTTGAGTTTAATGACGAATTTACAAGAGCACAATTTGTTAATTTAGTTGAGCCATTTCTCCGTGATGTGCAAGGTCGCCGTGGCATTACTGACTTCCGTGTTGTTTGTGACGAAACAAATAACACTCAACAAGTAATTGATGCTAATGAATTTGTTGGCGACATTTTTATCAAACCATCTCGTTCAGTTAACTTTATTCAATTGAATTTTGTTGCTGTAAGAAGTGGTGTGACATTTGAAGAAATTGTTGGTCGTGCAGTCTAAATAGAGATAACAGGAGAAAAACAACATGGCATTTAACGTAACTCAGTTTAGATCACAAATGGTTGGAGACGGTGCTCGTCCCAATTTATTTGAAGTATCTATACCATTTCCTGGTTACTCATTACCAGGAGATGCACAATCAAAAACAACATTTATGTGTAAAACAGCACAACTTCCGGGCTCTACTGTTGGTGTTGTGCCTGTTCAGTATTTTGGCCGTGAGTTGAAATTTGCAGGCAATAGAACTTTTGCTGATTGGACAATTACAGTGATCAACGATGAAGACTTTGCAGTAAGAAATGCTTTTGAGCGTTGGATGAATGGTATTAATACACATCGTACCAATCTTCGCAATGCAGCTGCTTTGACACCAACAGGTTACACACAAGATGCAGAAGTTTTTCAATATGGTAAAGATGGCAGAAGACTTAAAATATGTAAGTTTATTGGCCTTTTTCCAACTGACATTACACCAATTGATGTTGATTGGGGTTCAAATGACACTATTGAGGAGTTTTCAGTAACACTCACCTATCAATGGTGGGAAGCAATAGCCGATCAAGTGTTTTAAGAGGAAAGGCTTCGGCCTTTTCTCTTTTCTTTAGAATGGAAAATAAATGGCAATAAACCTTTTTGGTTTTACAATTGGTAAAAAAGATGTTGCTCAGGTCGAAAAACCTGAGCAACGCTCATTTGCACTACCAACACCCGCATTAGATGATGGTGCTGTTACCATCACACAAAATGCCTATTACGGCACTTATGTTGACTTAGAAGGTTCTGTTCGCAATGAATTAGAACTTATTACTCGTTATAGAGAAATGTCAAATCATCCAGAACTAGAACAAGCAATTGATGATATTGTTAATGAGTCAATTACACATGATGGTAGCGGCGATGTTATTTCTATTAATTTAGATAAACTAAAACAACCGGAAACAATTAAAAAGAAAATTATTGAAGAGTTTAACAACGTTCAAAGAATGTTGAACTTTTCAAATCTTGCTGATGATTTGTTCAAGCGTTGGTATATTGATGGTAGAATTTACTTTCACATTATAGTAAACGATAGTAATCCAAAAGAAGGCATACAAGAACTTCGCTATATTGATCCACGCAAAATTCGTAAGGTGCGTGAAGTAGCAAAAGATAAAGACATTAAAACTGGTGCTATGGTGATTAAATCAATCGCCGAGTATTATGTATATAATGATCGTGGAACCACAACACAAACATATACCGCAGGCGTAAATGCAGGTCTTCGTATTGCGCCAGATTCTGTAATTAATGTGAACTCTGGTTTGATGGATGCCAAAAATACATTTGTTATTTCGTATCTACACAAAGCAATCAAACCATTAAATCAATTGCGTATGATTGAAGACGCAGTTGTTATTTACCGTTTATCAAGAGCACCAGAACGCCGTGTATTTTACATTGATGTTGGTAATTTGCCAAAAGGTAAAGCCGAACAATATCTTCGTGATATTATGGTCAGATACCGTAACAAAATGGTTTATGATGCAAATACTGGCGAAATGCGTGATGATCGCAAGCATATGTCGATGCTTGAAGACTTTTGGTTACCACGGCGTGAAGGCGGCAAAGGCACAGAAATTACCACATTACCAGCTGGTCAAAATCTTGGTCAAATTGAAGATGTTGATTACTTTCGCAAAAAACTTCTACAGTCATTAAATGTTCCATATTCTCGTATGGATTCTCAAGGTGGCGGTGGTCTAGCATCTCTTGGCCGCTCTGCTGAAATTACTCGTGATGAATTAAAGTTTGCTAAGTTTGTTATTCGCCTTCGTAATAAGTTCTCTCAAATTTTTGATCAAGCACTTAAAGTGCAACTTACGCTTAAAGGTATTTGTACACAAGAAGAATGGGATGATTTTAAAGAAGACATTTATTACGATTACAAGAAAGATAACAATTTTACAGAACTTCGTGAGGCAGAATTAATTCGTGAAAGAGTTACTACGCTTCAACTTTTAGATCCATATATTGGCAAATATTTTTCACAAACATGGGCAAAGAAAAATATTCTTCGTATGACTGATGAAGAAATTGAACAAATGAGTGAAGAAATGGAAGAAGATGGCACTCTTAATACAACTGCAAATGATCAACAAAATACAAGTGTTGAAAATGTAGACAATACAATAGATAGAGTGCCAACGGAATCAACAACACCTCAATTAGACTCCGAAGTAGAAAAATATTCAGTCGGTATAAATAGATAATTAATAAAGGCGTAATATGGACACAAGACAATTTATCGACCAACTTGTTGCGGGTGAAAGTGCTGCTGCAAAAGAAACTTTAGAAAATTTAATTTCAAATAAGGCTTTTGAAGCACTTGACGAGTACAAGAAACAAATGGCTTCTAATATTTTTGGTGAAAAACAAGAAAATTCTGAAGCTGAAGAAACAGTAGAAGTTCAAGAAACAGAATGAAAAGTTTAGTAGAATTTAGGCAAGAACCAATTTTAGAAGAAGATAAAACAGACTATTCTAAGTTTGATGCTCTTGTTCGTGCTGGTTTGGCCAATAAGGCACAGTTACAAAGAATACATAAAATTCTTGATAAAATGCAAGAAGATAAACCTGTATTTAATAATGCCGATAGAATGATTCTACAAAACTTATTTAATAAAATGGTAGACTTGCTTACAACAAATAAACAAATTTTTTCGCAAGCTCGTCGTTCGGTTAATGAAGGAGTTGTTGATTCTTCAGATTATAAAGTTTCACCAGAAACTGGTAAAAAATATAGAGCGCATCGTGTAGTTCTTTCAAGAGAAGAACCAAAAGAAAAAGATGAATTAAAAGAACAACTAACAAAGTTTGATCCACCATTTGTTCTTGTTTTAAAACGTAAAGCAATTCGTCTTTATCCTGATTCAACAAGAATTGCTTTATATTATAGTGATAAACTTAATAAGTATTTTTCAGTGCCTTATTCTACTGAAGACGACAAAATGGGCATAGTGCAAGCGGAAGAAGTTGAGTTAGAAGAAGCTGTTATGGATCAACTTCACAAAATTGTTGATGGCAAACAAGCACAAAAAATTAAATTTGGTAATGGTCAAACAAAAAGTGTAGATCATTTTACAGCATCAGCAGTAACACAACTGCACAAAGCTTTAAATGATGAAAATAAGAAAAAAATATCTGATATGATTCATAAGTCTCCAGAACACTTTAATAAAGTAGCAAGTTTCGCTTTTTCTAAAGTAAAATGAGTTTCATAAATCAAATCATAGAGGGTAATTTTATTGAGGCAAAACAAAACCTATTCAATCGCCTTAATGAAATTGCTGCTCTTCGTTTAGGAGAAGTTAAAAAAATAGTTTCATCAGAAACATTTGAAGTATATGATGAAGCGGTTAGGAGAAATCCTAATATTATTCGTATGGGCAGAATACAAAAAATTCGGCGCAGAATACGCCGAAATAAAAAAGGTAAAATTGTAGTACAAAAAAATGTTAGACGTTCTGGTATTAAAGGTTATAGAGTCGCCGGCAGCACACTTAAAAGAATACCTGCAGCTGAAAGACTCCGTAAAGCAAGAAAATTAAAGCAATCATGGAAAACAACAAGACGCGCTAAATTACGTAGAACATTAATCAAAAGAAAAATGTCTTTGCGTAGAAGATCAGCAATGGGATTAAGATAAAATGCCAACAACAATTACAAATTCTAAAAGATCCAAATCTGTAATTCGAATTACAGGTAACACAGCTACTCGGATTAATCTAAATCAGTTGTCAACCAATACAACAACAGAGTTAGTTGCCGCAGCTGAAATTTCACACATAACAACATCTACTGATGGTAAATGGATTGTTTATCGTGGCAATGATGCCACTGGTGAACCAGTTCTCGCTTTATTTGGTCAAAATGATGTTCCTTTTGCACATTATGACGTATCAATTGCAGGCGCAAACACTGGTGCCAATTTATATTTTACAAATTCAGGCACAGACGGCACACTTGTTGTTACAGTAAGTAAAACAGCAACATACACGATTGATCCAGATACTGGAGCAGTAATATGAAATTAATTAGAGAATCAATAGAGAAGGTAAAATACCTTACTGAAATTTCAGAAAACGGTAAGAAAAATCTTTATATTGAAGGTACATTTCTTGTTGGCGACACAGTAAATCGCAACAACAGAATGTATAAAATGGACACGCTTCGCCGAGAAGTTGATCGTTATAATGAAGAATACATTAACACAAATCGTGCTCTTGGTGAATTAGGACATCCAGACACTCCAACACTTAATCTTGAAAGAGTGTCTCATAAGATTATATCTTTAAAAGAAGATGGTAATACTTTTTACGGTAAAGCACTAATTCTTGAAACACCTTATGGTTCAATTGCAAAAAATCTTATTGAAAATGACGTAAGTTTAGGTGTTTCTTCTAGAGCTTTAGGTTCTGTTATTCAAACAAAAGAAGGTTATAACTTAGTGCAAGATGATTTAAAATTAGCAACTGCTGCTGATATTGTTGCAGATCCCTCTGCGCCTGGTGCCTTTGTACAAGGTATTATGGAAAATAAAGAATGGATGTTTGTTGATGGTAAATTTGTAGAGGCGGATTTTGATTATGCAAAAAATCAAATTAAACAAGCAAATCCAAAAGAAATTGAAGAAGTTGCGCTTAAGTTATTTGAAAATTTCTTACGAAAACTTTAATTTTTATAAATAGAAAATCACAAGGAGATTCCTAATGGCATCAAATAAATTAATGGAAGCAGCAGCCGACATTCTTGCAGCCAGCAAGGCAAAAGCTTCTGCTGCGCCAGTACAAAAATTAGAAGGCGAAGTTGAAGACTTAGGCGGGCCGACACCTGAAAATGGTAAGCCAATGGACGATTCACATAAGATTCATGCCGGCGCCAAAGCACCAGACAATTCTGCCAAAAATAAAGCTTCTATTTCTACAAAGCCATCAGCCGCTTCACCAGACACTCAACTTCATATGAGTAAAGAAGATGCTGAAGTTTCTGAAGAAGAACTTCTTGATGAAAAATCGCATATGGCACATATGGACAAAATGAAGAAAAAGATGAAAGAAGATGTTGACGCTATGTTTGGTGATGACTCTACTATTTCTGAAGATTTCAAGTCCAAAGCTGCTACAATTTTTGAAGCTCGTGTAATGGATCGCATTGCACAAATTCAAGAAGACTTAGAAGGTCAATATGCTTCAATGCTCGAAGAAGCTGTTGAAGATATTAAGAAAGACCTGACAGAAAAGGTAGATGATTACCTTTCTTATGTTGTTGAACAATGGATTGAACAGAATGAAATTGCTATCGAATCCGGTCTTCGCGCCGAATTGACAGAAGAATTCATTGCAGGTCTTCGTAATCTATTCGCAGAACATTATATTGATGTTCCAACCGAAAAAGTTGACCTCGTTGATGAACTTGCCACTAAGGTTGAAGAACTTGAAGGCAAACTCAATGAAGAAATTGAGCGTGGTGTCGAACTCAAAAAGTCTTTGACCGAATCACGCAAATTAGAAGTTACCCATGCTGTTTGCGAGGGTCTCACCGCTACTCAAGTTGAAAAAATTAAGTCGCTCGCAGAGAGTGTAGATTTTTCCACAGAGGAAGAATACAAAGAAAAACTTGAAACAATTCGTGAGAACTACTTTCCATCTGGTGTTAAAAAAGCAGATGTAGCACAATTGCATGAACAAGTAGAAGACGCCGATGAAAAGAAGGTCATCACAGACCCATTCGTTGCTGCGGTCTCACAAGCTATTTCCAAAACTAAATTATAATAATTAAGGAGATTTTCTAATGTATCTTTCCGAACAACTACAAACAAAATGGGCAGGTGTTCTAGATCATCCTGATCTTGCACCAATTAAAGACCCATATCGTAAGGCTGTTACTGCCGTTATTCTTGAGAATCAAGCTCAAGAAATGATGAAGGCTGGTTCTATTCTTAACGAAGCTGTTCCAACAATGTCAGCTTCTGCTGGTTTAGGTTCTGCTGGTGCTACCGGTTTCTCTGGTGGTGCAGCTGCTGCTGGTCCTGTTGCAGGTTTTGATCCAATTCTTATTTCGTTGGTTCGCCGTTCATTGCCTAACCTCATCGCTTATGATATTTGCGGTGTTCAGCCAATGACTGGTCCTACAGGCCTTATTTTTGCCATGCGCTCGCGCTTTAGCTCGCAAAGTGGCACAGAAGCTTTCTACGATGAGGCCAACACAGGTTTCTCTGGTTTAGGTACTGCTCAAACAACTCTTGCTGTTGGTGCTGCTGCTGCTAACACATTTGTTGCTAACGGTGCTGGTGTTGCTGCTATGTCTACAGCTCGTGCTGAAGCACTTGGTGATGGCGCAGCTGCTAACACTTTCCAAGAGATGGCATTCTCTATTGAGAAGGTCACTGTTACTGCCAAGACTCGTGCTCTAAAGGCAGAATACTCTCTTGAACTTGCACAAGACTTGAAGGCAGTTCATGGTCTTGACGCTGAGACAGAGTTGGCAAACATTCTCTCGTCTGAAATTCTTGCTGAAATCAACCGTGAAGTCGTTCGCACAGTTTACGCTGTTGCTAAGACAGGCGCACAAGTTGGTACAACAACAGCCGGTACATTCAACTTAGACACAGACTCTAACGGTCGTTGGATGGTTGAAAAAGTTAAGGGTCTTGCTTTCCAAATTGAGCGCGAAGCGAATACTATTGCCAAGCAAACTCGTAGAGG
>Ga0194129_10001830_pt1 | contig 33408 bp, 30 predicted proteins | sample TA2KigCa35mmetaG_FD_150862 | JGI IMG/M metagenome (GOLD analysis project Ga0194129, IMG submission 150862) | Freshwater microbial communities from Lake Tanganyika, Tanzania - TA2015038 Kigoma Deep Cast 35m | ecosystem: Environmental > Aquatic > Freshwater > Lake | place: Tanzania: Lake...
TGAGCGCCGCCGCGAACATGCTGGCCGCAGCGCTTGAGAAGCTTTGCTTGTACATGATGCTCTCCTTGAGTGTTTATTGAGCCAAGCATGACCCAAGGAGTAGTGTGTTGGGATTGGGGCGTGTCGTCTGTCCTCATTGTTGGGGACAGGTGGGGAACACACAATCAGCGTTTCGGCATCCAAGAGCGAAAGCGCGCCTCCGCGCCTCCACTTGACTAGCAACCGAGTCATGGCCATAATGACCATTACGGTCAATATGCTAAATAGTATTTTTGAAAGAATAAGGAGTGTCATGATCCGGCAAACCAATGCGGTGGCCTTTCGCCAAAACTTAGGCGAAATGCTTAATCAGGTTCAGTACCGCCGGGACTCGGTGGTCATCAATAAAGACGGGCGACCGGTTGCGGCGCTAGTCGATGCTCGGTTATTCGAACGGATTCGTCGTATGCAGGCGCGCTTTGAATCTTTGTGTGAGCGGCTTGAGGCAGGTTTCAAAAATGTGGATGAAGTTCAAGGCATGACTGAAATTGAGAAGGCGATCTCTGACGATCGAGCCCAACAGGCGAAGCTAAAAAAACGTAGCTAACCCAGAACCGGTACACTGCAGTGCGGGTTGTACTCGACACGAATGTCTTGCTATCTGGACTGGCTTTCCCCAAGAGCCTGCCGGGCCGCATCATGGCTCAATGGCGTCAAGGCTCTTTAGATTTAGTACTCTCCGATTTCATCTTGGAGGAGTTACGTAGAGTTCTTCCGCGTTTATCAAATCGTCATGGCTTATCCGCCAGTGAGATTGATGACCTTATAGATATTCTCTCCTTACAAGTAGAACTGATTGAACCGGTTAGGCTTGGAAAAAAAGTGTGTCGTGACCCAGACGATGTGCTCATCTTGGGAACACTAGTCGCAGCGATGAATATTGATGAAACTATTTGCTTGCTTACGGGTGACAAAGATTTACTTGAATTATCGTCACAGTATCCGATCATGCGCGTCACTGAATTTTGTGAGCGGCATGGGATATACCCAATAATCTCTGCAGAGATTTAGAATCTATTTGGGCAGGTCGCTTCGGCATTGATGGCAAATTGCCGTACGGCTTGTATTGCCGCTGCTGCTCACGTTTGGACCTGACGGTATAGACCCTCAGTAAATTGGATCAGGCAATAACTACTTCCAAAAGATACGGCCCCTCAGCGCTCAGCGCAGCCAGCAAAGATGAGGTGAGCAGATTCGGGTTGTCTAAACGCGCTGCTTGCACGCCTTGCGCCTCGGCTAGCCTCACGAAATCAATACCTGATAAATCTGTACCGACAGGTGTCTCGCCGGGCGCATAGCCAAACACCGGCGCAAACTCTTGTAACGCCGCATAACGGCGGTTGTTCATAATCAGGAAGGTGATCGGTAAACTGAGTTCAGCAGCGCCGTATAGCGCCTGTATTGCGTACATTGCTGAGCCATCTCCGATCAGCGCTATCACTCTACCTGGTAAGCCCAGTTTTTTTCTGCCGAGAGCGACACCCACGGCTGCCGGTATACCCCATCCCAAGCCACCGCTTGCCATCGTATAAAAGCGATCTTCACCATCCATCGGTAAATACTGCTGCATGGTGGTCCGTGTACCCGGCGCTTCCTCCACGATGACATCGTTATCACCACGCGCCTGATCTAATGCCTGAAGTACTAACGCCGCACTCATCGGTGAGGTAGTCAGGGGCTGCGATGGTTTGGCTCGAGCCGGCGGCGCAGATCGCGGCTGCTCGGAACTGGCGGTTATCGCAAGCAGCGCATCAAGTGCAAGATCAATGCTCGACACAATAGTGTGACCCGTTGGAGTCCATGCGGCTGTATTCGGATCGTCCACAATTTGCCAGCACATCGTATCCGGTGGCAGATGAGGGCCTGCTCCTTCAATGTGATAGGTGAACGCCGGCGCACCTAATACCAAAATAAAATCATAGCGCTGTAATTGAGCGAGAATTTTTTCGCGCATTGGCGGTAAAAATCCTGCGAATAAATCATGCCGCTCGGGGAAGCCGCATCGCGCACTCATCGGCGCGCTATATACCACTGCCTGGTAGCGTTCAGCCAAGCGCACTACGCGATCAACCGCGCTATCTCGCGCGACGCCAGCGCCTGTGATGACTGCGACGGTGTTTGCTTTGCCAAGATCCGAGTTGAGTCGAGCAAGTAGAGCAGGCTCAGGGCCGATAGCTTGGCTGACTGATCGTGTCGCTTCCCAATCGGTTTCAGCTTCCCAATCATCGGCAGGAATTGACAAGAACACCGGACCACGCGGTGCTTGCATAGCCATGTAGTACGCGCGCGCTAACGCCAGCGGCACATCAGCCGCACGCGCGGGCTCGCAGGACCATTTGACATAGGGCTTGGGCAAATCAGTAGACTGCGCAGCAAATAAATACGGATCGAAAGGCAAAATCGAACGCGCCTGCTGACCCGCAGTAATAATGAGCGGGGTTTGATTTTTAAATGCGGTAAATATATTCCCCATCGCATGCCCAACACCCACCGCCGAGTGCAAGTTCACCAGCGCGGCGCCCTTAGTGGCTTGTGCGTAGCCATCAGCCATACCAACCACGACTGATTCTTGAAGGCCCAACACATAACGCATATCAGCAGGAAATTGCCGAAACATGGGCAATTCAGTTGACCCTGGATTACCAAAAACCGTATCGATACCGAAATCTCTCACCAGACGGATGAAGGCATCGCGCACACTGGGACGCTTACTTGGCTGAGTCGTCATAAGTTCGCGCTACCCTCAGAACGTATCAAGCGTTTGCCGCGTGTTGTTGAGTACGGCAGCTGCCTCATCATCAGGAACCTCAATGTCCATTCTCAGTAATTGCGCACCAATGGTTTTGCCAAGATTATCACTACGCAGGCTGGATGCAGCACCGCCATTCAGTGCGCCGCGTAATACAAATTTCAGTGCGAGCAGCTTGGGTAAGTCAAAGCGTTCGACTTTTTTTGTATGTTCTGAAGCCGAGGTCTCATTGTGTGGTGCCGGCCATAAGTGGGAAAAGTGCCGACGTAATGCGTCTTCCGTGACATATCGGGCGAGGATGGCATACCCGGTGGGCTCCCAAGCAAACAGGCCAATATCAGCCACATTGCCTTTATCACCACTGCGAGTATGCGCGATTTGTGCGAGGCGAAGTTTCATGGCTGATCACATTGTGAGGTCGGCATAGGGTATTTTGCTTGGCTACAAATCACTTAAGTAAAAATTTTGAATGCTGACTCAACAGCGAGATGCTAAAAAGTTTCAAACACGTCGATCGATACCTGCTCTTCAACCAATCGACGCGACACGCGCGTAGGCCACACGCCGATCAACTGACTCGCTACCGGGATGCCATGAAAACCTCCCATAAACGGCGGACCGGATAGCGCAAGCCAAGGAAACAATCGTGGGAATGCATCAGCATGCTTTTTATTTTTCGTGCGGATCGCCATACGCAACCATATCTCATTCAATGCATCATCTTGCATTACAGTTGCATGCGGACCAAGGAAAGCGTTCCGGCCTAAAAACTCGGTACATAGCTCATCAGGATGAATGCCTTGTTCCTGCATCATCAGGCTGATGGTATCGATTGCTGCGTGTGCTTTTTTTAGCGCGTCGGGCCAACAAAATCCGATAACGATATGCCCCATCCAGCCATTTCGATATCCCGCTACTATTTTCAACTGATCTGGTGCGGCGCTACCGATGGCACCAGATACCCTGACGCGATCATTACCCAAGTCTTTTAATTCGAGCTCGCTCATGTCAAGTACCACATCCGGGGTGACATACGCTTTTGGGTCATGTACCTCATAGAGTAGCTGCTGTCGCACCGTATGAAAATTGATGCTGCCCCCGCTACCCGGCGATTTGCACAAAACAACCTCACCATCACTCCCAACATCGGCAATCGGGAAACCGATATGTGCAAGGTCGGGTATACGTTGCCAGACGTCGGCCGCGCCAAAATTTCCACCCGAGCCCTGGCCTGAGCATTCGAGACAATGACCTGCGACCACGCCTTGCGCTATGCGTGACCAGTCGTTAGCATCCCACGCAAACTCATGCAGCAGTGGGCCGAGGAACAAGGCAGCATCGGCGACCCGACCCGTAATCACAATATCAGCGCCTTGTGCCAGTGCCTGTGCGATCGGCTGTGCACCGAGATAAGCATTGGCAAAAATGAGTTGTTCACGGATTGCTTCGATCGATGCACCGCTCTCCATGTGCTGCAGCGCCTCGCCGCTAACGCGGAATCGGTCGATATGCTGCAGCACATCATCACCAGTTACCACAGCAATTCGGGCACGCCACTGCTTTTCAGCGAAAAGTTTTTGCAGTGCTTCGGCCGCACCGTGTGGATTTAAGCCGCCCGCATTAAATACAAATTTAACGCCGCGTGCCGACGCCGCTGGCCACAGATGGGTGAGCATTGGTATCAGGTCGCGCGCATAGCCGGCGGCCGGGTCTTTGGTGCGGTCTTTTTGCAGAATTGCCAGCGTTAACTCGGCCAGATGGTCGGAGCACACGTAATCGACCTCGCCGCGCTCGATCGCAGCCAGCACGGGGTGCCAGTTATCACCATAAAACCCTAAACCAGAAGTCAGCCGGATGCGCTTCATCGTTATCTATTTCAGACCTCACTCATGCCAAAGAAAATTCGCTCTGTGTATCGGGTCGGACAAGTCAGGTGATCACTTCTCATAGTGTTGCCTTTATGATTATTTTTATTTTTTGTCACCTGCCAGTGGCCAGTGTAAGCTGAGTATTATTCGGTTGAAAAGCCGGGCATGATCCTCCGGCATTAATCAGACCGCTCTCTTCGGATTGTGTGACAAGCGCATGCAGGCATTACAGGTCATTTTAAGCGGCGTATCTCAGGGGTGTATTTATGGCCTGATCGCGCTCGGCTTCGTGCTGATTTACAAAGCGACTGAAACAGTCACTTTTGCGCAGGGTGAATTAATGATGCTCGGCGCATTTGCCGCGCTCGGCAGCGCCAGCTACTTGGGTTGGTCGTTTGCGGGTGCAGTGATCACGGCGACGATCGTCATGGCGGTCATGGGGTGGATGATCGAGCGGGTATTTATTCATCCTGTGCTTGGCGAACCGGCGTTTGCGATCGTAATGCTGTCGATTGGTGTGGGGTATGTCGCGCGTGGCCTGGTGACCATGGTGCCGGATATCGGTACAGAGACACACACATTGCCGGTACCCTATGCCGATGCAAATTTCAATCTTGGCGGACTGGTACTCAGCGCAACGCAGCTGATCGTGATGCTGGCCACCGGCCTGCTGTGCGGTGCGCTGTATTTATTATTCAAATACACCCGTATCGGCATCGCGATGCAGGCTGTCTCGCAGAATCAACTCGCGGCGTATTACATGGGCATACCCGTCAAACGCCTGAATAGTTTGGTGTGGGCTTTGGCAGCCGTAATTGCCACAATTGCCGGCATCTTGCTGGCGCCGATTACTTTTGTTCATGTGAATATGGGTTTCATCGGGCTAAAGGCTTTTCCTGCTGCTGTGGTGGGTGGATTCGGCAGCCTGCCTGGTGCGGTAGTTGGCGGCATCATTATTGGTGTAGTTGAATCATTGGCGGGCTTTTGGCTGCCTGAAGGATTCAAGGATGTAACAGCCTACGTGGTGGTGTTGCTGATGTTAGTGATTAAGCCAAACGGTTTGTTTGGAGATAACTTGCGCAAAAAGGTGTGATACATGCGATTTATCTTCAAAACCACCTATCAGCAAGACATTCAACTGGCCAAGCACGGCGGCCATGTGCTCTGGTACGGTTTGCTGTTGCTACTGCTGCTATCAGCGCCATGGTTGTTACCGGAGTATTGGCTGGCGCAGCTGTCGTTCGTCATGATCTACAGCATTATCGGGCTGGGTCTGATGCTGCTCGCAGGTTACACCGGCTTATTTTCAATTGGTAATGCTGCCTTCATGGGCGTCGGTGCGTATGTGGCGGGCGTGATGTCGGGCTACGGCGCGCCTTTCCCGATCACGCTCTTGCTGGCCGCGGGGCTGTCTGCCTTGGTGGGTGCTGTGGTGGGCCTGCCGGCGCTGCGGGTCAGGGGTATTTTTCTCGGTATCGCTACGCTGTCATTTGGTTTTATCGTCGAAGAAGTACTGGCGCGTTGGGAAAGCCTCACCGGTGGTAACGCGGGCTTGCACGTCAAGACCATGGTGATCGGCAGCCTGAAAATCGACAACGCAGAAAAATTTTATCTGGTGTGTATGGTCGTCACCGTACTGTGTACGCTTGGTGTATTGAATATTTTGCGCAGCTCGACCGGACGTGCATTTGTCGCTATCAGAGACTCCGAGATTTCTGCGCAGAGTATGGGCGTACATCTCGCCTACTACAAAACGCTGTCGTTCATGATTTCAGCGGCGTTGGCCGGTGTTGGCGGTGCACTGTACGCCCATAAAATGCAATTTATCAGCCCCGATCAGTTCAATATTTTGCAGTCGATCGATCTGCTCTTGATGGTTGTGATCGGTGGTCTGGGATCAGTACATGGTGCATTTTTGGGGGCGATATTTTTAATCACCATGCCGCAGCTGATCACGCTGGCTAAAGACTTTCTGCCGCCTTTGGTCGCGCAGGCGCCAGGATTACAGGCGGTGGTTTATGGCTTGGTGCTGATTGCTTTCGTGATGTTCGAGCCGATGGGTTTATACGGCCGCTGGATCAAAATACGTACCTGGTTCGAGTTATTCCCGTTTTATCGCAGAGGTATGTTCAAGCGCCAAAAAAGCTTCCAGAAATCGGACCGACTCAAATGAACACGATCTTGTTAAGTGCGCACGATGTCAGTGTCCGTTTCGGCGGCTTGTTAGCCGTAAACAAGGTGAATTTTTCCGTGCACGAGGGCGAGGTATTTACCCTGATCGGACCGAATGGTGCCGGTAAAACCACCGTATTCAATCTGATTAGTCGCTTGTACACCCCGAGCACTGGCCATATCGAGTTTCGCGGTATGAACCTGGGTGATATGCCCGCGCATGCCGTAGCCGCGGCGGGAATCGCGAGAACATTTCAGAATATCGAGTTATTCGAGCATGCCTCGGTACTGCAAAATCTGCTGGTTGGTCGACATGTTCACCGTCGCACCGGCTTCTGGCATCACATGATGTTTTCGTCGAGCGTGCGGCAAGAAGAAATCGACACCCGTCGAAAAGTCGAAGAGGTCATCGATTTTCTGGATCTTCAGCATTACCGCGACACGGCGGTTGCCGGTTTGCCCTACGGGATTCGCAAGATCGTCGAACTCGGCCGCGCGCTCTGCACAGAACCCACATTACTGTTACTTGACGAGCCTTCGTCGGGCTTGAATGTCGAAGAAACTGCCGATATGGCGTTCTGGATTCAGGATATCCAAAAGGATCTTGGCATTACCGTGCTGATGGTCGAGCATGATATGAGTTTGGTGTCGAAGGTAAGTGATCGCGTATTGGCGATGAATCAAGGTGAGGTGCTCGCGATCGGCGCGCCAGCCGAAGTGCAGTCGCATCCTGACGTGATCGAGGCCTACCTGGGCGGTGGCTTGGAGGATATTCAACGCGATCAATCAGGCCTTGCGCCTGCGGAGCCCTAGTCAGATGAGCGCGCCGGTACTGCAGCTAAGTAATGTTGAGAGCGCGTACGGGCCGGTGCGAGCGCTGCGCGGAGTGAGCTTGTCGGTACCTAGTGGTCAGATCGTCGCGTTACTCGGTCCGAATGGGGCGGGTAAGTCCACGGTACTAAAAACGATCTCCGGCATCATCGATCCGCGCAAGGGCACGATTTTTTTCAAGGGTGACAATATCACCGCACACGATCCTTCGCATATTGTGCGGCGTGGTCTGGTGCAGGTACCCGAGGGGCGCGAAGTCTTTCCGTTGCTGTCGGTGCGCGACAACCTGATCATGGGCGCCTACACACGTCAGGATAAAGACGGCATCGCGCAGGATATAGAGATGGCGTACCAGTACTTCCCGGTGCTGCGCGAGCGCGCAATGCAATCGGCCGGTTTGCTGTCAGGCGGTCAGCAGCAGATGCTGGCGATTGCGCGTGCTTTGCTGGCCAAGCCTGAGCTTATTTTGTTGGATGAGCCTAGCCTTGGTCTGTCGCCCAAGCTGACGCAGGAAATTTTCGGTATTGTGCTTCGTATTAATCGCGAACGTGGCACCTCTATTTTATTGGTTGAGCAAAATGCCAACATGGCGCTGCACGTCGCTGATTATGGTTATGTGCTCGAATCAGGGCGTATCGTGATGGAAGATAGTTGCGCCCGCCTGCGGCAAAATGACGATATCAGAGAATTTTATTTAGGTCTGAAGGAAGCGACCGTGCGCGATGAGCAGCGCTGGAAAAAGAAGAAAACCTGGAGATAATGCATGAGTGTTTTATGGGACACCAGCAAGCTGCAGCCGCGTAGTGATATCCAGATGGCTGGTGAGACCATCACCGATATTTTCTGGAATGCGGTACAGGTACGTGGCCCCGGACGCATGATGCGCGAGAAAAAATTCGGTATCTGGCAGAGCTGGACCTGGGAGCAAACTGGCCTGTGTGTGCGGCAGCTGACCATGGGCCTGGTCGCCAAAGGCTTTGCAGTCGGTGACTGCGCCTCGATACTCTCCAACACGCGGCTCGAGTGGGTGCTCGCTGATATGGCCGTGCTATCAGCCGGTGGCATTTCAAACGGCATCTACCTTACCGACTCGGTCGCACAGGTGCGGTACCTGTGCCAAGACTCGGTGACCCGGGTGCTGTTTGTAGAAGATGAAGAGCAGCTCGACAAAGCCTTGCTGGCGCGACCTCATCTGCCGAATTTAGCGCTCATCGTGCTGCTTGATACCGAAGGTTTGAATCGCTTCACCGACCCGATGGTGCTGAGCCTTGAGCAATTACGCGCCTTAGGTGAGCAATATGACCACGATAACCCCGGTGTATTCGAGTCGCGTCGTATCAGTCGTCAGCCAAATGATTTGGCGATTTTGATTTATACCTCCGGCACCACAGGCCGGCCCAAGGGTGCCATGCACAGCCACGCGGGTATGGTGTACTCGATACGGGGTTTTAGCCGGTATCTGGCTCAGGGTGAGCAAGACGAGCGCATGCTGTTCTTGCCGCTGTGTCATGTGGCCGAGCGGCTCGGGGGCATGTATGCCTGCATATATACCGGGTCGACCCTGAATTTTGTAGAGAACCCGGATACTGTGCCGGAAAACGTGCGCGAGATCGCGCCGACTATTTTTTTTGCAGTACCGCGCGTCTGGGAAAAATTTTACTCGGCGGTGACGATTGCTATCGCCGAAGCCGGCGCAGTGCAGCAAACGGTCTATCGTTTAAGTTTGTCGTGCGGTCAGGCTGTGGCGCAGTATGTGCTGGAGGGTAAAGCAGTACCTGCGTGGCTGAAGCTGGCTTTCGCAGTGGCTAAATTGGTTGCGCTGAATAATGTACGCCGTATGATCGGCATCCATCGGGCACGATTTTTGGGTACGGGTGCCGCACCGATTTCGCCCGACTTGGTACGTTGGTATCTGGCGCTAGGTATTCCCATGCTGGAGATTTGGGGACAAACCGAATCCGGTGGGGCATCAACCTTCATGCCGTGTGATCGCATTTTATTAGGCTCGATCGGTAAAGCGTGTGATCACAATGAAGTGATGGTTGATCCTGAGACCCAGGAGCTGCTGATACGCGGGCCGAATGTGTTCATGGGCTACCTCAATCAGCCGGACAAGACCGCTGAAACGATTGATGCGAATGGCTGGTTACATACGGGGGATGTAGGTCGTGTTGATGATGCCGGTTATTTCCGCATTACAGATCGGATGAAAGACATCATCATCACCGCAGGTGGTAAAAACATCACCCCGAGCGAGTGGGAAAACGAGCTGAAGTTTTCACCCTATGTAACCGATGCGGTGGTTATTGGTGATCAGCGCCCGTATCTGACAGCGATTGTGATGATCGACCATGAAAATGTCGAAAAATTTGCGCAGGACCATGATGTCCCATTCTCGAATTATGCGAGCTTGACCCGAACCGCTGAGGTGCAATTACTTATTCAAAAAGAAATTGATAAGGTAAACACTAAATTTGCGCGAGTGGAGCGAATCAAGTATTTTCGGTTACTTGAGACGCAGCTGACGGCCGAAGATGATGAGCTGACGCCTACCATGAAGCTGAAGCGTAAATTCGTCGAGACCAAGTATCAGGATCTGATCAACGCCATGTACCAGCAAGAGGCGGTTGCGGCTGGGCGCTAGTGGCGTTGGAGACAGACATAATAATTTGTGGGGACGGGAGGAGAAAAAAATGAAAATTCAAATGAAAATACAAATGAATAAAGCGGTCAGACAATCGACCAACCAGGCAGATAGTGGGGCTATAACGGCAACGCCTGCCACCGCGGCTGCCCAAGCGGCAGCGACTACCCATACACGAGCCAGTCATCACCCGGCGCATGGCTGGTTCAAGACGCTATGGCTGTCAGCTGCTTTGGCATTTGCTGCAGGTTCGGCGATCGCTGATCAAGGTGTTAGCAGTAATGAGATCTTGATCGGCACCATACAAGATTTGTCTGGCCCATTAGCCGGCTACGGCAAGGCGGTCCGAAACGGTATACAGATGCGTATGGACGAGATTAATGAGCAGGGTGGCGTCAATGGCCGCAAGCTCCGACTCGTCACTGAAGATTCGGGTTATGACCCGAAGCGCGCTGTGCTGGCTGCGCAAAAATTGGTTAACCAAGACAAGATATTCATGATGCTGGCGCATATCGGCACTGCCCAAAATAATGCGGCTATGCCGGTTTTGTTTGACAAGAATATCGTTAACTTCATGCCGGTGACCGCAGCGCGTGAGATGTATGAGCCGCTCAACCGGCTCAAATACGCTAATTTCGCCACCTACTATGACCAGATGCGTTCGGCCCTCCCTATTCTGATCAAAGAGAAGAAACTCACCAAGGTCTGTGTGATTCATCAAGACGATGAGTTTGGCTTGGAAGTGTTGCGCGGTGCTGAGACTGCGCTGAAATCGCTGAATATGGAGTTCGCTGAAAAAACCAGCTTTAAACGTGGCGCTACTGATTTTTCTTCGCAAGTCGCGCGAATGAAATCGGCGGGCTGTGAAATGGTGGTACTCGGTACCATTATTCGCGAGACGGTCGGCACCATCGCCGAAGCGCGTAAAAATGGTTTTAACCCGCTCTTCATTGGATCCAGCGCGGCCTACACCGATCTGATTCACAAGCTGGGCGGCAAGGCGACCGAGGGTATGTACGCCACCATGACCGTGCCGCATCCTTATCTGGATGAGGCCTCTAAGCCAATCGCCACCTGGGCAAATAAGTACAAGACGCGGTTTAGCGACGATCCGACGGTATTCTCGGTGTACGGCTACATCATCGTTGATGCATTCATCCGAGGTGCGCAAAAAGCAGGCCCTGGGCTGACGACGGACAGCTTCATCAAGGCGATGGATACCATGACGCTGCCGACAGATATTTTCGGTAGCCCTGAGGGTAAATTCACGCCCACTCAACGACTGAGTTCCAACCGGTCACGGCTGTCGCAGATACAGGATGGGAAGTGGAAGATCATCTCGGGTTATTTCGAATAAACAGCCTCTGAAAAATCTCCGCTCATCAAACGTCGCCGTGAGCACCTGAGCCCAACCGGCATTAGCTTAACTTGATCAGTACTTGCCCACTCGCCACTTGATCACCTGCTTGCACCAAGACTTGTTCGATGTTTGCATCGCAAGGCGCGAGCAGGTGATGTTCCATTTTCATTGCTTCCATAATCACGAGTAGCTGGCCGGTGCTCACGCTCTGGTGGTCTTTGGCATGAATCTGACTAATGCGGCCATGCATAGGCGCGCGAATGGTATTGCTTGCCTGTGATGCTTGCGCCGCTGATGACTGCAAACGCTGATCGATAAACATAGCCTGCGTATCGTGATGTTGCAGCCAGAATGTGTCACCAGCCCACGCAAAAAAACCCTGGATTGGCTTGCCATCGATAAGACATTGAATACGTCCTCTGCCTTCCTGATAAGCGGGGTTGATCGCGCGCGGCGAGTAAACACCAGCTTCCGGCGTCTCCATACACACCTGCACGTCTGCAATCGAAAACTGCTGCGTGTTATCGGTGACGGTGTAGGTCTCACCCTCCCTGACTACTTGTAGCGATTGACGACCATCATTGGCGTCTATGGGCACAATGAGTTTGAAGTGGCCGCTGCTACGCCAATTCCACCATGGCTCAGGCAGATCATTCATACTACTGCGTGGCAGGCAGGCAATCAACAGCGCGGCTAGTGCTGTTAGCGTGGGCGGCGTGGCTGGCAGTGGGAAGGCATTGCTGGTTTGCAGTAGTGAAGTATCAAACACCCCGCTGCTGAACGCGCTGCTGCGCAGTACTTGGGACAAGAAACCACGGTTATTACCAATACCAAGGCATACAGTGCGATCGAGTCCATCGGCTAGTTGCTGAATGGCGATATCACGCGTAGGCGCATGCGCAATCAGCTTGGCCAGCATCGAGTCATAGTTGGGACTGATCCATTGCCCGGATGCCAAAGCCGCGTCACATCGTAGCCCGGCCGCAGGTAACCAGTAGCGCAGCTTGTCGCTTTGCGGCAGGTGATCTTTGGCGGGGTCTTCGGCGCAGAGCCGCGCTTCAATCGCATGACCGCCTTGTTCAAAGCGAGCTAGCATGGCATCTTGATCGAGTGTCAGCGACTCGCCCGCTGCAATACGCAGCTGCCAGCGTACCAGGTCCTCCGCAATCAGTGCCTCGGTCACCGGGTGCTCAACTTGCAAGCGCGTATTCATCTCGATAAAGAAAAACGCAGGATCATTTGCGTTCGATGAATCGAGCAGAAATTCGACGGTACCAAGCCCAACATAATCAACACTACGCGCAAGCGCGAGCGCGGCATCGCCCAAGCGCCGACGTAATACGGGGTTAACCGCAGGTGAGGGCGCTTCTTCTATCAGCTTTTGGTGGCGACGCTGCACTGAACAATCACGCTCACCGAGATGAATCACGCTGCCGTGTGCATCTGCCAATACCTGAATTTCAATATGACGCGGCGACAGCAGCGCACGTTCGAGTAATAACCTGCCGTCACCAAATGCCGCCTTGGCTTCCTGATACGCGCTGTCGAGCGCGCGCTGTAGTTCGGCGCGCTCTCGCACAAGTCGTATGCCACGGCCACCCCCGCCCGCGCTGGCCTTGATCATGATGGGCCAGCCGAGTGCTTCAGCCTCTTGCATCAAGCCCTGCAGATCATCACTCGCCGCCTCGGTGCCCTCAAGCACCGGAATGCCGCAGCGTTTTGCCTGGGCTCTGGCTTGCGCTTTATCTGCCATGATGCGCATCGCCGCAACGGATGGTCCGACCCAAATTAAGCCGGCGCTAATCACAGCTGCAGCAAACTCCGGGTTTTCAGATAAAAAACCATAACCAGGATGAATACTGTCTGCACCGCTTTCCCGTGCCGCCTGCAGAATTTTTTCACTATTGAGATAGCTGTCGGTTGCGGTATCACCACCGATTGCGACAGCATGATCGCAGCTGAATAGATAGGGTGCATCGCGGTCAGACTCAGAAAACACAGCGACTGTTCCCAGTCCTATCGCTTTGGCGCTACGCGCGATACGTACGACGATTTCACCTCGGTTGGCGATCAGCAGGACTTGCATGCGGTGGTGTGCGTGATGAACTGATCCGTAGCCAGCGAATTACCGACGCGGGGGTAAGGTGTGCATGGCTTTGCTGATAATGCCCAGCATGACCTCATCAGCACCGCCACCGATCGAGGCCAATCGACCATCTCTAAATAAGCGTGAGACGGGATTGTCCCAGGTGTAGCCCATACCCCCCCAGAACTGCAGGCAAGCATCAGGCACACGCCGCAGCAGTCGACCCGCCTTCAGCTTTGCCATTGAGGCCCATTCGGTGACGTCTTTACCGTCGACATAATGCTGAGTCGCCAGATAGGTGAGTGCGCGCAGACTTTCAACTTCGGTTTTTAGCTCAGCCAAGGTGAAATGCACGACTTGGTTATCCAACACCGATTGACCAAATGCTTGCCGTTCGCGTGTGTAGCTTATCGTTTGCTCGATACAGTTCGTAAGGCTTTGAATCGCGTTCGCGGCAGCCCACAAGCGCTCTTCCTGAAACTGCATCATTTGATAGGTAAATCCAAAACCTTCTTCGCCGATGCGGTAACGCTGCGGCACACGTACGTCATCAAAGTGAATCAGACCGGTATCACTCGACATCATGCCGATTTTTCTGATTTTTTTGGCACGGGTAATTCCCGGCGTGTTCATCGGTACGATGATCAGGCTTTTGTTTTTATGCGCAGATCCTTCACCGGTATTCGCTAACAGGCACATCCAATCGGCTTGCAGGCTATTGGTGATCCACATCTTGCTGCCGTTGATGATGTAGTCGTCACCATCTTTGCGCGCGGTTGTCTTGATCGCTGAGACATCCGAGCCGGCTACGGGTTCGGATACACCGACGCAAGCCACCATCTCACCGCTGATTGCGGGTACCAGAAATTCTTGGCACAGCGCGGCTGAGCCGAACCGTGCCAAAGCCGGGGTGGCCATATCCGTTTGCACGCCGATTGCCATGGGCACCGCACCACAACCGATCTGCCCGAGCACCTCAGCCATGATCACGCTGTACGAATAGTCGAGCCCGCTACCACCATAGGCTTGTGGCTTGGACAGACCCAGATAGCCCAGTTTGCCGAGTTGACCAAAGACCTCGTGTGCAGGGAAAATTTCTGCTGCTTCCCATTCATCGACATACGGGTTGATTTGATCTGCAATAAAGCGCTCGAGCTGGCGCTTCAGTTCTTGGTGTTCGTGGGTGATTTGCATAGCTGCCTCGCTATAAAGTCAGGCGCGCGACACGCCGTACTGCATCGGTCTGAGTTGCCGTTGCTCGGCTTGCGCGCACAGATGCAGGCATAGCGCTAGTACACGCCGCGTGTCACGCGGATCGATGATGCCATCATCCAGCAATAAACCCGAGGTATAAAACGCGCTCATCTGCCGCTCGAAACGCTCGGTAATCGTCGCTTTAAGCGATGCGATTTTTTCTGCGTCGGGTGGGACACCTTTACGAGCGGCTGCCTCTGTCATCACCGTCGCCATGGTGTCAGCCGCTTGCTGTGGGCCCATCACTGCAATTCGTGCGTTGGGCCAGCTGAACACAAAGCGCGGCCCGAACGCACGGCCACACATACCGTAGTTACCGGCACCAAACGACGCCCCGCAGTGAATCGCAATCTGTGGCACACGCGCATTCGACAGCGCCTGTATCTGCTTTGAACCATGCTTGATCATGCCCGCATGCTCGGCCTCGCGACCCACCATAAAGCCGGTGGTGTTATGCAGCCAGATGATCGGCGTTCCGGTTTGATCACACGTTTGGATAAAGTGCGTGATCTTGTTGCTACCTGCGGGATCGAGTGGCCCGTTATTGGTGATGATGCCAACACGCTGCCCCTCAATCGCAGCATGTACACAAATACTCGCAGCGCCAAAGTCCGGTTTGAATGGCAACATATGCGAGTGGTCAACAATATGTTCGATCACGCGCCGCATATCGACCGGCTGCTTGCTATCAGCCGAGAAAAAATCCAGCAGCCCGTCAGCCGGTAAAGCAGGCGCCGGCCCGCTATGAAACGCGCTGGCGCCGCTTTGCCAGCCCCACTGATCTACTACTGCGCGTGCGATAGCAAGCGCATGCGCATCGTCGTCGGCCACATAATCTGCAAGGCCGGAGATCTGCGCATGTACCTCGGCACCGCCCAAGCTTTCATCATCAGCGATTTCGCCGGTGGCCGCTTTTAGCAAGGGTGGCCCCGCCAAAAATGCACGACCACGGCCACGCACCATAATCACCTGATCGGATAAGCCTGTCATGTACGCGCCACCCGCGGTGGACGAGCCATGCACCACTGCGAGTACCGGAATGCCGGCAGCAGAGAGCCGCGCCAGCCCATAAAAATTTCCGCCACCCAGAATGAATTGTTCAACTTTATACGTCAGTAAATTCGCGCCGGCTGATTCAATCAGATGAATAAACGGTAGCTTGTTTTGCAGTGCAATCGCTTGGGCGCGCTGGAATTTTTCTATGCCTTGTGGCTGCAACGCGCCAGCGTCGATGCCCGAGTCATCGGCGACGATCATGACAAACGTACCCGCTACGCGTCCGATACCAACCACCATACCGCCGCCGGGTATGGATTTATCGGGGTCGGGAGTATCTTGCAGCCAGCCGGCCAAGGTGGAAAGTTCAAGCAAGGGGCTGCCGGGATCGATTAACCGGGCGACGCGCTCGCGAGGAAGTAATTGTCCACGCTTGGCAAATACAGGCCCCGACTGCGCGCTACGCTCGCGCGTGCGCGTCTCAATGGCACGGCATTCAGCTAACAGCTTGAGTTGATAGTCGCGCGCGGCGTGTGCGGTAGTCATGATGAAGCAGGTTTCAAAACATTGGGTAGCTCGGCCAAATGAAATCCGTTGAATTCTTCGTTGCTGTGGCCGGTACCCACCTGCGGCCAGATACGTTTGGCATTCGGTGCTGCGCCATCGATACGCAAACACGCGCCGGAGATGAACGCGGCTGCAGGCGATAACAAAAACACGATAGCCGCCGATACCTCGCTCTCGGTACCGAGCCTGTGTAAAGGAACGAGCTTGTGAATCTGTTTGATCATGCTGGTCATATCTGGCGGATAGTTATCCATACCGCTGGAAGCAATCCAACCTGGCGCGACTGCGTTTGAACGAACCGGCGCCCACTCGAGCGCTGCGGTCTCGGTAAAGTTGAGCATGCCTGCGCGCGCAGCCCCCGAGTGTGCCATGCCGGGCATGCCCATCCACATATCAGCAAGGATATTGACGATAGCGCCGCCATGCGCCTTCATCCAATGGCTATAGCACTCGCGTGCCATTAAAAAGCCACCGGTGAGATTGGTACGAATAACGGCGTCCCAGCCACGCACGCTGATGTCCGCTAACGGCGCAGCAAATTGCCCGCCCGCGTTATTCACCAAGCCGTCGATCCGTGCGTGCTGCTGTAAAACTGCGGCGACGGTTTCTTTGACTTGTGCTTCCTCGCGAATATCGCAGACATGCACTGATACCGTACCGCCTTGCTGCACCATTTCATCGGCGACTTTGTCGAGCTTGTCGCGCTTTCTGCCGACCAGCGCAACGCTCGCCCCACATGCGGATAACTCATGCGCTGTGCATCGCCCAATGCCCGAGCCACCACCGGTCACGATAATGACTTGATCTTTGAATAAGTCTGCCCGGAAAATCGATTGGTAGCTCATCATGTCCCGAGGCTATTAAATTTTTTTCTCGCCGCTACGGTTGGGAAAAGAGGGCTCGCGCTTTTCCAGAAATGCCTTGAGCCCTTCGGCAAACTCGGGTTTATTGATCAGATCAGCTTGCCGCGTTGCTTCATAGTTCATCTGCGTCGGTAGGTCGTTCTGCGCAGCCGTATCCAGCGCGTGCCGCATCTCGAGCGCTGCATGTGCGGGTAGGTTGGCAAGTTGTTGTGCTACGCGCATCGCCTCGGTCATGAGCGACGCATCATCAACGCACGACCAGATTAATCCCCACGACTGCGCTTGTTCCGCGCTCAGCCGATCACCCAGCAAGGTGAGACCCATCGCGCGCGGACGGCCGAGTATGCGTTCAAGGAACCAGGTGCCACCTAAGTCGGGAATGATGCCAAGGCGTGGCATAAAAGATAAAAAGAAATACGCCGACCGCGCGGCCACCACAATATCCGCAGCTAACGCCAGGCTCACCCCGGCACCAGCACACGCACCGTTCACTGCACTAACAACGGGAAAGGGTAGGGACCGAATATCCTCAATCAGCTTGTTCGACAAGCTGAGCATGACCTCACTCACTTGCTCACCCAAGCTTTGTTTGGAGTCATTTGCATCAATGGAGCTGAGATCAGCGCCGACACAAAATGCCTTGCCTGTACCGGTGATAATCAGTGCAGCAACTTGCGGATCTCGACTGAGCTTAGCGAAGGTCTCGCGCAACTGCATCTGCATGGGAATGCCGAGCGGATTAAGTCGCTCGGGTTGGTGCAGCCGCAGTATCGCAATCGAGCCGCTCAGTGATAGCTCGACCAGATCGCTTGCGGCCTCGGTGGTGGTTTTGGTATTCACTGCCGGTGCTTGCTCAAAGCCGCTCGACAATGGTGACGTTAGCCATGCCGCCGCCCTCACACATGGTTTGCAAGCCGTAGCGTTTGTTTTTCTGTTGTAGTGCGTACAGCAGCGTGGTCATCAGCTTGGTGCCGGATGCGCCGAGTGGGTGGCCGAGCGCAATCGCACCACCATGCACATTCAATTTATCCGGATCGGCACTCAGACTTTTCAGCCAGGCCAGCGGTACCGAGGCAAAGGCTTCATTCACCTCATACAGATCAATATCATCAATATGCATACCTGCTTTTTTTATTGCACGCTCGGTAGCGGGAATCGGTGCTTCCAGCATGATGATGGGGTCATGCCCCATCACGCTCATCGCGTGTACCCGCGCCAAAGGCTCAACCTTCAAGGCTTTCAGGCCGCGCTCGTTCACCACCATCACACCACTGGCACCATCACATATCTGGCTAGCGTTGGCAGCGCTGATCACGCCGCCCTCTTGCAGCAGCTTGACAGCCGCAATACTCTCCAGCGAGGCATCTGTCCTTACACCTTCATCGTGGCTATGAAACTCGCCATTCGGCGTGCCCTGATCATCCAGCATCGGGATCGGCACGATCTCGCGCTCAAATGCGCCTTGCTCACGTGCCTGCTTGGCGCGTGTATGGCTATGCAGCGCGTAGGTGTCGAGATCCTCGCGTGAGAAGCCATATTTTTTCGCCATCATCTCGGCGCCAACAAATTGGCTGAATACGATATCGTTATAGCGATGATTCACAGCCGGGCTCTGATAAAACCCGAGCCCTTCTTTTTGCGGTAGCGCTGATGGCGTGAACATCGGCACCCGCGTCATTGACTCCACGCCGGCTGCAATGACCACATCCATCGCGCCCGACATCACGGCTTGCGCCGCAAAATGCAGCGCCTGCTGCGAAGAGCCGCACTGCCGATCAATCGATGTGCCGGGGATCGCCTCCGGCAAGCCCGCAGCGAGTACTGCGTTGCGGGCAACATTGGTTGATTGCTCACCCACCTGACTGACACAGCCCATGATCACGTCATCTACCAAGGCCGCGTCGGCGTGGCTACGACGCACTAGTTCATTGAGCACTTGCGCCGCCAGATCGACGGGGTGCCAACGCGACAGGCGACCATTGCGACGACCACCCGCGGTACGGCATGCGGCAACGATGAAGGCTTCAGACATAGGATTCTCCAAATCGATCGACGCAGTGTGCGAGCAAGCGCCGGACTAGTCACATGACACTTACATCGCGCGCGCGATGACCTCTTTCATAATCTCGTTCGTGCCACCATAAATACGCTGAATGCGCGCATCGGTAAACATGCGAGCAATCAGATATTCATTCATATAGCCGTAACCGCCGAATAATTGCAGGCAGGTGTCGATGACACGGCCCTGTGCTTCCGAACCCCAGAGTTTAGCCATGGAGGCGGTTGCGGTATCGAGCTCGCCTTTCAGCAGCTTTTCTATGCATCGATCCATGAATGCGCGACCGACTTGAATCTCGGTCGCGACCTCCGCTAGCTTGAAACGCGTATTCTGAAAATCAGAAATCGATTTGCCAAATGCTTTTCTGTCACGCACATAGGCAAGCGTATTTTCATAGGCACCTTCCATTGCTGCTTGTGCGGTAATGCCAATAATTAAGCGCTCGTAGGGTAAATCAGCCATCAGCTGGTAGAAGCCTTGGCCTTCGACACCACCCAATAGGGCGTCTGCCGGCAGTATCACATCATCGAAAAAAAGCTCAGAGGTGTCTTGCGCTTTTAGTCCGATTTTGTCGAGCACGCGCCCAACCCGAAAACCCTTGCACTCAGCAGTCTCGACCACCATCAGCGAGGTACCTGCTGCCCCCTTGCTGGTATCAGTTTTGCAGACAACCAGTATCACGCCGGCGAGCTTGCCATTCGATATGAATGTTTTACTGCCATTTAAGCGGTAATAATCGCCCTCGCGCTGCGCCCGCGTCCGCACCGCCTGAAGATCCGAGCCGGTGCCGGGTTCGGTCATGGCGATTGCGCCGACCAATTCACCACTCGCCATGCGCGGCAGATAGCGCGCTTTTTGCTCAGGCGTGCCGTGGTTGAGAAAGTAATGCGCAACAATTGAATGAACCGAGGTATTCATGCCGGTCAGGCCACGACGCGCCATTTCCTCGTGCATGATGGCCTCGTGCCTGAAGTCGCCACCGCCGCCGCCCCAGTCCTCGGGAATATCAGTGCACAACAAGCCAGCAGCACCCGCCGCAGACCACAGCGCATGCCCTACATCGCCGCGGTGACGCGCTGCGTCATCCTCAGGCACCATTTTCTCTTCAATAAACCGGACCACCGTATCTTGAAATAATTCGATTTCAGGGTCGGTCCATGAGCGGGTAAATTCGATAGGCATGCGGGACGTCTCTGGTTAGGCAGGGTGGGCAGGGTGGGCAGGGTAGAGATTACCTCTTATGGGTGAGCTATCTTATCGTCTTTCCCGCCCAGGTATGCGTGACGAATTTCGTCGTTTTTCTTGAGTTCGTCGGGTGTGCCAGAGACCGTAACACGACCGGTTTCAAGCACATAGCCACGGGTGGCGACCGACAGCGCGATATGCGCATTTTGCTCAACCAGCAAAATAGTTACACCTCTGGCATGAATCTGACGAATGGCCGCGAACAAGTTTTGCACAATCACTGGCGCGAGCCCCAGTGATGGCTCGTCGAGCAATAAAAGCTTCGGCTGTGCCATCAGCCCTCTTGCCACCGCCAGCATTTGTTGCTGACCACCCGAGAGCGTCCAGCCAAGGCTATTACTGAATGGCGCGATTTCGGGGAACAGGTTCAGCATCTCATCGGCATCTCGCTCTATTTGCCGACGGCTCAACTGTGGTCGGTTAGAGGCACCCATGAAAAGATTTTCACGTACCGTCAAGCCCGGAAAAATACGTCGCCCTTCCGGCACATGCACTACACCACGGCGCACAATTTGCTCTGGTGCCAAGCTGTGTAGCGGGCTGCCATCAAACCATATCTCGCCAGCACTCGGGTGTAGCAAGCCGGAAATCGCGCGAAGCATGGTAGTCTTGCCGGCGCCATTTGCGCCGAGTATGGTGACAATCTCACCTGAGGCGACTTGTATCGATACATCGCTTAGCACGGGTGCAATTCCATAGCTGATCGATAGATTTTTCAGCTCAAGAAATGCCACTGTCGTCTCCCAAATAAGCGGCGATGACAGCCGGGTCTTTCAGCACTTCTGTGGGTGTTCCCTCAGCGATTTTTTTACCGAAATTGAGCACGGTAATGATGTCAGAGACTCGCTCGACCAGTCGCATATCATGATCAATCAGCAAAATGGTGAGGCCATGATCGTCGCGCAAGCGGATCAGTAATTCGACCAGCTCGCCTTTTTCTGTTTGGTTAAGTCCTGCTGCCGGCTCATCGAGCAGTAAAAGGGTTGGATAACCTGCTACTGAACGTGCGATCTCGACCAAGCGTTGATGCCCATACGGGAGCTGGCTGGCGGTATCAGCATATTTATCGCGTAACCCGACAAAAGCCAGCGCCGCATGCGCTCGTTGGTGCAATGCATGCTCACCGCGCTCGATCGGGTTGCCTTGGCGTTGCGCGCCGATCATGATGTTTTCCAGCACGCTCATGCCAGAGAATAGACGGATATTCTGGAATGTTCTACCCATACCCTGCGCGGCGCGTTGATGAGGAGCGGCACGCGTAATATCGTTTTCCTGAAAATAGATACTGCCCGAGCTTGGCCGGTAAAGACCGCAGATCAGATTAAGTGTGGTGGTTTTTCCTGAACCATTGGGTCCGATCAGCGCGTGAATCCTGCCGCGCTTTACGTCTAAATCAATGCCATCAACAGCACGCAGACCACCAAAGAACTTGCTCAACCCGGAGAGCCGCAGCAGCACGTCGGGTGTCTGACTATGAGCAGTCAGCGTCAGCGCGGTTGCCGGCGGTGCGGCAGCTGGTGCCGGGTTGAAACGAGAGCGCAACAGACCCCATATGCCTTGCGGCATAAAAACCATAATAAGAATCACCGCAAGGCCGTAAATCACCAAGTACAAATCCTTGATGAACTGCAGTGACTTCGGCATTTCTTTTAGCCACTCTGGTAGCAAGATCAGCAGCGTCGTACCAATCACGCCGCCGAAAGGCGACTGAGCGCCACCGAGCAGCACCATCGATAAGAACTCGATAGCACGATTAAAATTAAAATTATCAGGGCTGATATATGCAAAACCTGCTGCGTACAAACCGCCACCCACTGCACCCAACACCGCGCACAGGGTGAAAGCACCTATTTTTATGCGCAGCGTGGGCACGCCAACCACCTCTGCTGCTAGCTCATTCTCGCGCACGCTGCACATCGCTCTTCCCCAGCGCGTGTAGGGCAACCAAGCGACCAGCGCCACCATCAATACCAGCACCAGAAAACATAATGAAAGATAAGCACGGTCATCGCTCAGTTGCCAGGACCCGACCGCTGGCCGACCAATGCCTGAGACACCGTCGGGGCCGTGCGTCATATCAATCCAATTAACGGCGACTAAATCAAAAATCTGCTGGAAGCTGATCGTGATCATCGCCAGATAATGGCCACCGAGTCGCAATGTGGTGAGCCCTAATACAGCGCCTGCGATCGCTGCGATGATCACGCCCATCACTAATGCAGACCAAAAACCCAGGCCATAGACAGTCGTGCCCAGCGCAACGCTGTAAGCGCCAAACCCAAAAAATGCGGCCTGCGCGAGATTGATTTGTCCGGTGTAGCCCAGTACCACGACCATGCCCAGCACCGCAATGCCATAAGTGGCGGCTTGCATCAGCATCGAGAGCGCAAAGGGGCTGAGCTTGCTGACCCAGGGTAGCAGTACAAGCAGCGCTGTCACCAGCACAGCGATCAACTGCAAACGCATCGAGCCCCGACTGAATAAGTGTTTTGCAGCGGCGGTGCTCATGCCTTCTCCGAGATTTTTTCGCCGAATAATCCCTGCGGCCGAACAATCAAGATGATGAACAGCATTAAGAAAGCGTAGGCATCTTTATACGGTACCGAAATATGGAATGCAGCAAAACTCTCGACGATACCGATTAACAAGCCGCCCACAATCGCGCCTTTGATATCGCCGAAGCCCCCGACGATCGTGGCCGCAAAGGCCTTGAGCGCAATAATCGATCCCATGCCGATCGATACAAACAGGATCGGGGCAACCAGGATACCGGCAAGCCCGCCCAATGCGGCGCTATAGATAAACGTCAGCGTGATCATGAGCGCTACCGGGATACCCAAAAGACGCGCCATGTCTTTGTCTTGCGAGGTGGCCTGCAGTTTTTTGCCGAGCAGCGTGTGCTCGAACAAGACGTATTGAAAAATCACGCAGACGACAGTCACCACCAATATGGCGAGATACTGACTATCAAGGAACACACCGGCAACTGAGATGCCATCAAAATTCAGTAATTTCGGAAGTGGTCGAGGCTGCGCACCAACCACGGCGAGTACTAAATTTTGCAGGAAGATAGACGCACCCAGCGTCGATATCAGTACCGGTAAAAACGATCGATGCCGTAACGGGTAGTAAACCGCGACGTTAAATATCCAACCGAAAATACCCATCGCAACGATTGCGATGATGAAGGCCAACCAATACGGCATGAGCGCCCCGAGCGCGGCTACCATCAGGTAAGCGCCCACCATCGCAAAGTCACCCTGTGCAAAGTTGACCACATTGGCCGCACGAACGATCAGGACGAAACCCAGAGCTACAAGCGCATAGATACTGCCGAGGGCAAGCCCCTGGAACAGTACCTGAAGATTATTGGTCAGATCCACGCGATCTCCGGAGTCTGCCTTGGGATCTGCCAGTAAGAACAGCCGCGATAGTGGCTGCCGATGATGAATCAGCGCGTGAACTCGACATGCTTGATAAATACCAGCTTGCCTTTTTCATTGCGCAGCACGTTATAACCCGATAGGCCATCGCCGGCTTCATTAAAACGATAATTGCCTTCTACGCCTTTGAAGTCGCGGAGGCCGAGAATCGCTTTGCGAATATCATCGGCACGAGTGCTTTTTGAAGCCATGATTGCTTGCGCGATGACGTTGGTGGCATCAAAAGCCCAGCCCGAGTAAACATCGGGCTCCAGTTTGTAGCGCGCTCGGTAGGCGTTGGCAAATGCCTTGGCTGCCTCATTGGCATCAACACTGAAGTCGGTTACGCCGTAGGTGCCGTGCAGCGCTTCACCTGCGAGCTTGATCGCTGTATCAGTGGTATTGGTAGTGGACCCTACCCACGCCGCCGATACACCAAGCTGTCGCAGCTGTTTGGCAAAGATGCCGGTATCGGTTGAGTTGGTCATGTAGCTACCGATCACCTCTGCGCCAGATTTTTTGATGGCGAGCACCACCGGGGTGAAATCTTGGGTGTTGTTGGTGTAGCCCTGAATCAGAAGCGGCGTCACGCCGAGTGCCTTCAGCTCATCTTCAAGCGCTTTTTTTCCGCCGCTACCAAATGTATCGGTAGAGTGAACAATCGCCCATTTCTTCAGCTTTAAGGTGTTTACGCCAAAATCGGCGATTACCCGCGAAGAGAAACTATCATTGGGACGGCACCGAAATACCCAAGGATTATTAACTTTGGTTAGACCGGGATCGGTTCCGCCGATCATGACGGGAATACCGGCTTTGGCAATCGCCGGCGATGCTGCTTGTACCTGCGTGCTACGAATCGGCCCGATGATGGCGACGATATCTTTGTCACCACCCAGCTTGGAAAAAGCCAGCACTGTTCCCGGATTGGTTGATTGATTATCTTCGATCACCAGCTCGAGCGGTTTACCCAGCACGCCACCATTTTTATTGATGGTTTCAATAGCGAGCTTGGTGCCGTTGACGGTGTAGCTACCTGCCTCGGCATTGACGCCGGTAATCTCGCTCACCAGGCCGATTTTTATCGTGTCGCCTGCGTGCGCCGCGAACGTCGCTGCACCAAACAGAAAAAACAGCGCGGATAAAAATGATAACGATAGTCGCTGCGGTATGCGGCAGCGTCGACGGATAGGTTTTAGTATTGAATTAAACCGGGTGAGGTCATCATGCTTGGCAACCATTGAATTGCTCCCTGTCTCGCGCTGCGAGGCAAGCCGCAGGGGTGCGCTCACCTCTATCTGGATATTAACTTCGTCGTTGACATCTTATACCGTCATCGCGGCATCAAGCGCATCAAATCGCCGATGAATGAAGGGGTAATCATGGTGCGTTGCAATAGAGGATTTACATGACCGCGCCGACCTGCCAAGGCACAAATTCATTTTGTCCGTAGCCGTGCTGCTCGCTTTTGGTGGCTTGGCCAGAGGCGGTGGCAATCATTAATTCGAAAATGCGCTCACCCATCTGTTGCAAGCTGCTGCTGCCATCAATAATCTCGCCGCAATTGATATCGATATCATCACTTTGACGCTGCCACAGCGCGCTATTGGTGGCCAGCTTGAGTGAAGGCGAGGGCGCGCAGCCATAGGCACTGCCGCGCCCGGTGGTGAAACAAATGATATTGGCGCCGCCTGCGACTTGGCCGGTCGCGCTCACTGGGTCGTAGCCCGGTGTATCCATATAGACCAGGCCATGCTCAGTCACCGGCTCGGCATATTCATACACCGCGCGTAAATTACTGGTGCCGCCCTTGGCAACTGCGCCGAGTGATTTTTCAAGAATGGTGGTCAGTCCCCCCGCTTTATTTCCGGGTGAGGGATTATTATTCATCTCGCCCTCATTCAAGGCTGTGTACTGCTCCCACCACCGTATACGATGTAATAATTTCTTGGCGACCGCTTGGTTAATGGCGCGGCGCGTAAGTAAATGCTCGGCGCCGTAGATCTCGGGGGTCTCGGACAAAATAGCGGTACCGCCATGTGCGACCAGTAGATCAACCGCTACCCCTAAGGCGGGGTTTGCGCTGATACCCGAATAACCATCCGAGCCGCCGCACTGCAGGCCAACACGTAAATGCGATAAGTCGCAGGCTTGGCGCGTACAGGCATTTGCTTCAGGCAGCATCTCGTTAATCAGCGCGATACCTTTTTCAATCGCCTTGGCGGTACCGCCGACATCTTGGATATTGAAAGGCCGAAGCGTTGGACCTTCCCCCAGCTTGTTGTGATCCAGCCAAGCGGCGATCTGGTTGGTTTCGCAGCCGAGCCCGACGACCAGCACGCCTGCAAAATTTGCGTGGGTAGCGTATCCCGACAAGGTGCGGCGCAGTAGCTGCATCCCGAGGCCGCTGTGGTCCATACCGCAGCCTGTGCCATGGGTCAGTGCGATCACCCCATCGACATTGGGAAAGTCAGCCAGCGCAGCGGGGTTGCCGCGCGATGAGAAAAAGTCAGCGATGCCTCGCGCTACGGTTGCCGAGCAATTGACGCTGGAGAGTATGCCAATGTAATTTCGGGTGGCGATCTGACCATTTTTTCGTCGGTAGCCGAAAAACTCCCGCTGCTGTCGCGAAGAATCGGCTTGCACATCAGCACAGAATGCGTACTCGCGTTCAAACGAGCCTTTTTGTTCACCCAGTGTGCAGTTGTGCACATGCACGTGCTCGCCGGCCTGAATTGGCTGACTGGCAAAACCAATAATCTGGTTATAGCGCCTGATGGGTTGGCCGGTTGCAATCGCACGAACCGCGACTTTGTGTCCGGCGGGTATCAGGCCTTTGACGACAATCTGCTCTACCGCAGTGCCACCAATGAGCTGCTGGCGAGCGATGACTACATCATCTTGTATGTGCAGGCGAATAAACGGGTCGGTCGTTGGTGACATAGTTTTTATATTCATGTTCCGGCGGGGCAGGTGCCGGTGCGCTTGTTAAGCTCGCTTTGATATTCTAGCGGGTGAGTATTTGAGCCTGCATAACTGTTGGTAGAGATTATTAATAGTTGGTTAAGCCGCTACCTTTGCATCAATATCTCGCGCGTTCCATGATTTGCGGTGAATGAGGACAGTAAGTTGCCGATTAACTTGTGCTTGCTGAATTGATAAATAAAAGATCTCAGTATCATGATAATTATCCTACCCAATGAGCAGCAAAAGTTCTCGGCCAGGTTGGTGCAGGCGCTTGAAGCCGCGGGCATCAGACCAAAGCAGACCGATGTCTGGCGCGTATTTAACCAGCGCCATGCGGGGCCTCCGGTGACTATCCATGCTGTTCGCAAGTGGTTGACCGGCGAATCGATACCGGCACAAGACAAACTACAAACACTGGCTGACTGGTTGTCGGTTAATCCGAATTGGCTTCGGTTTGGCGAGTCTTCGATGGCAGATGACATTGATGCGCTGCGCCCTGAAGAGCGACGCTACGTCGCAAATTTAAGATGCTTGTCGGATGAGGAGCGCCAGCGACTCACCGCGCTGGCGCAGGTCATGGCACAGTTCGCTAAAAAACGGGAATCGTAAGCCTCGATTATTCCTGATCCGGACGTCCAGGAATGATAGCGAACCGTCGCATGATCGCCAGCGCAGCCTTGGCGACGTAAATCAGTAGGATGGCTCCTAGAACATCGCCCACCAGCATGGCGACAAAGCTATCTAAAAAGCTGGCTGCAACGCCAATCGAGGTGAACCATAGCGAGTGCATGAATGCACTCGCCGCACCAAAGCCCACGCATAACACTAGCAATGCTTGCCAGCGAAGATTGCCCAGAGCAGGATCCATTCCTCGCCATAGCGCGATCTGGTACACCAGCAACAGCGCAGCAGCAGAAATCCCCGACTCGACTAGCAGGCTGCCAGTAATTGCCTGCTGAGCTAGTACGCCAACCAAAACAGACCCTAGAAAAATACCCAAGATGCCTCTAATACCGAATACCAGCACAAACAGCACACGCAAACCGGCCGGCAGAAAAATCCAGTGCGCGCCACGGTGATGTTCGAGTTCGGCGAAGAGAAAATCGTTGAGCTGAAACCCCAAGAAAAACGTGACAGCAATCATCAGGATAGCCATGAAGCCTCTTTACCGGCGCAGTCGCTGCTCACACGCCAGGCGAACCTGTTCGCGTGCCTTGATATAAGCGCCACGGTCGGCACCGTCGGCGGGCAGTGTTTTTTCTAAACCTTCTTTCATGCAGGTTTCCATCGGATCAGCCAAACAGGCGCACAAAGCCAGTAACAGCGCCAAGCAGCAAAGGAACGAACAAGGCTTCACGGCATTAACCTGCGCGCGGAGACCGCGCCCAAAGACCATCATTTCCGGATTTGGCGATTAGTCGTAAAAAATTTGATCTAGCACCGGGATTTTTATATCGATGGTGGTGAGAAAAGTCAATGGGATTATTTAATGGAGGCCATTCAATGCGTACTTTATTTATGTACAGGCTATGCCTGGTGCTTATCTTTGGTACAAACACTGGTATTGCTGAGGCCGGCCTGAAGTCAGGCGATATTAGCGCGGCGCGCGCGTTGTTTACGAATAATGGCTGCGCCAGTTGTCACGATATCAGCGAACGATCTTCGGGACCTTCGATGCGCGATATTGCGAAGCGCTACCGAGGCAAAAAAGTCAACGCTGAGATGGCTCAAAGGATACGCGAGGGCAGTATTGGCCGCTGGGGCGACGCTGAGGCGCATCCACCGATTGGCGTGCTCGAGCCGCGCGAGGCGAGGCTCCTTGCCGATTGGATCTTGAACGCTGCGCCTTGAACCAAGGCGGTGAACTTGCTCAGTAGCGGTGGTGATGGTGGCGATGTCCACCCCACCCGCCGCCAAAGCCCCAGCGCAGCGATACCCTTGGTGGTCCGTAGTAAACCGGTGGCGGTAGGTACACTGGCGGTGCGGCATAAACCTGCGGGTAGCTACTTGGGTAGTTCGAGGTAACCACCAGCGGCGGGTTGATAATCGTGGACGTGGCGATGGCAGGCTTGACCACGATCTCTGGCGTTACTGCCACCGATGGGCTGATTCGAATCGGCAGCATGGGTCCAGGGTCGTTGGGTAACTGAATGCTGTACTGCTTGCCGGCGTATTCGTAGACGACGTTAAAGGCGGTGACTCGGTTCTCGTAACTCAGCTGCTGGGTGCAGCTCGTCACCGGCTGCGCTACGATGGGTGGCGTGGCCTCCATCGCATCACCTGCAACTGCGCCACCGATCACGCCAGCTACTGTTGCCAGCGCGCGCCCGGAGCCGCCACCGATCTGGTTGCCAATCACGCCGCCCGCGACTGCACCGAGCAAGGACCCCACCCCAGAATTGGGCGTGGTCGTCATGACCTGGCTTTGTGTACAGACTTGCTGGGGCACCGTGACCTGCGTCACGACGGGTGTGCTGGAAATAACCCTGGCCATTTCCTGCGACTGCGCCTGAGCAAGCAAAGGGGTCAGGGATAGCAACGCTGCCGCGTAGGCCGGCGCTTTCAATCCGATCGTGATCATGACATCTCCCGAGTAATGAACGCTGAGCCTTTACGCTACGCCCGTGCCGAGCGCAGATCAGCGGAAATTACATTTGGAAACCAACGGGGGGAGTCTGGGGGGCAACGTCGTGCCGGAGTCGGAGCGGATTCAGCCAGAGAATAGATCGAAGAACACCCCGCTACCCACCAGGTCGGCTACATTGGAGCGATTTTCCGCAGATTCGGCAAAATCCGCCAAGATCTTTGCCCGTGTTTTGCTCGCATTGGTGTTCAGCTCATTCAGCCACCAGTTGTAGCCTGAGGCATCTGGCGTTCGGCCAAGTACATTTTGGTAGACACGTGTCAGAAAATCGGCGTTAGATGGGCTTGATCCGTATAGCGATCTAAATTCATTGCTATCGATAAAACGTGCGCCGACCTCCACCATATCCATGCCAGCGTCAATGCGCGAAATCCAATATCCCAAACCTGCGGTGTCACCATTCATTGGGTCGCGGTTAAATGCAGCCTTGTAGACACGGTAGGCCTTACCGCCGGCACCATCCATATCAATCGCGAAATAGCGATCACTAAACTGCAAGCGCTCTACATTGGTGAGCGTGTCTTGAGCGCCGCTACTCAAGTCAGTGACGACCATACTGCCCGTACCACCGTTATACACTGCATAGCCGCTACTATTGCCCGCGTAGCTAACGGTATCGCGACCAGCGCCACCGTTGATCGTGTCGTTACCCGCAGTAGAGCTCAAGCGGTCAGCATTATTACCGCCCGTAATCTGTTGTCCAACAGGCTGTTGGCTACTAACGTAAGCAATATTCTTGCTGCCTGCGGCACTCGTACCATTTAAATCAAGGCGATTAATACCCACCAGAATTTGATCATTCAGCACGCCAGAAAAGTTGAATGTCGCAAGCGGAGTGCCGGTAGAGATCGGTGTGGAATTAATTCCCGAAGCAACAACGCTGCCATTCGCTAGCTGCGAGTCGTTGAGCACCTTAAGCTCACTCGTCAAAGTAATGTTTGAGGCAGTCAGCTGCGCCTTGCTTGCATCAAAGCGCAACCCAATGTCATAGGCTGACACACCAGCCGGGAATCGTGCGTTGTCGGCGCTGACAGTTAAACGCCAATTACCGGACGAGATTTTCTCAAGGTTTGTGGTGAGCATAGCAGTATTTTCTAGCCAAGATTAGTTGCAACCAAAGGTACGAGCGCCAGGCTGTTCACACCCTCCAAGACCCCGACCAGCGTGACATCAGAGGCGGCAACGACCGAGTTGGCATTAATGGTAGCGCTGACGTTACCACTTTTTACCATATACCAAATAGAAGCATCGCCGGTTACGTCTGCTGTAATCAGTACCGCCTTTGAAACCGTGGTGGGGGTGATTAGCACGCCTGTCGCCGTACCTGCACCATCGGTGTCAAATAGCGCTGCGACTGAGGTTGCCGTGTTCAGGTTGGCGCCTTCGATAACCACAACGTCGCTACTCGCCCATTTTGCGCCGGTGACCGTTGGGGCACTGGCAATTAATGTTTTTACGTTGGCCGTGCCGGTCTTGGTAAGAAAGGCTGAAAAGTCGAGAATATCTCCACCCGCACCGACTTTGAATTTTTGAATTCGGTCGACACCATTAGTGCTTGCGGTGGCCGAGAATACGAATCGGTCGATACCGCCGCCACCTACCAGCGTGTCGTCACCCGCACCACCTTCGATCCGATCGCCGATATACGATGCAACGTAGCGATTGGCTACATCATCACCTTTGAAACTAACCGTTGCAGTCGCGGGCCCGGTAGCCCCGCCGTTGGTGGCATCGCTCAAGTCGGCGCCGGTGATCGAGCGTACCTGGCCAGCAATCAGGCGTCCATCGCCCGTACCCACCGTCATTTTGTCGGTCGATAGATCGATACCAATATTGGCGGTGAAACCCGAGATGCTGGAGCGTAAGGTTCCGCTGCTTTCATACAAATAGCTATCGATGAAGCCAATCACAAGATTATCTCTCACGGCATTTTCGATATTTGCAGCAGGTATGGTGGCGAAATCTGCATCGCTAAATACGATTTTCAGGTTCTTAACGGTGGCCGCCTCATTATGTGCTGTTGCCGCACCAGTAAACGTCAAGCGCGCGGTCGTGTCAGAAATCTTGACTAATTGTGACGTGAGCCCGGCGGGCACACCAGTGACCGTACCGAGCTTTGCGCCGAAGCTTCCTTTGAATGTGTCACCACTGAGCGTTATCGTGATGCTGTCGACGATCGTGCCGTTATTACGCTCAAACTCCATGACAAAGTTTTTTGAATACGACAGCGATGCGCGCTGATTGAGCGGCGAAGGCTGCTGCAGAGTTGAAGCCGCCAACGCATTCAGCTTGTCTTGCATGGTGTCGTTTTGTCCGGCGAGGGTCACATACTCCGTCACGCGCGGCGCAGATGTGGCGTACCAAGCATCGCTTCCCGTACCAGAGAAAAGCGTTTTCATCGACGGCAAGTCGTCAGTGTTGATGCCGATACTGCGAGCCGCGAGTTGGCGCGAATACTCCGCGGCCAGGTTGGCTTTGTTGGTGACCGCCACCGCGTCGGTGCCCTGAGCGCCATCAATAATCCAGACAATCATGATCGCGCGAACTTCATCCGCGCTGTAGCCAGAGCGTATGCCCGCGTCATAGCGGCTTTGCCAGTAGCTAATGCCGGCGCTCTCAGCAGGGCGTCCAAAAAGATTTTGATAAACCGCGCTGGTGAAGGCAGCAACCGTAGGTGTATTGCCGTACAGCGAACGAAACTCTGCTTGATCGGTTGAGCCGAGTGCTGCGGCCAACGCGACATCCTGGCTCTTCAAGCGGCCATCCATTTGACTTGCCCAATAGTTCAAGCCCGCCGGATCTGCAGGGCGGCCATAGAAGGCTAGAAAAAATTTCTGGAGGCGGTCAGTATTGGCCATGAAATTTCCAAATCGATAACTCGTTACTCAACGTTACGGTCGGTCATTGAGTGTATCGACACTTGCGGCCAAGGTTTAAGGCTTGAGCATCAGCCTAATTTGGTGGTGCGGGGTAAAACGGTAATTTGGGGCGGCAGATCTAGCCCAACCAGGGCAGAAACTCGACGCCATCGGCTAATTGGCCAGCTAGCGCGGTCTTGTTTTCGGTACTCTCGGAAAAATCAGCCAGCACTTTGGCGAAGGTTTTAGATGAATCTGTGTTCATTTTATTAACCCACCAGTTATATCCCGCAGCGTCCGGTGCGCGGCCAAGGACATTTTGGTAGATCTTGTTCATAAACTCAGCATTGCTGGGCTTGGTGCCGTACGTGCTCTGGAACTCTTGTGAATCAACAAAGCGTTGCGCCAACTCCATCACATCCAATTGCTGATCCATGCGCGATATCCAATAACCCATGCCAGGCAGGTCTGGCTCGCGATTGAATGCTGCTTTATAGATTCGGTAGGCTTGGCCCGGACCCGCATCAGTATCAAGCGCCACCGAGCGGTCACGGAATTCAACGCGCTCTATACCGATAAGGGTATCGATGTTTTGCGAGCTCTTCTGCGCCATGAACACTTTTTCGCCTTGTCGGGTGAACTCGAATTCAGTCGAGACATCATTCACGAAAGCGGTGTCGATACCCACGCCCCCATCAACTGAATCAACCCCCGTGGTCATCAGAAAAACCTCGTTACCAAAGGACCCCTTAAGGTTTTGCGGCGCGATACTGGCGCGCGAGGTGTC
>Ga0194129_10001834_pt1 | contig 33353 bp, 38 predicted proteins | sample TA2KigCa35mmetaG_FD_150862 | JGI IMG/M metagenome (GOLD analysis project Ga0194129, IMG submission 150862) | Freshwater microbial communities from Lake Tanganyika, Tanzania - TA2015038 Kigoma Deep Cast 35m | ecosystem: Environmental > Aquatic > Freshwater > Lake | place: Tanzania: Lake...
ATCGGATCTTGAAGGATCTGCGATTGTTGCAGTGCGAATTGCTGGTATAAACCATGAATTCTCGACTCTACCCGGAATTCGAGAAGATGTCTTAGAAATTTTATTAAATTTAAAAGATGTAGTTCTCAAGTCTCACAACAAAGAACCTACAGTTGGACGGTTACGAGTTCAAGGACCTGCAATAGTAACAACAGCAAATTTTGAATTACCATCAGATGTTGAGATAATAGATTCAAAACAATATATAGCTACAATATGTAGTAATAACATTCTTGAAATGGAATTCAAAATAGAGACAGGAAGGGGATATCAACTTACTGACAAATTTATCGACGATACATCTATAGACTTTCTTCGAGTAGATGCTATTTTCATGCCTGTAAAAAAAGTTAATTACTCTATCGAAGAGATACGTCATAACTCCTATACACTAAAAGATAGATTAGCTCTGGAAGTCTGGACAAATGGTAGTATTTCACCTCAAGAAGCTATAGGTAAAAGCTCTACAATTTTAAGTAATCTTTTCACACCTTTAAAAACAATTCATTTCAAATCAGAAGAGGAAAAAATTCTACCAGAGGGTACTAGGATTAATCAGATCTTAATTGAAGAACTTCTATTATCAGTTCGTGCTTATAATTGTTTGAAAAGAGCACAAATTCACTCAGTAGCAGATTTACTAGACTACTCACAAGAAGACTTATTAGAAATAAAAAATTTTGGCCAAAAATCAGCGGAAGAAGTTATAGATGCTCTCCAAAAACGATTAGGTATCAACCTACCAAAAGAAAAAGCAAATCAAAATAATAAATAAAACCAGAATTAATAACCCGAAAATAAAAACTTTACCACATGAACAAAACTACATTCATTACTAAAGAAGACAATAAATATGATTGGTTTCTAATCGATGCAAATTCAACAACTCTAGGTCGCCTATCAACAGAAATTAGTCGTATATTACTAGGTAAGAATAGTCCACATTATAATCCAAGTCAAAATATTCACCACGGAGTCATAATAATTAATGCAGAAAAGATTAATGTGACAGGGAAAAAAGAGACCGACAAGTTTTACTATAGACACTCAGGTACCCCTGGAGGCTTAACAATAGAGACATTTCGAGAATTGCAAAACCGTCTTCCTGCACGAATAATCGAAAAATCTGTTAAAGGTATGTTACCAAAAGGATCTTTGGGACGTGAATTATTTACAAAACTGAAGATTTATAAAGGTCCAAGCCATCCACATGTAGCTCAAAATCCTAAAAAAATTAATATAAATTAAATATTTGATTATGAATCAGGTTACTTACACAGGCACAGGTCATAGAAAAAACTCAATTGCAAGGGTTCGATTAACACCAGGATCAGGAAAACTTGTCATAAATGGAATAAACGGAGACTCTTATCTACAATATAGTCCAAACTACTTACAAATTACAAAGTCTCCTTTATCAAGCTTAGGCTTAGAAAATAAATATGACCTTCAAATAAATGCTGAAGGAGGTGGACTAACTGGCCAGACAGAAGCAATTCGACTAGGTTTAGCACGAGCTTTATGTAAACTGAACCCCGAAAACAGAATTGCATTAAAATTCGAAGGATATTTGACAAGAGATTCCAGATGTAAAGAACGTAAAAAATACGGTCTTAGAAAAGCTAGAAAAGCTCCTCAATTCTCTAAACGTTAAAATAAAAAGTTATCATCATTTAATAATAAAAAACATGCCTAAAAAAGACATTCACCCTACATGGTACCCCGAAAGCAAGGTCTATTGTGATGGACAACTTATTATGACAGTAGGTTCTACTCGACCTGATTTAAACGTAGATATTTGGTCTGGAAATCATCCATTCTATACAGGATCCCAAAGACTTCTAGATACTGAAGGAAGAGTGGAAAGATTTTTAAAAAAATATAAAATAAATTCTCCAATCTCACGTTCTTAATATTTTTATACACTTATTATGCCAACAATTCAACAGCTAGTCCGATCCGAAAGAGAACAGATTAAGAAAAAAACAAAATCTCCAGCGTTAAAAAGCTGCCCTCAACGTAGAGGAGTTTGTACAAGAGTTTATACTACAACTCCTAAAAAACCTAATTCAGCCCTTCGAAAAGTTGCCCGCGTTCGTTTAACTTCAGGGTTTGAAGTAACAGCATATATCCCAGGAATTGGCCATAATATTCAAGAACACTCTGTTGTTTTAATCAGAGGTGGACGAGTTAAAGATTTACCTGGGGTTCGCTATCATATTATCAGAGGAACTTTAGACGCTTCGGGAGTAAAAGATCGGAAACAAAGTCGTTCTAAATATGGGGCGAAAAAACCAAAATAACTTCATTTCTTACAACTAAATAAATAACCAATATGTCAAGACGCACTACAGCAAAAAAACGATTAGCACTACCGGATCCAATTTATAATAGTAGGCTTGTTACAATGCTTACTGTGAGAATTCTACAAGAAGGCAAAAAAAATCTAGCTCAGAGAATCATATACGAAGCGTTAGAATTAATAAAAGAAAAAACAGGAGAAGAACCTTTACAGGTACTTGAAACTGCAGTCCGAAAAGTAACTCCTCTTGTAGAAGTAAAAGCGAAACGAATAGGAGGATCTACATATCAAGTTCCTATGGAAGTCAGAGCTTTTAGAGGAACAAATCTAGCCCTAAGATGGATAACAAAATTTTCCAGAGAAAGATCTGGTAAAAATATGTCCGTAAAACTTGCTAACGAACTAATGGATTCAGCAAATGAAACAGGAAATTCCATAAGAAAACGAGAAGAAACACATAGAATGGCTGAAGCCAATAAAGCTTTTGCTCACTATCGATTCTAATCTAGAGTACTACTAATAAGCACAAAAGCAATGAGACTGTAAATCAAACTTAAAATTTTATTATTATCATATGGCAAGAGCTAAATTTGAAAGATCTAAACCTCATGTGAATATAGGAACTATAGGACATGTCGATCATGGAAAAACAACGCTAACAGCAGCAATATCAGCAACTCTAGCGTCTTATACAGGTATTACAAAAAAATTTGATGAAATTGATTCTGCTCCCGAAGAAAGAGCAAGAGGTATTACAATAAATACGGCTCACATTGAATATGAAACAGAAAAACGTCACTATGCACACGTAGACTGTCCTGGCCATGCTGACTATGTAAAAAATATGATCACTGGAGCAGCTCAAATGGATGGTGCAATTCTAGTATGTTCAGCCGCTGATGGACCAATGCCTCAAACAAGAGAACATATATTACTTGCTAAACAAGTCGGTGTACCTCATATCGTTGTATTTCTAAATAAAGCAGACATGGTGGACGATGCAGAACTTTTAGAATTAGTACAACTTGAGGTTCAAGAGCTTTTATCAAAATATGATTTCCCAGGCGACGAGATACCATTTGTATCAGGATCTGCACTATTAGCTTTAGAAGCTTTAACAAAAAATCCGAAATTGACTCGAGGTCAAGATAAATGGGTTGATACTATTTATAGCTTAATGGATAAAGTAGATTCATATATACCAACACCCGAAAGAGAAGTTGATAAGAGCTTCTTAATGGCTGTTGAAGATGTTTTCTCAATTACAGGTCGAGGAACTGTTGCAACAGGTAGAGTAGAAAGAGGAGTTGTAAAAGTAGGCGATACAATCGAAATTGTAGGCTTACGTGAAACTCGAAATACTACAATTACAGGCCTAGAAATGTTCCAAAAAAGCTTAGATGAAGCTATGGCGGGAGATAACGTTGGAATTCTGCTTAGAGGTATTCAAAAAGTAGATATAGAAAGAGGAATGGTACTATCAAAACCAGGATCCATAACTCCCCATACAAAGTTTGAAGGTGAAGTGTATGTACTTACAAAAGAAGAAGGGGGTCGACACACTCCATTCTTTACAGGTTATAGACCTCAATTTTATGTTCGTACCACTGACGTAACAGGAACGATCACACAATTTACAAGTGATGATGGTGCAGCAGCAGAAATGGTAATGCCTGGTGACAGGATAAAAATGACAGCTCAGCTAATTCATCCTATCGCGATTGAAAAAGGAATGCGATTTGCTATCAGAGAAGGAGGAAGAACAGTTGGGGCAGGTGTCGTATCTAAAATTCTTGAATAATAAAATTCTATTCGGCATGCAACTCAAACTATGAAAAAACAAAAAATACGGATCAGATTAAAGAGCTACGAAACATCGCTTCTAAATTCTTCCTGTGAAAAAATTATCGATACTGCACATAGAACAGAGGCACTAACGATGGGTCCAATCCCGATGCCAACGAAGAGAAAAATTTATTGTGTGTTGAGGTCACCACATGTAAATAAAGATTCACGAGAACACTTTGAGACAAGAGTACATAAACGAATACTAGATATTTATGAACCATCCTCAAAAACAATTGATTCTCTTATGAAACTAGATTTACCATCAGGTGTACATATTGAAGTAAAAATATAAAAATAAACGATCTAGATCATCAATCTAGATCGTTTTTCTTTTTAATATAAAGATTCTTCTTGGTGAGTTAAAATTGTCGCATTAGATGTAGGATATGCGACACAAGTTAATACAAAACCTGCAGCAATTTGACTATCATCTAAAAATGATTGATCAGATTGGTCCACCGTACCAGAAGCTACCTTACCAGCGCATGTAGAACATGCACCAGCTCTGCAAGAATAAGGTAAATCAATTCCTTGCTCTTCAGCTGCATCTAGAATGTACTGATCATCTGGACAGTTGATAGTTGTATCTACTCCAGACCCTGTTAGTTTAACTTTATATGTTGCCATGGTAAAACTCCCTAAAATTGTAAAGTAATATGAATTTCAAACTTAAAAATTAAAAACACTTTATAAACTAAAACACTATCATTTGCGCAATTCCAGTGCGGTTATGTTTTTCTTTTTATTACTACTTGATAGTATTATTTAACACAGAATTATAGACTCTTAAAAGTTATAATCCGCACTAATATACTACACGATAGTAATAAAATCAATCTTGAAAAAAATTACTTCTCTAAATAATTACCTCATTGTGAAAGTTTCAATATATAATTTTTAGTTAGGTAGAATAAAAGTTACCAATTTATGTAAGAAAGTTACGCTATAAACTTTAAAGGAGGAATGTATTCAATGGGTTTACCTTGGTACAGAGTTCATACAGTAGTTTTAAACGATCCAGGAAGACTAATTGCCGTTCACTTAATGCATACGGCTCTTGTGGCTGGTTGGGCTGGTTCTATGGCTCTATATGAGTTAGCAGTTTTCGATCCATCAGACCCTGTCCTTAACCCAATGTGGAGACAAGGTATGTTCGTTATGCCATTCATGGCACGTATAGGTGTTACAGACTCTTGGGGAGGATGGAGCATTACTGGTGAGAGTATATCTAATCCAGGATTCTGGAGTTTTGAAGGAGTTGCTTTAGCTCATATTGGTTTATCCGGGCTGCTATTCCTTGCAGCTATATGGCACTGGGTATACTGGGATCTAGAATTATTTAGAGATCCTCGTACAGGAAACCCAGCACTAGACTTACCAAAAATTTTTGGTATTCATCTTTTATTATCTGGTGTCTTATGCTTCGGTTTTGGAGCATTCCATGTAACTGGAGCTTGGGGTCCGGGAATATGGGTTTCAGATGCTTACGGTATTACAGGGAAAGTACAACCCGTAGCTCCTGCTTGGGGACCTGAAGGTTTCAACCCATTCAATCCAAGTGGCGTAGCTTCACATCATATTGCTGCAGGTATTCTAGGATTCATAGCTGGTATTTTCCATATTGCAGTTCGCCCTCCTCAAAGACTTTATAGAGCTCTTAGAATGGGTAACATTGAAACTGTACTTTCAAGTAGTATTGCGGCTGTATTCTGGTCAGCATTCGTGGTGACAGGAACAATGTGGTACGGAAGTGCAACAACACCAATCGAACTATTTGGACCAACTAGATACCAATGGGATAGTGGGTATTTCCAACAAGAAATTGAAAGGAGAGTTGAAAATTCACTTAACGAAGGACTTTCTTTAAGTGAAGCTTGGTCTAGAATCCCAGATAAGTTAGCTTTCTATGACTATATTGGTAATAACCCGGCAAAAGGTGGTCTATTCCGTGCCGGTCCTATGAATAAGGGAGATGGTATAGCGGAGGCATGGCTTGGTCATCCAATTTTCCAAGATAAAGATGGAAGAGAGCTTACAGTTAGAAGAATGCCGGCATTCTTCGAAACATTCCCAGTAGTTCTTGTTGACAAGGATGGGATTATTAGAGCTGATATCCCATTCAGAAGAGCTGAATCAAAATATAGCATAGAACAAGTTGGAGTAACTGTAAGCTTCTATGGTGGTAAACTAAATGGACAAGTTTATACTGATGCCCCAACTGTTAAAAAATATGCAAGAAAAGCACAACTAGGTGAAGTACTTGAATTTGATAGAACTACTCTAGAGTCTGATGGTGTGTTTAGAAGTAGTCCTAGAGGATGGTATACATTTGGTCATGCAAACTTCGCCCTATTATTCTTCTTAGGACATTTGTGGCATGGATCTAGAACTCTATTCAGAGATGTATTTAGTGGTATTGGTGCTGAAATTACTGAGCAGGTAGAATTTGGTGCATTCCAAAAACTTGGTGACAGAAGTACTAAAAAACAAGGCGCAGTATAATTTAGACACAAAAAACATAAAACAAGCTTTATGGAAACATTAGTATACGTTTTCTTACTGGCAGGAACTCTAGGAGTTATCTTCTTTTCAGTTTTCTTTAGAGACCCACCAAGAATTGCGAAAAAATAATAACAGTAAAGGAATGAAATTTGAATAAATTTCATTCCTTTACTATCACTCTATGAATTTAATCTTGTTAAAATCGACATTAAAATGCCTTTTCTTCAAAACCGTACATGAGACTTTCACCTCATACGGCTCCTTGGTTAATCATGTTTAAAACAAACATCCTTTGCCAAACAACAAATTCGAATAATACTTTTTCAAAGTTTATTATTAGCGAAAACCCATAGCTATCTATAAAATTTTAACCATTGGTAAAAGCAATTTTTTACTATATGAATTAACATAATCTGTTTTTTCTAATATCTGGGATCTAGAAATCTAAATCTAAAAGATTCAAACAAAATCTTTTTCTCTAATATCTTTAATGATTTAGAATACTTGAGAACTGACCTTCTAATAAAATAAAACTTACCCTTCAAGACACATCTAGAAATAGACCGATACTTACGAACCCATTTATTATGTAATGAATTTATTTTATTTATTTTAGAATTACTGTTGTGATAACTATTCAAAAAGGATTTAAAATTTCTTTTATATAAAACCCAATCATTCTTACTAACAGAAATATAAATTTTTTTATTCGGTCTTCTTCTGAAGAACCAACCAAAAAAATCAAAACCCTGGTTTAAAGTTGAAATACGTATTGAAGATAAATCTAATTTTAATCCTCGATCCTTGAAATTGTTTTTTATCTTATCCACACAATCATAAAAATTAACTCCTTGTTTAAGAAAACAAAAAACATTTCTTGAATATACAAAGGCTAATCTCTTTAAAGTGAAATCAGATTCGAAGAGTCTCTGCTTTTCAAAGGATTGATTAAAACTAACTTTTTTATCAAGAAGAAGCCTTGTTAGAAAGTTCATCCATACATGATTTCCTGTACCGTTATCGAAATAATCACTTGTCAAACTTTTATGAATGAATAACTTATAAAAATTAGGTAAAGAAAAAATCTTCATGATAAAACTGGGTTTCATATCTTTTAAAGATAATTTAACTTCAAATTGTAAAATTTTTTCCCAACTAAATTTGGGTGCTTCTTCAAGATAAGACTTCATAGCTTTCATTGTCTTTAAAGACTGATCTTTTTCTTCTGACATAAGCCAATTAGACTTTTCATAATAAATAGGCTCTAAAGCTAACCTCAAAATGTATTGAATAATCAATATTTTTTTAAACTCTAAATCTCTACAAGAGCCAGTTAAACGAAGCTTGTTTAGGATGGACTTGTTTTTTAAAATAGCTCGAATGCCAGAAGCTAAAATGTACTTTTCATCTTCAGTCATGCGGTACTCTTTAGAAGAGTCAGATAACAGTTTTGTAGAAATAAAATGAGAAGAATTGCTATAAATCAAAAGCTTCTGTAATCTTCTCAATAATTTAAAATTACCTTTTTTATGCGCTTCATATATTTTGCATTGCAAGTGAAAAATTCTTCTTTTAAATAACACCCATGGTAAATTTTTCCAGGAAATACATAAATAGTCTTGTTCCATACTCTAAACATGCAAAATATATCTTATTAACCTGTAGAGAATTACCTCTCATCCTACCCGATTGTTAAAATCAGAATAACCTGAAATAATAAATCGTTTTTATTTGTTCCGTAGATTAATTTTTTTGTTAACTTAGCTAAAATCACATATACCTACTCAATTCTTGGGGAGGCATTTACTATCACGAAAGCAATGCAAGAAAGTCTGAGTTGTAATACAAATAAAGAATCTGTGTATTGTATCTTCGAATTAGATATTTTCACAAATTTAGCTTATTAACCTGCGGTGCTCCAGTGTCCATTACACAGAAATGGTCTGATTGAGCTATATCTCCCAGCTATCATGATCTAGACCATGTGGGTATATTCGCATTAATTTCTCCCCTCAACAGTAGGATTTGATAAATCTCACCTACATTAAACTACAGTTATGAATTATTTTCACCCCAACTTATCCAGTCACAAGTTTTAGTTGAGAACAAATCGCACCATGATCTTCGAATGGATCTCTTAAGTCTTTAGACCCTGGTCCAAAAGCTGTATACATAGAGTAACCCGTCACGCCAAGAAGTAAGCTAGCTATGAAAATAATAAGAACTGTTGCAGTTTCCATAATACATCTAACATTGAAATCCGTTATTTTTTATAATACTATTAGTATAGTACTGTAAAAACAAAAAATTTCGTTACTAAGTATACAATGGCATTAAGAACAAGATTAGGTGAACTTTTGAGACCTCTTAACTCTGAATACGGTAAAGTTTCTCCTGGTTGGGGTACTACTCCAATTATGGGCTTTGTTATGTTATTGTTTTTTGTGTTCTTATTAATTATCCTTCAAATTTACAACTCATCTCTGATATTAGAGAACGTGGATGTAGATTGGGCTAGCCTTGGTGGTTAATTATCGATTAACAAAATACAAAAATAAATTAGTTCAGTAAAAAGGATAGAAATGATTTTATCCTTTTTACTGAACTATTTTGATTTAACTACTTCAACTACTTCATCAAGAGAAAAATTATTTGTATTAACTCCGCTGTAGCTAACCTTTTCAAATCTCACAACTACGGGGTATCTTATACCACTGGTATCGATAGTAGCTACTGTTCCAACATCCTGATACCAATAAGACTCTTTTCTCAAAATTCGAACTTGAGAACCTCTTTTAACCATATATTTTCCTTAAAAATTCCATTTATTAGAAACTAATAAGCTAATTATAAAGTGTAGAAAAATCTATCTTTATAAATTAAGTTTTATGTCCAAAAATGTACTTTCTTACTAAAAAAATATTTCTTATAAAAATACAGTAAAAACCTAAAAGTTAAGCTCATAAAAAAATTATCCAGTTTTATAATGAAAAAATAATTAAAATTCATTAACAATAAATCATGAAATTTTCTTGGAAAAATCTTTTTCTTTGGGGGCTTCCAGCCTTTCTAATTTTGTTCTTTATATGGCAAGGATTTATCAACTCTAACACGACAGATTTTGGTAAAAATGTAGCAAGTTCCAGAATGACATACGGAAGATTTTTGGAATATCTGGAGATGGGATGGATAAAACGTATAGACCTATATGATGATGGACATACTGGAATTGTGGAAGCAATTGGTCCTGAATTAGGAAACAGAATACAAAGAATAAGAGTAGAGCTACCTACAACGGCTCCTGAATTGATTACAAAACTACGTAAAGCAAATGTCGATATAGACGCGCATCCTGCAAATGAAGTTTCCTCTAACTGGGGAGTTTTAGGAAATTTGGTTTTCCCATTGTTACTTATTGCTGGCTTAGCTTTCCTTTTCCGACGCTCTAATAATATGCAAGGTGGTCCAGGCCAAGCAATGAGCTTTGGGAAATCAAAAGCTAGATTCTCTATGGAAGCAAAAACAGGTGTTACATTTGATGACGTAGCTGGTGTAGATGAAGCTAAGGAAGAATTTCAAGAAGTGGTTTCTTTCTTAAAGAGACCAGAACGATTTACTGCAGTCGGTGCAAAAATTCCAAAAGGAGTTATGCTAGTGGGCCCTCCAGGAACAGGAAAAACTCTTTTAGCAAAAGCAATAGCTGGAGAAGCTGGAGTTCCATTCTTTAGTATTTCAGGCTCTGAATTCGTGGAAATGTTCGTTGGTGTTGGGGCTTCCAGAGTCCGAGACCTTTTCAAAAAAGCCAAAGAAAACTCTCCTTGTATAATCTTTATCGATGAAATTGATGCTGTTGGGCGTCAGAGAGGAACCGGTATAGGTGGTGGAAATGATGAACGAGAACAAACTTTAAACCAACTTTTAACAGAAATGGATGGTTTTGAAGGAAATACTGGAATAATAGTAATAGCTGCTACTAACAGAGTCGATGTTTTAGATGCTGCTCTTCTGCGACCAGGAAGATTTGATAGACAAGTAACGGTGAATGTACCAGATGTGAAAGGACGGTTAGAAATATTGAATGTTCATGCAAGAAATAAGAAACTTTCTGATGAAATATCTCTTGAGGTAATTGCGCGTAGAACTCCAGGATTCTCAGGAGCAGACTTAGCCAATTTACTTAATGAAAGTGCAATCCTTACGGCGAGAAGAAGAAAAGACTCTATAACTCTATCTGAAGTTGATGCAGCGATAGATCGAGTGATTGCTGGTATGGAAGGAAATATCCTTACAGACAGTAAAACAAAAAGATTGATTGCGTATCATGAAGTGGGTCATGCAATAGTGGGAACTCTTTTATCTCACCATGATCCAGTTCAAAAAGTTACTCTAATTCCTAGAGGTCAAGCCAAAGGCCTAACATGGTTTACTCCATCTGAAGACCAATCTCTTATATCCAGATCTCAAATATTGGCTAGAATAATGGGAGCCCTAGGTGGAAGAGCAGCTGAAGAAGTTGTTTTCGGTTATCCTGAGGTTACAACTGGAGCGGGTAATGACTTACAACAAGTAACGTCTATGGCCAGACAAATGGTGACGAGATTTGGTATGTCGAATATTGGACCTCTAGCCTTAGAGAATCAAACCTCAGATCCATTCCTTGGTCGAAGTATGGGATCTAGTTCTGAGTACTCCGAAGATATAGCATCCAGAATTGACATGCAAATAAGAACTATTATTCAACATTGTCATAACGAAGCTGTCCAAATAATTATAGAAAACCGAGTTGTAATAGATAAAATTGTAGACATACTAATAGAAAAAGAAACTATAACAGGAGATGAGTTCAGATCTATTGTTTCAGAATACACTCTAGTGCCTGAGAAAAATGTTCTTGCAACTCAACTTTAACTTATAACCGGGATCGACGGGGCTCGAACCCGCAACTTCCGCCGTGACAGGGCGGTGCTCTAACCAATTGAACTACGATCCCAAACTTAAAATACTGAAGCTATCTCTAATTTATATTTATGAAAAAATACAACCTAGGAGAGGAAGAGATTTGAACTCTCGGTATGATAAATCATACATCGGATTAGCAATCCGACGCTTTCGACCACTCAGCCACCTCTCCAAAATAATGTGTCGAATTGTACCCCGTACCTTTAGAAACTTACACTTTAAAGTGGCTTAGGCGGGGATTGAACCTGCGACCTTGGGCTTATGAGTCCCCTGCTCTAGCCGCTGAGCTACTAAGCCTGTTGTCTTTAATAATATCACTTTTCTAAAGGGTATTCAATAAAAAAGATTTATTTATTTTTTAATAAAACATAAAAATAAATGACGTATTAGAAAGAGATATGATATATAATGATGGCTAAGTTATAGTATCTATTTTTACACCACTTAAAAACTTCATTTATTCCGGATTTTTATAAGGCCTCTTTCAAAACTAATACCCTAACCATAGACTTAGATTACAAGTTACTAAAACGTTTATAATTGAGAAATAAAATAAGGTTTGAAGGACTTCCTTAATCCTCCATGTTTTCAATAAACCTGAATAGATAGATTATTTTCACTCTTTATATGCCTGATTTTTGGGAAAACCTTTTAAGATTTCCAAGATTTTTCATTTCTTCTATTCTTGGATTAGTGCTAACGATTTTAGGTCCTTTTTTCAACTTACTAAGAGACCCTAAAACTACCTGGATCCTGTTATTTTCAACAGCTTTAAGTATTGCTTTCTTGATCTTAACCTTACAAGCAATGTTAAATCTAAATACCGACTAGAAACAACCTTTTCTATTAAGAATTCACCCATTATGCTTTCAAAGAATATAAAAACACGAGAAACAACAGGTGCTTTTGCGCTTGTAGACAGTTTAGTACGCCATGGTGTCAAACACATTTTCGGCTACCCAGGTGGAGCTATACTACCTATTTATGACGAGCTGTATGCATGGGAAAAAGAAGGATTCATTGAACATATACTAGTTAGACATGAACAGGGAGCTGCACATGCAAGTGACGCATATGCTAGATCAACTGGAAAGGTAGGGGTATGCTTTGCTACATCGGGACCTGGAGCTACTAATTTAGTTACCGGGATCGCTACTGCACATATGGATTCAGTACCTTTGGTAGTTGTCACAGGCCAAGTTGGTAGATCTTTCATAGGAACAGATGCGTTTCAAGAAATCGATATTTTTGGGATAACACTACCAATCGTTAAACACTCATATGTTGTTAGAGATACAAAAGATATGGGAAGAATTGTTGCAGCTTCCTTCTTTATCGCAAAGTACGGAAGACCAGGCCCAGTTCTGATCGACATACCAAAAGATGTAGGTCTTGAACCAATTGAATATATCCCAGTTGAACCAGGTAATATTAGTCTTCTGGGCTGTCCTCCTTTAGTAAGTCATAATAAAAAACGAATCGAACAAGCAGCAAATCTTATTCAACAATCTAACCAACCACTTCTTTACGTAGGGGGGGGAGCTATTATTTCTGAAGCATACAAAGAAATAAATGAGTTAGCAACATATCTACAAATACCAATTGCTACAACTCTAATGGGTAAAGGTATCATCGATGAGAATGACAATCTATCACTGGGAATGTTAGGTATGCATGGTACAGTGTATGCAAACTATGCTGTAAGTGAATGTGATCTTCTTATAGCTTTGGGGGCCAGATTTGATGATAGAGTTACTGGTAAATTAGACGAATTTGCATGCCATGCACAAGTTATTCATGTAGACATAGATCCTGCTGAAGTTGGAAAAAACAGAGCACCTCAAGTTGGATTAGTAGGTGAAGTTAAAGAGGTTGTCTCAGAGTTACTACAGTATATCAAAGAAAATTTTAAACTTAATCACGAACAAACACAACCTTGGAGGAAAAGACTTAACAGATGGAAAAATGAATATCCACTGCTAATACCGAAAAATACACAAACTCTGTCGCCTCAAGAGGTAATATCTGAAATTAGTAAATATTCACCTGAAGCGTATTGGACAACAGATGTTGGTCAACATCAGATGTGGGCTGCTCAATTCGTACGAACAAGTCAAAGAAGGTGGATAACAAGTGCCGGACTTGGAACAATGGGATATGGACTACCCGCAGCGATAGGAGTTCAGGTCGCACATCCTAATTCACAAGTGATTTGCATCTCTGGCGATGCAAGTTTTCAGATGAATATGCAAGAACTAGGAACAGTTGCTCAATACAGTCTTCCAATAAAAATAATGGTGATTAATAATCGATGGCAGGGTATGGTAAGACAATGGCAACAAGCATTCTATGGAGAAAGATACTCGCACTCAAATATGGAAAAAGGTGCACCGAACTTTATCCAATTAGCAGAGTCATTTGGAATTAAAGGAGTTCTAATAAAAAATCGAGAAGATTTAAATAATTCAATACAATCCATTCTAGATTATGATGGACCTATACTAGTAGACTTCCAAGTTATATCAGACGCAAATTGTTACCCAATGGTAGCACCTGGTAAGAGTAACGCACAGATGATAGGCGTCTAAAAAACCAAAAAACTTTAAATGGGCCGGGTTGGATTTGAACCAACGTAGGCGTAGCCAGCGGATTTACAGTCCGCCCCCTTTAACCACTCGGGCACCGACCCTTTCATATTTTTCATATATTTTAATGTAACATACAAACTTTAACAATACAAGAAATTATATAAAATGAGTAACTTCGATGTTACTCATTTAAAAACTTAAAATCAGAGATTCATTTTAATCAAACTTTTGTTGTAACCTAGTTGCTTTTCCAAATCTCGATCTTAAGTAATATAATTTCGCTCTTCTCACTCTGGAACTTCGTAAAACCTCTATGTTTTTTAATTTCGGAGAGTGTACTAAATAAACGCGTTCAACCCCTACCCCCTGCATAACTCTTCTAAGAGTTATTGTAGCATTTAATCCAGATCCTTTTTTTGCTATAATGACACCCTCAGTAAATTGAACTCTTTCCTTATTACCCTCAGTTATGGATACACCAAGTTTAACAGTATCCCCAACCCTAATTTTAGGTAAATCTCGGTTCAAAAACTTATTTTCAAGCTCTATTTTAAAATTGTTTAAATATGCGTTCATCTTTTAATCTGTCAGAAGATTCAATTAGTTTTCAAATTTTACTAAAAAAATAAAAAAATATAAAGAAAAAAATTAGCGTTTTTATTAGCATAATTATATTTATTAATTTTTATTATTTAATTAGTGAAATCATCAAATATTATTATAGGTTCATCAATGATAAAGAAAAAATAGTAGAACTATAATACTATGTTTGAACGTTTTACTGAAAAAGCAATAAAAGTTATTATGCTAGCTCAAGAAGAAGCTAGACGACTAGGACATAACTTTGTAGGAACAGAACAGATTTTACTTGGACTTATTGGAGAGGGAACAGGAATAGCAGCAAAGGTTTTAAAATCAATGGGGGTCAATTTAAAAGACGCTCGGGTGGAAGTTGAGAAGATTATTGGACGAGGATCTGGTTTTGTTGCAGTAGAGATCCCTTTTACCCCAAGAGCAAAAAGGGTTTTAGAATTATCTCTTGAAGAAGCACGTCAATTAGGACATAACTATATCGGAACTGAACACCTTTTACTTGGTTTAATTCGAGAGGGAGAAGGTGTAGCAGCCAGAGTTCTTGAAAATCTTGCTTTAGACCTAACAAAGATTAGAACACAAGTCATACGTCTTCTAGGAGATACGGCTGAGTCGACTACAGGAGCTCCACAAAATAAAGGTAAAACTCCAACTCTGGAAGAGTTTGGAAGTAACCTAACGCAAAAAGCGGCGGAAGGTAAATTAGATCCAGTTATTGGTAGACAAAAAGAAATTGAACGTGTTATTCAAATCTTAGGACGTAGAACAAAAAATAACCCTATACTAATTGGTGAACCAGGAGTAGGTAAAACAGCCATTGCAGAAGGCTTAGCACAGAGAATAACTAATAGGGATGTTCCAGATATTTTAGAAGATAAACGAGTAGTTACATTAGACATAGGTTTACTTGTTGCGGGAACAAAATATCGAGGTGAATTTGAGGAACGACTAAAAAAAATCATAGATGAAATTCGTGTTGCGAATAATGTAATTCTAGTAATAGATGAAGTACACACTCTTATTGGAGCTGGTGCCGCGGAAGGTGCTATAGATGCTGCAAACATTCTTAAACCTGCTTTAGCAAGAGGTGAGATGCAATGTATTGGTGCAACAACTTTAGAAGAATATAGAAAACATATTGAAAAAGACCCAGCTTTAGAAAGAAGATTTCAGCCTGTTATAGTTGGAGAACCTAGTGTTGAAGAAACCATTGAAATTCTATACGGTCTTAGAGATAGATATGAAAAACACCATAAGCTTGTAATTTCAGATGAAGCTCTAACTGCGGCTGCTAAGTTTGCTGATCAGTATATAGCTGATAGATTTCTTCCGGATAAGGCAATTGATTTGATAGATGAGGCTGGATCTAGGGTTAGATTATTACATTCTCAACTACCACCAGCAGCAAAAGAACTAGATAAAGAGCTTAGAGAAGTGTTAAAACAAAAAGATGAAGCAGTAAGAGGGCAAGATTTTGAGACTGCTGGACAGCTTCGAGATCGAGAAATGGAAATAAAAGCTCAAATTGCTGCCATAGCACAAAGTAAAAAAGGGGAAAATGAACCTTCCAAAGAAGTTTCAGTTGTAACCGAAGAAGACATCGCACAGATTGTTGCAGCCTGGACTGGAATTCCAGTTAATAAAATGACAAGAAGTGAGTCAGAAAAATTACTTCAGATGGAAGAAACTCTACACGGAAGAATTATAGGACAAGATGAAGCTGTAGTCGCTGTATCTAGAGCAATCAGACGTGCTAGAGTAGGATTAAAAAATCCAAATAGACCTATTGCAAGTTTTATATTTTCTGGTCCTACTGGTGTAGGAAAAACAGAACTAACTAAAGCATTAGCCTCATATTTCTTTGGATCTGAAGAAGCAATGGTAAGACTTGACATGTCTGAATATATGGAAAGACATACCGTGTCAAAGCTTATAGGATCTCCCCCAGGTTACGTTGGTTATAACGAAGGAGGACAATTAACTGAAGCAGTACGTAGACGACCTTACACAGTTGTATTATTTGACGAAATTGAAAAAGGACACCCAGATGTATTTAATTTACTACTTCAAATATTAGAAGATGGTCGACTTACTGACTCAAAAGGTAGAACTGTAGATTTTAAAAACACACTTCTAATTTTAACGTCAAACGTTGGCTCAAAAGTGATAGAAAAAGGAGGTGGCGGATTGGGGTTTGAACTTTCTGAAAACGCAACGGAAACTCATTATAATCGAATAAAAAGTCTAGTTAATGAAGAACTGAAACAATATTTTAGGCCAGAATTTTTAAACAGACTAGACGAAATCATTGTTTTTAGGCAACTAACTAAAGATGAAGTTGGAGAAATTGCAGAAATAATGTTAAAAGAAGTTTTTACTAGAATTTCAGAAAAGGGAATCCAATTGGAAGTAACTGCAAGATTTAAGAGTCATTTAATAGATGAAGGATATAATCCTATTTATGGTGCAAGACCTCTTAGAAGAGCGGTAATGAGACTTTTAGAAGATACTTTATCTGAAGAGTTTTTGTCTGAAAAAATTAAAGAAGGAGATACTGCGGTCGTGGACGTAAATGCAGACGGTAAAGTAGAAGTTCTATTAGGAGAAAAACTGGAACTAGCAAAAGTATAAAAAGAATAAAACTGAGATCAATTTTTAAAGATTCAAATGGATTATCTCAGTTTTTAACTGAATATAAAATTGATTGTCAAAAAAAGAAAAGTATTATATTATATGAAACATATGCATCTAAGCCGGGATAGCTCAGTTGGTAGAGCAGTGGATTGAAAATCCACGTGTCACCAGTTCAAACCTGGTTCCTGGCATCAATTCCAATGTGTAGGAATTAGTTTAAGTAAAATCTCTTAAAAAATAATTTTTCTTCTCTATCTTAAGCAATTCTTTTTTGCTATAATACCTGAACACAGGAGAGATGGTCGAGTGGTTTAAGGCGCAGCACTGGAAATGCTGTTTAGAGGTGACTTTAACGAGGGTTCGAATCCCTCTCTCTCCTAGAAACTTCCGTCAAAGTTGACTTATAATCAAAAAACGTTGTATAGTAATATTATCAAGAATAAAGCGTCCTTAGTTCAGTTGGTAGAACGCAGGTCTCCAAAACCTGATGTCGAGGGTTCAAGTCCTTCAGGGCGTGTTAAAATAAACGTTGTACTTCTTCATAGAAATTAGTTATGCTATATAATAGTCTTATCTGTACAATGTACTTAGATACAAGATAAACTAAAAACTTTTCATAAAAAAAGATAAAAAAAATATGGCTAAAAAAGTTGTTGCAATTGTGAAACTTGCCCTAGATGCCGGAAAAGCAACTCCTGCTCCACCTGTTGGTCCCGCTTTAGGTCAACGAGGGGTTAATATAGTGATGTTCTGTAAAGAATATAACGCGAAAACCGCAGATAAAGTAGGATTTGTTATACCAGTCGAGATTACAGTATATGATGACAGAAGTTACACTTTTGTTCTAAAAACACCTCCTGCTTCAGTATTACTAAGTAAAGCAGCTGGAGTAGCAAAAGGATCTGGTGACCCCCAAAAGAAGAAAGTGGGTTCTATTAGTAAAAAACAACTTGAAGAAATTGCAGAAACAAAATTACCAGACCTTAATACAAAAAATAAAGAAGCAGCAATGAGGATCATTCTAGGAACTGCTAAAAATATGGGAATAACAATAAAAGATTAAATAAAATAGATCAATGGCAAAAATTTCACAAAGAATAAAAAAAATCCAATCAAAAGTTGAACCTAGAGCATACAAAGGGATTGAAGCACTAAATTTATTAAAAGAGACTGCAACAGCAAAATTTGTAGAAACGGCAGAGGCCCATATAAGTCTTCGATTAGATACAAAATATGCAGACCAACAACTGAGAACTACAGTGGTACTTCCTAAAGGAACAGGGAAAAAGATAAGAATCGGAGTAATAGCACAAGGGGATAAAGTTAACGAATCCATATCCGCGGGAGCTGATATTGCTGGAGGAGAAGAACTTATTCAAGAAATTCTAAAAGGTGTCATAAATTTTGATCGACTTATTGCTACACCTGATATGATGCCATCAATTGCAAAACTGGGTAAAATACTAGGACCGAGAGGTCTAATGCCATCCCCAAAATCTGGTACTGTTACCTCAGATGTAAAAGCAGCGATTGAAGAATTTAAAAAAGGAAAGTTAGAGTATAGAGCAGACAAAAGTGGGATTGTACATATTCCATTTGGAAAAACAAACTTTTCCTTAGAAGACCTTCTAGCTAACTTAGAGGTTGTTCAAGAGTCCATAGATAAAAACAGACCCTCAGGCGCGAAAGGAAGATACTGGAAAAGTTTTTATATATGTAGTACTATGGGTCCTTCTATTATGATAGACATAAATACCTTTAGAGATAAAATATTTGCTTAAAATTCTTAACTCCTTCAATTTCTGAGTAAAAAAATTAACTAGATAATATATGACATCAAAAGTAAACGAAATTTTAGAACAATTAAAGTCACTTACACTATTAGAAGCAGCAGAATTGGTTAAACAAATAGAAGAAACATTTAACGTTAGTGCTTCTGCCTCCGTAGGCGCTATAGCAGTTGCAGCCCCAGCTGCTGGTGGGGGATCTCAAGAAGTAGAAGAGAAAACAGAGTTTGATTTAATACTAGAAGATGTACCGGCAGATAAGAAAATTGCTGTACTTAAAGTTGTGAGAACTATTACTGGTTTAGGTCTTAAAGAAGCAAAAGATTTAGTAGAGTCAACTCCTAAGAACCTTAAAGAAGGAGCTTCAAAGGATGAGGTAGAATCTGCGAAAAAACAATTAGAAGAAGCTGGGGCAAAAGTAAAAATAAAATAACATAAAAAATAAGAAAAACTTTCGAAGTTGGTTTGGCTTCGAAAGTTTTTCTTTCTAGAATAAACCTAAAGTTAGTGCTTGATTAATTGGTAAACATGCTCCAATTCCTAACCAAATTGCAGCTATAACACTAAATAAGAACAATGCCATAGCAAAAGGTCTACGGAATGGGTTTTGGAACTTATTTACGCTCTCAATAAATGGAACTGTAATTAAACCTAGAGGAACAGCGGCCATGGATAAAACTCCAAGCAGTTTATTCGGGATAACTCTAAGTAAATTAAATGTAGGGAAGAAATACCACTCTGGTAGAATTTCCAGAGGAGTAGCAAATGGATCTGCTTTCTCACCCATTGGAGAAGGAGATAAAACAGATAACCCAACCATACATCCTAGCGTTCCTAAGATAACCACAGGGAACATATATAAAAGATCATTAGGCCAAGCTGGCTCACCATAATAGTTATGACCCATGCCTTTTGCTAACTTTGCGCGCAATTTTGGATCTGTTAGATCAGGTTTTTTTAATACTGACATACGATTACTCCTAAATAAAAACTATAAAGCTAATTTATAATGGACCAGAAATACCTTGTTTTCGAATCATCAAAAAGTGTGTAAGCATTAGAACAGCTGCAGCAACAGGTAAAACGAAAGTATGAGCACTATAGAATCTTGTTAATGTCGTTTGACCTACACTAACACTACCTCTAAGAAGCTCTACAAGAAGACTTCCAACAACAGGAATAGCTTCAGGTACACCTGTTACAATTTTACATGCCCAATACCCAACTTGGTCCCAAGGAAGTGAATACCCTGTAACACCAAAAGAAACTGTAACTACAGCCAGCGTTACACCTGTAACCCAAGTCAGTTCTCTAGGTTTTTTAAACCCACCTGTTAAATATACTCTGAAAATATGTAAAATCATCATAAGAACCATCATGCTAGCTGACCATCTGTGCATAGATCTAAAAAGCCAACCATAGTTAACTTCCGTCATAATATACTCAACAGAAGCAAAAGCTTCGGCAACTGTTGGTCTGTAATAGAAAGTCATTGCAAACCCTGTTGCAACTTGAATAATAAAACATGTAAAAGTTATTCCACCAATGCAATAAAAAATGTTCACATGAGGTGGTACATATTTACTAGTAATATCATCAGCTATTGCTTGAATTTCCAGTCTTTCTTCGAACCAATCGTAAACTTTACCCATAAAATTAAATAATATATTAGCCGTAAAAATCGATTAAAAAATTGTATTAGACTAAGTAAAATTCTTTCTAATCATCTATAGAACTGTATTATAACATAAAGAGAATACTAAATGCAGAATATCAAATGTCTAAAGATTATCTTTTTAATAAGACAATAAATGTCTTAATGTTAGACAATGAAGAAAAAGATCTTAACATGATAAAAAGTTATTTTTCTTCAAATTACATTAATATTAGAATTATAAAAAATATAATCGAAGCTAAAAGTGAATTAAAAAAAAATAAAATTGACTGTCTGATTATTGATATAGCCCTACCAAATAACCAAGGGTTTGAATTTATTCAAAAGTTAAAAAATGATCGAAAATTACAATATGTACCTTTTCTAATAGTAACATCCCGAGGATTTCTAAAAGATCGTATACAAGGTTATAAGTCCGGTTGTAGTGCTTATTTATCAAAGCCATTCGATCCTACTGAACTTCAACATACAATAAAGAATATAGTTCATCAGAAAAACGTTCTCAAAGAAAAAATAATTTCGAACTACTTTTTAATTAAAAAACTTAGACATAACATAATAAAAAAATACAAAAATACATTTAAAGAAACTATATTTTTAAGATTAACTTCCAAGGAGGAGTTAATTCTTAGTTATCTATTAAAAAATAAACGCATAAAATATATAACTAAAAAACTGAACTCTCAAATTAGAACGACAGAAAAATCTATAAGTAGACTGCTCGATAAAACTCAAACTAGAAATAATAAAGAATTGAAATCTCTTCCATGGAATCTTATATAAAAAAGGGCGAATAACGGGAATCGAACCCGCGAATAATGGAGCCACAACCCATTGCCTTAACCACTTGGCTACACTCGCCTTTGTACATATCCCTATGATAGCATAAAAAGTATCGAAATAAAAATAAAAAATTCAGAAAATAAGTAACAATCTTGTATGACTTACTTTCTAAATATCTTAAACTTAGGTAAAAGTCTTTATCAATTTAAGACTCAAAACTACCTGATTTTGTAAAAGTTAACCCGTTATCTTCTGAATATCTTTCCATGAACCTCATAAATCTATCCCAAGACTCTTTAGTTTGCATAATGTGAATGGCTTCTATACCCTGTGGTTTCCCATTAACAAATCTAGCATTGACATCCCGTGTCACAATTTGTCCCTCTTCATCAATCAAATACATCCCAGTTATAGTACCTTTCTGGCTGGTGCTATTTTCTAATACTTTAGGGTTTGAGAACCTAAATGTGGCTGTACCAGTACTTCCATCTCTTGACCTTGTTAACCTAACATCAGGAACTATATCTTCATTTACACCTTGAATAAATTGTATTACAGCCATACCCACTCTTAAATTTATAAACTTATTATTATTATAGCACCATGTAGAAACCGAATATATGCACTGAACTTCCTACAACTGAGTACTGGGGTGGGAGGATTCGAACCTACGAGTGGCGGAGTCAAAGTCCGCTGCCTTACCACTTGGCGACACCCCATAAATTAGCATTAAACTCATATTATCATTATGAATAAGACTGTCAAGTATTCTGTACTTTATGTCTCAAGAAGTGTGCAAGGAGGGATTCGAACCCCCGACACCGTGGTTCGTAGCCACGTGCTCTAGTCCACTGAGCTACAAGCACTTTTTCATATTGAATTTACAATAACACATTCAATCAATTATTATCAACAACTTACAGGAGTTCATAATTAAAACAACTAAAAATTTGAGTTTATATCGTATAATTATGCCTATTATTAGAATTTGTCAAACCAATTTTAGAGTTACGAAAATTTAGAGGAAATTAAAATGAGTAAAGTGATCTTATACCAAGAAAATGCCAGACGCGCACTAGAAAGAGGTATGGACATCTTAGCTGAAGCGGTATCTGTTACACTTGGACCTAAAGGCCGTAACGTTGTTTTAGAACGGAAATATGGTGCTCCTCAAATCGTTAATGATGGAGTAACCATAGCTAAAGAAATAGAATTGGAAGATCATATTGAAAATACTGGTGTGGCTTTAATAAGACAAGCAGCTTCCAAAACAAATGATGTTGCAGGAGACGGAACAACTACGGCGACAGTTCTTGCTCATGCTATGGTAAAACAAGGAATGAAGAATGTTGCCGCCGGTGCAAATCCTATAGCATTGAAACGAGGAATTGAAAAAGCTACTCAATTCGTTGTAAGTCAAATATCAGAGTATTCTAGACCTGTAGAAGATACAAAATCTATAACTCAAGTTGCTACTATATCCGCGGGTAATGATGATGAAGTTGGTCAAATGATTGCCAACGCTATAGATAAAGTTGGAAGAGAAGGAGTAATTTCTTTAGAAGAAGGAAAATCAACAATTACTGAGCTCGAAATGGTGCGATTCGTTCCTAACCCGATGTATTCATAAAAACTACAAAAGTTAGGATGTTGGAGATTAGTTAAATAAGATTATCCTATAACAAAGATAATACTTACTCTAGCATAACTGAATGTTAATGCTGGTGAAAGTCCAGCCCTTTAGGGAGGAAGTGATGCCAATGTGCCCGCATAAAGACTGATCATCAAAATGAAGCCGGGAACAACGGGGGAACCAGAAATCTGGACGACAGGTTACACTGCCCCTTGGTAAGTGACTATGGTTAATTTAATATGAATCCACGGAAAAAACGTCTTAAGTTCACGTAACACGTCGTCAATAAAAGAGGTTACTTAATGTCTAAAACTTGCACAAAAGTCATTTCAATATGTGCTCTCCTAAGTTTGACATAGGCGAATTGTGGAAACCTAAGGTCACATAACAATTAACCTTCGGAACGAAGAAAAACATCTTTAGGTCTCCTCAAAATGGTAGGAATACTATCAAATTTCCTCATGGCCTAAGATGGGTAGGATAGGCTGTACTAGCCTAGCGGTACATAAAACTATATTGTATAAAGGAGATTTAATCAATGACAGCCAAAATCCTAGAGGATTCTGCTGATGAGTGGAAGTCAATTCCATGGGATAAATTCCAGAAAATATTACTCCGTCTCCAGCATAGGATATATAAAGCGACAAAAAAAAGTGATTACAAATCAGTTAGACAATTACAGAGTCTTCTTTTAGGATCTAAATGTGCTAAATATTTAGCAGTTAAGGAAGCTTCTCAACTTATCAATATCAAAAAAACTTCACAGATAAATAGCGCTACTTCGACAAACTTTATAAAATATCTTTCTTTAGTCTCAGAGATTAATTTAACGAAAAATTGGAAACATAAGAGACTCGGAAGAATATTTATACCAAAAACGGCTAATAAAACAATATCAATTTATAGACCAACTATAAAAGATAGAGCCATCCAATTTCTTATTAGTTATGCTTTGGATCCCTTTTATAAAGCTTACATTGCAAATGAATTTCATGATAAAAACCCTAAATGTTTAGCGTACAATACACATAATTCTATAACTAAAAATTTAAGTTTTACTACAAAAGAAACTAAGGATATAATTTTAAAACTGAACCTTGAAAAATGTTTCAATGATATTCACTGTCAAAAATTTTTATCTTTTGTCACTCTTCCGGGGGCTGCAAAAAAATTTATTACTTCAGCCTTTCGAATCAATGCTTTAAAAAAGCAAGATCAAAACTTTCAAGGTAACGGTCATAAAAATCGCATGTTTTTATTCTTATATGAAATAATTCTCCATGGAATTGAAAATTTATATAACAAAAATTCATATCCAAATGACCAATATCAAAAAGGATTTCGATATCAAGATAATGTGATATTTATCTTAAAGTCTGTAGATTGTGGAGAAGAACTAATTAATAAAGCTAAATATTTCCTTCAAATGAGAGGGTTAAATTCAGATCACCTTAGTACAAGCTTAGTATCTGCCAATAATGGTTTTGAATTTCTTCAATGGTATTTCAAATTAAAACCTAAAAATCATAAACTTGTCTCTCAGCCTTCCAAGAAAAATCGATTGGAAATGTTCCAGAAGATTAAAATGACAATGAAAGATGTTAGGTATAAATTGATAGATCGTTTACAAGTTCTAAAAACCATGTATTCAGATTGGATTGACTATCATCAATTTTGTGATATGTCAGAAGTTAATATCTGGTTTATTACTAAATGGGTTTATAAATACCTTAAAAAGACAACCATAATTCCTAAAGAAGAAATTGTCAAACATCTTAATACTATCTTTACCACGTCTGGTAATAAGATGAAAAAATACTCTAATTCTAGATTAAATCAATCTTTTTATAAGATAGAGCCTGTAGATTACTAAATCTAGACATAAGGTCTGGAATTAAATTTAAATCTTTTGATACGGAATTTAATCATCCTAAACATTAAGTCTACGCATTAAAAACTTCAAAAAAAATAGGTTTCTAATTCTTCTAAAACAAAAAATTGTCGCAATGCACAAGGCATGAATGTACTGAGAGCCGTATGAAGGGAAATCTTTCACGTACGGTTCGTATGAGAGGTGTCTTTCATGAAAGAGAGCGTCGACTCAACCACAGAAGGTATGTTTTTTGAGAAGGGATATATATCACCTTATATGGTGACAGATACAGATAGAATGGAAATTGTCCAAGAAAACCCATATATTTTATTAACTGATAAAAAAATAACTTTAGTACAACAAGAATTAATACCAGTCTTAGAACTTGTTGCAAAAACAGGAAGACCTTTACTTATTATTTCTGAAGATGTCGAAAAAGAAGCACTTGCTACATTAGTTGTTAATAAGATAAGAGGAATATTGAACGTTGCAGCAGTAAGAGCCCCTGGCTTTGGTGATCGTCGCAAAGCAATGCTTGATGACATAGCAATTTTAACAGGAGGAGAAGTCATTTCAGAAGATGCCGGTTTCAGTTTAGAAACAATTCAGATTGAACTTCTGGGTCAGGCTAGAAGAGTAACTATAACAAAGGAAGGCACAACAATAATTGCTGAAGGAAATGAACGCGAAGTAAAAGCTAGATGTGAACAGATTCGACGTCAAATCGATGGTAGTGATTCTTCGTATGAAAAAGAAAAATTACAAGAAAGACTAGCAAAATTAGCAGGAGGAGTTGCAGTAATAAAAGTTGGCGCAGCTACTGAAACAGAAATGGTGCGATTCGTTCCTAACCAAACGTGTTACTAAAATATACAAAAGTTAGGGTGTGATAGACAAATTTAATATTATCAAATATTAAAAACGATAGTTACTCTCGCATAACTGAGTAGGGATGCTAGTGAAAGTCTAGCCCTTTAGGGAGAAAGTGACGCCAATGTGCCCGCACAGAGACTGACTATCAAAGTGAAGCCGGGAACACAGGGGAAACAGAAATCTAGACGACAGATTACACTGCCCCGTGGTAGGTGGCTATGGTCAATTTAATATGAACCCGCGGAAAAAACATCTTAGTTTCACATAATATGTCGTCAAATTAATCTATTATGTCATGTTCATTACTCGCACAAAAATCATTTCGTTATGTGCTCTCCTGAGTTGAACATAGGTGAATTGTGGGGGCCTAAGGCCACGAATAAATCAATACTCGGAACGAAAAAAAACATCTATAGGGTCTCCTCAAAATGGTAGGGATAGTGTCAAATTCCCTCATGACCTATGATGGGTAGGATGGATTGTACTAATCCAGCGGTACGTAAAAATATGTTATATCTGAGAGATACTATCAATGACAGTTAATATCGTTCACCGGTATTCTGATGAATAAAGATTTTCAACTTGGAAAATTTCCATTTTTACTCTTTAATCTCTACAATATGATGTACAAAGCGATAAAAAACCAATTAGATTTTTAAGATTTATGTACCATAATTACAATATTTATACATAAATTTTTAAATCAAAACGTGTGAAAAAATTTTTAAAATAAATAAAATTAACTTTATAAATTTTATACAACAGTTTTTTCTTTAGAAAATACGAGTTTAATAAAAAGTTAGAAATACCAAAAACTAAATAAATTCAATAAAAAACCAAGTTTAGATTAAACCAGGGTATTGTCTTGTTAAATGTGAAATGTTCTTTTTCAATATCTCTTTAAAAAAATAATATTTTCATATCAAAACTTAAAATTAAATCTTATAAAAGGTAACAATACATCTTTGATTTAGTTATGGTCTTCATTTTTCTGACTAAAAATTTTCTAAAAAAATTCATATCAAAATAAGTTTAGTTTATGTAACTATCTCTAAACTTCTAAATGGATCAGTTCTGGTTAAAAGTTACTAATAATAAAAACTTGTTCACCATAAAAAAACTATCGCAACGCACAAGGCGTAACGTACTGAGAGCCGTATGAAGGGAAATCTTTCACGTACGGTTCGTATGAGAGGCATCTCTTACAAAAAAGAGTGTCGACTCAACCAAAGATCGAAAACTTAGATTAGAAGATGCTATAAATGCTACAAAAGCTGCCGTTGAAGAAGGGATTGTACCTGGTGGGGGAGCAACACTAACTCATATATCGAAAGACCTAGAATATTGGTCAAAGGAAAATTTATCGGACGAAGAACTAATAGGAGCTCTAATTGTAGAAAAATCTCTCACATATCCGTTGAGAAGAATTATTGAGAACACAGGAGTTAATCCTGCTGTCATCATAGAAGAAATTAAAAATAGTGATTTTAACATTGGATATAATGCTTCTACAGATGTAATTGTAGATATGTATGAAGAAGGTATAATAGATCCAGCTAAAGTTACTCGATCTGCTCTTCAAAATGCTGCTTCCATAGCAAGTATGATATTAACAACAGAATGTATAGTTGTTGATAAGCAATAATAATTAGTTAACTATTAGTTAACTTTATTACCCCAAAAATTGTACTCTTCAAAAACTTTTTATTCTCAGAAGAGGGTAAAAAAAGTTTTTGTTGAGTACAATCAAACTTTTTTTTATAACCCAAAATTTTTGACTCTTTATCTAAATAAATAATACTAAGACTCTCTCTTTCAGAGGAAAAGCTATTGTTACTCTCTTTGTATAGAAAATCCTTTACAAATTTTTTTTCTAAGATTAACAAATCTTTATCTAAGCCTTTTTTAAATTGAGACAAATCAGAGGAATAAATTAAATAATTACTGGAGTGAATTTTACAAAAAGACTCAATAAAAAACTCATACATAAAAGTTAAAGACAATAAAAAATACATGATAAACGTTTTCTATTACTAAAATTCTTCATTGAAGTTGTTATAAAAATTGATTATAGCCACTGTACATAAATATGACGAATCTAAAAATAAAATATTATTTTCTAAACTGGAAGACGTAGTAGTTTCATAATCCATCTTTTTGAAATAATTAAAAACTAGTCTATTTCTGAACTTCCCTGATGAGACTTCTTTCAAATTTATCAAAGAAATGAGTTTTAAGAAAAACCTTAATATACCATGCTCGTTTCTTTCACGTAAAACTTTATCTTTTCTACTAAAAGAATTGCAAAAATATAAAATTCTAAACTTTAATTGAGTTTCACGTACATTAATAAAAACTAGATCGTTAAAATCCATTTAAACTTCTCCAAAATTTAAACTAAAAAGATACCAAGTTTGGTATCTTTTCAATTGTTTTAAATCTAACTATTTCCAGCAAAAATAAGATCAGGAAATTTTGACTGAACTTCCAGAAAAGAAGACTTTTTACCTTGCTCTTGCCAATAATTTATTATTTCTGTAGCTTTATTTAATAACTCCACTGTATCTTTTTCAGAAATCCAAGGTTTTGATTCTAACTCTAACTTGATTTGTTCCCAAGCATCATTTCTAGGCCAGAAAAAATAACAAGTCAATGGACTTGTCGTATTTCCAACAACTTGATCAACCGATAGTGCAACATTATTTTCTAACCAAAGAACTTTCAATGTAAATTTTGGCAATTTTGTTCTCCAATAAAAACTTATTTATTATTATTTAACAGATTCTATTCTTTTAAGTAAATACTGAACAGTCATTGTAGGTTGTGCACCTTGTTCCAAACGAGCTTTAACTCGAGAAACATTTATATTTGCTTCCTTTGTTCTAGGATTATAAAATCCTAACTCCTCAATAGCTCGACCGTCTCTTTTACTATTCGCAGTCATAACCACTAATCGATAACTAATCTGACCTTTACGGCCATACTTTTTCAATCTTAACTTGATCATTATTAAAGGCTCCGCTGTATATAATTTTTAATATATAAAATAAGAACAGTTTTATTTCTCCAAAATACCTTGAATTTGTTTTTTAATTATTTGTTAGACCTACATTACTCGCAATCTGCATAACACATTGTAATAATATAAAACCAAGAATTGGAGATATATCTATACCTACCAAAGGGGGAACAATTCCTCGAAACATTCTTAAATAAGGATCTGTTAACCTACTTAATGAATAAAAGGGTTGCCCATACCAGTTAACATTTGGAAACCAAGTCAAAGATACTCTAATTAACAGTAAAATTAAATATATCTGTAGAAAACCTAAAAAAGACGAAAAAAGCAGAGTTATAGAATTTGTCATAAGCACTATTCTGTAGCCAAATTATAGTAAATAGTTATTTTTACAACACAGTTATTATAAAGTTATAATAATATTATTATTTGTTTAACTAAAAAACATTTCTTTTATACTTTATGGAAAAAGAAACAAATCTTTTATCTTGGACTTGGGGATTTACAAATTCCGCCGAAAATTGGAATGGAAGACTAGCTATGCTGGGTTTTTTATTCACATTAATAATCGAATTTATAAGTGGAAAAGGCGTACTCCACTATATAGGATTAATATAAGAAAAGACTTATGGTAGATACCATAAGTCTTTTTTAACAAAAAACTTTATTAATCAATAGGTCTTAGAGAAAGTGTTGGCTCATTTTCACGGTTGATTCCTTTCTCGAAACCAGCAGCAGCAGCTCTAGCTCGACCTGCGTGCCATAGGTGTCCAATATAGAAAGCAAAACCTAAGAAGAAATGAGAACATGTTAACCAGCTACGCGGAGAAACAAAGTTTACAGAGTTAATCTCAGTCGCAACACCACCCACAGAGTTAAGAGAGCCTAAAGGTGCATGAGTCATGTACTCAGCTGCTCTTCTTTCTTGCCATGGTTGAATATCATTTTTAATTTTATTCAAGTCTAGGCCATTAGGACCTCTCAAAGGTTCAATCCAAGGAGCTCTTAAATCCCAGAATCTTTGAGTCTCACCACCAAGGATGATCTCACCACTTGGAGATCTCATTAAATATTTACCTAATCCTGTAGGACCTTGAGCAGATGCAACGTTAGCCCCTAATCTTTGGTCACGAACTAAAAATGTAAACGCTTGAGCTTGTGAAGCTTCTGGCCCAGTTGGACCGTAGAACTCACTCGGATAAGCCGTGTTATTGTACCAAGAATATTGGCTAGCTGTAAAAGCCATTAATGATACGGCAACTAAACTATATGATAGATAAGCTTCTCCGGACCATACATAGGCTCTGCGAGCCCATGCAAAAGGTTTAGTTAAAATGTGCCAGAATCCTCCAACTATACAAGTTAAGCCAATCCAAATATGACCACCTATGATATCTTCTAAGTTGTTTACACTAACAATCCAACCGTCTCCTCCCCAAGGAGATTTCAGTACATAACCGAAAATAACAACAGGGTTTAGAGTTGGATTATCAATAATACGAACATCTCCACCACCAGGTGCCCAAGTATCATAGACTCCACCTAAATACATAGCTTTCACAACTAATAGAAGAGCTCCAAATCCTAGAATTACTAAGTGAATTCCAAGAATTGTTGTGATTTTATTTTTATCACGCCAGTCATAACCAAATGCTGGGAATGATTCTTCTAAAGTATCAGGTCCTATTAAAGAATGATATATTCCACCAAAACCTAAAACAGCAGATGATATAAGATGTAATACACCAACAACAAAATATGGGTAAATGTCAACTATCTCTCCACCTGGTCCTACACCCCATCCTAAAACAGCTAAGTGCTGAAGTAAAATTAAACCTTGTTCATACATAGGTTTTTCAGGTATATAGTGAGCTACTTCAAACAACGTCATAGCACCACACCAAAACACCATCAGACCAGCATGAGCTACATGAGCTCCAAGAAGTTTTCCTGAAACATTAATCAAACGAGAGTTTCCAGACCACCAAGCAAATCCAGTAGACTCAATATCACGGCCTGCAACACTTAAACTTGAATTAAAGGGCGTTTCCACGTGGTAAAACCTCCTCAGGGAATATAAAGTTTTCATGAGGCTGATCTTGTGCAGCCATCCAAGAACGAATACCTTCGTTTAAAAGAATATTTTTTGTATAGAATGTTTCAAACTCTGGGTCTTCAGCTGCTCTAAGCTCTTGAGACACGAAGTCATAAGCTCTTAAGTTTAGCGCAAGACCTACGATACCAATAGCACTAGTCCATAAACCTGCTAAAGGAACGAACAACATGAAGAAGTGTAACCATCTTTTGTTAGAGAAAGCAACACCAAAAACTTGAGACCAGAATCTATTAGCTGTAACCATAGAGTAAGTTTCTTCAGCTTGAGTCGGAGTAAATGCTCTAAATGTGTTAGCAGCATCACCATCTTCAAAAATAGTGTTTTGTACAGTAGCTCCGTGAATAGCACATAGAAGAGCACCACCTAAAATACCTGCTACACCCATCATATGGAAAGGGTTTAGAGTAAAGTTGTGGAATCCTTGAATAAATAATAAGAATCTAAAAATTGCTGCTACACCTAAACTTGGTGCAAAGAACCAGCTAGCTTGTCCTAGAGGATACATTAAAAATACAGAGACGAAAATAGCAATCGGTCCAGAGAACGCAATAGCATTATAAGGTCTGATACCCACTAAACGAGCTATCTCAAACTGTCTTAAACAGAATCCAATTAAACCAAACGCACCGTGCAAAGCACAGAAAGCCCATAGTCCACCAATTTGGCACCAACGAGTAAAATCTCCTTGAGCTTCAGGTCCCCATAGAAGTAGAAGTGAATGACCCATACTGTTAGCTGGTGTAGATACAGCAGCTGTAAAGAAGTTACACCCTTCTAAATAAGAACTAGCTAAACCATGTGTGTACCATGATGTAACAAAAGTTGTTCCTGTAAACCATCCACCGATAGAAAGGTAAGATGTTGGGAATAGTAATAATCCAGACCAGCCTACGAATACGAAACGATCTCTTTTTAACCAATCATCAACAAGGTCAAACCACCCGCGACCTTCTTCTTGTCCAATTGCTATGGTCATAATTAATTCTCCAAAGCTATATATTGTTAAGTAAATAAGTAAGTACTTATCTTTGTAGTTTCTATAAATTATTATAGGTGATAATTGTAAAAAAAGTAATTACTTTAAATCCGAAACCGAAAAAAGACTACTCAAACGAAGAATTTTCGGTAATTTTTTGAAATAAATATCCCGTTCCTCTCGCCGTAAGAATCAAATCTGGATTGCTAGGATCTTCTTCCAACTTCGAACGAAGCCGTGAAATATGCACGTCGACAACTCTAGTATCGACATGCCTTTCTGGGGTATACCCCCAAACTTCCTGCAAAATGGCTGACCTAGAGAAAGGTTCTCCTGATTTGCTTATTAATAGCTCTAGAAGACTAAATTCCATACCAGTTAAACGAATTTTCTCATTATGCTTATAAACTTGTCTTCTATTGGTATCTATTTTTATACTCCCCATGGAAATAATTCCAGAAGCAGACGTTTGGCTAGAAGAAGATAATCTATCTAAACGACGCAAAATCGCTCTTATTCTGGCTTCTAACTCTTTCGGTGAAAAAGGTTTAACCATGTAATCGTCAGCACCTAATTCCAGACCAGTGATTCGATCTGCAACATCCCCTAAGGCTGTTAGCATTAAAATAGGAACATCTGACTCTCTTCGAATCTCTTGACAAACACCATAGCCGTCTAATTTAGGCATCATAATGTCCAAAATTATAATTCTAGGATTCTCCTTTTTGTAGACTAGTAAAGCTTCCTCTCCATCTCCAGCTGTGACAACATCGTAACCAACTAAAGATAATCGTGTTTCTAAGATACGCCTTATACTAAGCTCATCATCAACAACTAAAATCTTCTCTCTATGGTTATTCATGAAAACACAATACCTCCTTCAAAAAATCAGAAAAGCACTTTTAAGTATAACTCCAAAGTAAAAAACCTGTAAAACCATAAAAAATATCAAATCGAAAAAAAAATTTACAAACCTCACTCTTTCCAATAAATAAGAACTAATTGTCGAAAATAAAGAAAAACCAAACCGCATAAAAAACTAAGCAAATTTAATCAGCTGATAAAAAACAAACATAAAAAATTAGAAAAAGAAACATTTTAGGAAATAAAAAATGGATTAAAAAGACTATACACAAAAAGAGCGATCTCAAA